>Ga0307423_1000809_pt1 | contig 20371 bp, 19 predicted proteins | sample SalMarWE160310MG_FD_202154 | JGI IMG/M metagenome (GOLD analysis project Ga0307423, IMG submission 202154) | Salt marsh sediment microbial communities from the Plum Island Ecosystem LTER, Massachusetts, United States - WE1603-10 | ecosystem: Environmental > Aquatic > Marine > Intertidal zone >...
AATTAGGTAAAGCCCTTGTTTGGCCCCCGGGCCTTTTGGCCGCTGGTTGGGAGGCGGGCCGCTTGGCGGGGCGGCCCACAGGCGCTTGGGCCCAGACCGGCCACGCCTTGAAAACCCCATTCCCCCAAGGGTGTCTTATATGGGGGTTCTTTATTTAATCGGATTCCGTGCGCTGCCGTACGCGGTCGCGATCTGGCTAGGTATCGGCCTGTTTTACCGCCTGCGGCGCTTGGCGCTGACGCCGGTTCCCTTGCGGGTGGAAATAGACCCCCCGCCGTTTCAGGGGCGCCTGGCGCGTCTCAGCCTTTTTTCTGCGGTGTTTCTGAATGTTGTCACGCAGTGGCGGCGCCATCCCCTCATGGCCTTGGGTTCCCTAAATATGCACCTTGGGCTGCTGCTGGCCCTATCGGGGCATTTACGTTTCTTTTTGAACCCGGTCCCGGAAGGGCTCTATTTCCTGGTTCCCCTGGGCCGTGGGGGCGGCTATCTCTTTGCCGCCGGGCTGGCGCTCTTGGCCATGCGCCGCTTGGGCGATCCCCGCCTTTGGCATCTCTCGGGGCGGGCTGATTTCGGCATGTTGGGTTTGCTCATGGCCATCGCCTTGAGCGGCATTGCCATGGTGCACTGGGCTCCGCCGGATCCCGCAGCCGTGAAGGGCATAGCCTTGGGCTTGTTGCATCCCTCGTCTCCTCCGGGGCCATGGCCGGGCTGGCTTTTGGTCTTGCATCTCGGTTTGGCGCTGGCCCTGCTTGCTATCTTTCCCTTCTCCAAGCTGATGCACGGTCCCGAGCTGTTCTTGAATCCCGTACGCCGGCCGGGCCCTGAGGCCGGATTTAGCCCTCATGTCAACCCTTGGGACCAGGATTACCTTGGCGATGCGCCCAGCCGCGAAGCCGTATTGCCCGGTGAGCCCCAGCCCTGGACCATGGAAGCTTACCGCCGCCGCTTGAAGGATCACTGGTCCGCCTTGGGCGCCAGGCAGGTGTTCAGCGCCGGCGAACGCAACTCGTCGCGGTCTGGCAGGGAACCGCGATGAGATGGCTCAAGCCTTTTAATCTCGAGCCTTCGCCGCTGCCCGTGCCGCAAGCCTCTTGGGAAATGAGCCCACCAGCCGGGCGCGAAGCGGATCAGCGCTTGTGCGGCCTGCCCGGCGCCCTGCTGCCAGATTGGCAGGAAACCTTTTTGGCTTCGTTCCGCCGGGCCCTGCGGCGTTACCGCAGCTTCCGGCACCATCTGGAATCATGCGTGCGCTGTGGAGCCTGCGCACCGGCCTGCTGTTTCTATCAAGGCACGGCCGATCCCCTGAACATCCCGGCCGCGCGGGCTGATCTGGCCAGAGGGATCTACAAGCGCTTCCTGGCTCCCGGCGGCATCCACGAACCGGCCGCCAATCTGAAATGGGAGCTGGTGGCCAAATGGCAGGTCTACTTCCACCAATGCAGCCTTTGCCGGCGCTGCGCCTTGTATTGCCCCATGGGAATCGACACCTCCGAGATCACTTTCGTATGCCGGGAAATCCTGGCCTCGCTGGGCCTAAGCAGCCAGGCGGGCACGGGAGGCTCGGCGGAAACCTATCGCACAGGCAATCACCGCGGCATCATGCCCCCTTCCTGGAACCAACGTCACCAAGGCCTGGAACAGGAGTTGCTGCATGAGACCGGCGTGCCCATGGCCTGTCCGGTGGATGAATACGGGGCCGAGGTCCTGTTTCTGCCTCCGGTTGAGGATCTGGCACGTCACCGGGCCGCCTATAAAGCCTACGCCAAGCTATTCCATGCGGCGGGCATAAGCTGGACCGTGAGCACCTATATAGATGATGCCAGCAATCCGGGTGCTTGGCTGGATTACCGCAATATGCGCCTGATTCAACAGCGGGTGCTGGAAGCGGCCCGCGAGCTTCAGCCGCGCCTCATAATTTGGGGCGAGAGCGGCCTTGGTTGGCGGGTGGCGTCCTGTTTTGCCGAAAGTATGGGGCAGGATTGGTCCGGCGAAGATTATTTGCTGCACAAGGCGCCGCTGAATATCGTGGAATGGGCCTATCGGCTTTACCAAAGGGGGGCGTTCCAGGGTAGGCTGCACCCCGAGGCCAACGTTAGCAAGGTGGTGACTTACCACGACCCCTGCCAAGCGGCCCGCTCCTGCGGCCTTTTGGCCGAGCCCCGGCGCTTGCTGAACGCGGTGTGCATATGGCATGAAATGCCCGCGGGCACCATTGGACGCGAGACCCTGTGCTGCGGCGGGGGCGGAGGCTTGAATCACCTCAGCCCCGAGCTGGCCCTGGCCGGTTTTCTGCCCCGGGCCAGGGTTTTGGCGGGCATGAACCGGACCCACGGCTGCAATTGGGTGGCCACCATTTGCGATGGCTGCAGAAGCGCCTTGGCGCGAGGGCTTAAGCATTATAAATTGGGCATGAGCGCGGGCGGCGTGATTGAGCTTATGGCCAACGCCTTGTATCCCAATGGCGGCGGCGGAAAAAACGGGGACGCATGTTAGGCTGTTTGCGGCCGCTTCTCTTTATCCTGGCTGCCTGCGTAATGCTGGCGGCTTGCGGGGGGCCCATGGAGCGGCCCGCCAAACAGGCAAGCCCAGGCGCGTCTTTGCTGCGGCTTGCGGCCATGAAGCTCGGCGCCCCGCAGTATCATAAGCCCGCCGGGCGCTGGCGGGCCGAACATGGAGGGTTGGTGGCGGTAAACGGGGAAACACTGGGCGCCGGCTTTGAGCTGGGCGAATGCCTCTTGTGCCATCAGACCGGCGGTTGCAACGCCTGCCATGCCTACGCCGGAGCCCGCCGCTTGCCCAAGGAGGCCCGGCCATGACCCGGCGGCATAGAGCTCTGGGCAGCCTGCGTGACTGGCTGGCCGCGCGGGAGGCGCTCAGGCCCGGGCTTTGGCGCCGGGAAGTGCCCGCCGTCACCGTCTGGCAGCAGTATCTCTACCAGTGCTTCGGCGGCCTGGCCCTGTTGATGTTCGCCGTGCAGGTCGTAAGCGGGCTTTTCCTGCTGGCCTTTTATCACCCCACCGCTGACGGGGCCTGGACCAGTCTGATGCATCTGGACAATCAGGTGGCCGGTGGTTGGATCTTGCGGCGCCTGCACGCAATCGGCGGCAACATGCTGGTTTTTTTCGCGCTAATGCACATGCTGAGAGTGCTTTGGACCAGCGCTTATAAAACGCCCCGTGAACTGAACTGGTTGAGCGGCGTGGCGCTGTTGGGCTGCGTTTTGGCGGCAGCCGCTTCGGGTCAGGTCCTGGCCTGGAACCTGGCCGGCGTGGAATTGGCCAGGCTTTTGACCGGCCTCTGGCAGAGCGTGCCCTGGCTTGGTTCCTACATGGTGCCTTGGCTTAGGGGCGGCCAAGATGTAGGCGGAGCCACCTTAGGCCGCTTTTATGCGCTGCATTTGGCCTTGCCAGTGGTAATGATGCTGTTTTTGAAAGTGCATTGGACCATGATCCGGCGCCTGGGCGTGGCCAGGCCGTTGTAGGTTTTGCATGCATAACTACGATCCCAAAGAGTATGGTCCCCTGGAGCCCTTGTGGCCCCATGCCTTGGTGAGTCGCGGCTTGGCCGCGGTGGCCGCCCTGGTGGTGCTGGTAGGGCTGACCTTCTTTTGGCCCGAGCTTCTGATGCCCTCCGACCGGCCTCCCCTAAGCGGCGCCTCCGACCTCACCTCGATATTGCCCTGGTATTTCTGGCCGGCGGCTGGCCTGGGCCGCATGCTTTCGGCTGGCTTGGCCCTGGCGGTAACCTTGGCTGGCGGCGCGGCCCTTCTGCTGCTGCCGTTTTGGGACAAGGCGGAGCCGGACTATTTTTGGGATAGGTATGTCTATGCGCGGCTGGTGCTGACCTGGCTGCTGCTGACCATTTTTTTTGGGGTTTGGGGAATTCTGGCATGAGGCTAGGTTGCTTGGCGATAGTCCTGTCGGCGTTTTTTTTCAGCGCCGGCCTGGCCCAGGCTTCTGATCCGGATTTATGCCTGGCCTGCCATGGCAGGAAACTGGAGAGCGGCCGGGTGACCTTGGGCTCGCTGGCCTGGTCAGGGCCGGTGGAAGAGGAGACCCAATCTCTCTGCCCCGGCGTAATCAGGGCAAAGCAAGAGCTGTTTTTGACCGAGAGCAGGCTGGTCAGGCTCTCGGCGGCGCTCGTGGAGCAGCAAGCGCGCGGGGTGCGTTTAAAAGATCTTTCAGCCGAGTTGCACCTCTTGAGCGATCGCTATCATACTCTTTTGAATCAGCCCGTGGTTTCCTTGAGCGGCATGTCCGCCAGCTTGGGCGGCTTGCGATCCGAGTTGGACCGCAAGGTGCAAGCGCCTCTTTGGCGGCTGGGCAGGGCCCGCACCCGCCTGAGCTGGGTCGGCACCATCCTGGTGCTGTTTCTCGGCTTAGTTTTCGCGGCTTTGCTGGGATGGCGCCGGAGGCTTAGTCCGCCCCAGGAGCCGTTGCCGCTGCGCCTGGCCCGGGAAGGCCGTCTCGGTTGGCTGATGGAGCGGGAAGCCGGCCAGCCGGAAGATGAGGGGGAAGGGCGGACATGAGGCGCTTGATCTTTTACCTGGTCTTGTGTGCGCTGCTGGCTGCGGGGTGCGGCGAGGGGCCCCAAACTGCGTCCCGGGACAAAGCGCCAGACTTGGCACGGGAGCGCTCCAGCGCGCTTTTAGTCTCTCTAAAGGCCCGGCAGAGCAGGGTGGTGGCGCTTTGCCAACTGGCCGCAAAGGCCGCTCCCGCCTTCCCCGAGCTGGCGCGGGAGTATCTCGATCTCGCCCTAAACACCGCCCAGAGCCTGGCAGACCCCCAAACCAGGGACCAGGTCGAAAAAGCCAGCCAGCGCGCCTTAGCGCAAAAAACCGATGAACCGAAACATGAAATTGCCGAGATCGACCAGTTGAGCCGGGCCGCCTGGCCCCTGGCCCTGGTGGCCCGCAGCGCCTTGGTGGTCAATCTGGAGTTGGCGGCCAAGGCCTTGGAACTGGGGCTCGAGCGGGCCCGGAGCAATCCGGACCCGCAGGCCCGCGACCGCGATCTTGCCGAGATCGCCATGGTCATGGGGCGCAGCCAGGCGCCGCGGGCAAGGCGATTGGCGGCAGGTATCATAAGCGACCAAATCAGGGCCCGGGCCTGGCGGGGTCTGGCCGAACTCACCCGCCAGCCTCAAGACCTGTCCGAGGCGGTGCGGGCGGACCAGTTGATCGCCGAACCGGGTACCGGCGCGCTGTCTTTAACTCAGACCGCCAGACAGGCCTATGACTGGAATCCGGAACAGGGGCTGCGCCTTTTTAGGCAGGCCTTTGCCATGGCCGGCAAGGTTGCTTCGTCCAAGCGCCGGGCTTTGCTGCAGGCCGAAGTGGCCGAAGCGTTGGCCCGCCTGGACGCCAAGGCCGGATTTGATCTGGCCAGGAAGGTGGATCCGGAGCAGGGCGTACGTTTCAAGCCGCTGCATACGGTGGCCAAGGTTCTCTTGGCCTCCGACCCCATCTTGGGGCGTCAGGTCATGGACGCGGCCATCCGGGAGGCCCAAAAGCTGCCTCTAAGCTATGAGCGGCACCGCGCCCTGGCCGGCTTGGCGGCCGATTTGGCGCTAACCGATCAGCCAGCGGCCATGGCCCTGTTGGAGCAATTGCCGGGGTCGGAGTACCTCTTGCGCGCCGATGCGGAGGCTGCTATGGTGCTGGCGCAGGCGGCCAAGAATGTGAAGCTGGCCGCAGTGGCAGCCCAGGCCATCGGCGATGGTTATGTGCGTCTGGGGGTGCTGGCCAGGTTGGCCGACATCGCCATGCCCATCGATCCCGCCATGGGCCGGGGCCTTTACCGGCAGGTGCTTAGCGAGGCGGCGCGCATGGGAACCATCCTGCCCGGGCGGGCCCTGATCCGGGCTTGGGCCGCCCTGGACGCGGAAACCGCCATCCGTTTGGCCGGGGATGTTTCTCAGCCGGTTGCGAGGGCTCAAACGCTTGTAATTTTAGCTAAATTCCTGCACGAGAGCGGCAAGAAGGCCGGGGCTGAGTGGAGCCTGCAATTGGCCCTGGAAGCAATAAAAATGATTAATGTGCAGGAAACACTTGACAAGGTGCGTCTGCTGGGCGATATGGGCCGTGAGTGGTCTGTTATCAAGGCGGGCCAAGCCAGGAGATATTTCGCCTTGGGAGCCGAGGCGGCTAAAGATTTGGGTTAAACCAGCCATGTTAGGGTTTGTCCCTGTTCTGGCAGAAAACGTAAGGAGGATACACTATGTTTCAGGTAACAGTTGATGCAGACAAGTGCGTGGGCGATGAGGAATGCGTGGAGGTCTGCCCGGTAGACGTCTATGAAATGCAAGACGGCAAGGCTGTCCCGGTGAACGCCGAGGAGTGCCTGGGCTGCGAGAGCTGCATTGAGGTGTGCGAGAACGACGCCATCACGGTTACCGAGGTCTAAGCCCCCCAGCTGGCCCAAAAGTACTTACTTCGCCGCTTGGCTTAAAAGGCTAAAGCGGCGAAGTCTTTTTTGGGGGGGCTCTCAGCGCAGTATGAGCACCGAGGACTGGCTCTTGTCGACCAGGTCGCTCAACCATTTCTTGGGGAAAAGGCTGCTCAGGATGGACTGCTTGCCCCGCCAAAGGACCAATAGGTCGGGCCTTGCCTCGTGGGAGACGAATGGCTCCAGCTTGCCGTGCTCCTTGAAGCCGGTCATCACCTTGGATTGGTTGGAGACGAAATAGCGCCAGAGCGTGGAAAGCTTTTGGTCCACCTCCATCTTGATCCAGCCCTCCCGGGTCACCCCCAATAACTCCAAGGTGGCGCCATGGATGGTGGCAATCAGGTTGATCATCTCCAGGGACCTTTGGGGCACCTCGGAAGTATCCAAACAACAGACCAGGTTGTGGATGTCCAGGTCCTGCTTGACCAAGAGCACCGAGGCCCGGGCGTTCTCGATGATCTTTTGCATGCCCCCATGAGAGGTCCCGGGCAGGCTTTCGCCGTGGGGCCCGCAGCCCAAGACGATAAGGTCGTAGTCCTCGGCCGCGTCCTCGGCCAGAACCTGGTTGGACTCATTCTGGCGCAGACGCACCCGCAGGCGCTTGCGGGCTCCCCTGAGCACCCGCAACTCCTCCCAGACGCCCTTGTCCATGGCCACCCATTCCAGGCCCTCCGTTTGGGCGCGGTAGGGGTTGTCCTGTTGGGGGCCCTGATCCAGAAATATCCGCTGGTAGGCGTGCATGGTTTCCACCATATGGCCGCCAGCCGGAGGGCAGGTATTTTCCTTTGTCTCATCGCCGGTGCTTTTGGAGCAATTTCCCAAGATGGTCACATCGGCAAAGGCGTTGATGGCCAACTTAGCGGTTTCCCCAGCCGCGAAGCGGCTGTAAAGGCTGTCATCCACCGCTAGTAATATCTTCATATGCATCCCCCTTTTGACAGGTGATGACTTTTCAGCACAATAGCATGCTGGTGGAGGCGTTGCCCAGCAGAACCACCCAGGGTTGCTGGAGATGGGCATCCCGCACCAGAGGCGCCACCAGCAGGCCATAGCCGTCAAGTAACGATGCCATGCTCTCGGGGCGCTCTCGGCGCACTGATTCCTTTTCCACGCGCAAGCCAAGCCCGGTCAGGGTCCGCCGAGCCTCGGCGAGCGCCAGCTCTAGGCTGCCCTTACTGGCGGCCGAGCCTGACTCCTGAAAATCCAAGCCGAGCAGGTCCACGGTCACGCCTGTGCGCGCGAACAACCGGCCGAAGCATTCCACCTGTCCCTGGTCTCCCGGGTGCAGGCAGACCAGGGCCCGTTCCAGAGGAGCCATGGTTAGCGCCAGGAGCACCGGGCAGTGGGCTTTTTGCAGGGTTTCCGAGCGCAAGGCGTGGTGCAGGGCGCTGGGATTTAGCGGCGCGGGCAGGCCTTCCACCAACAGGTCGTAAGCCTTGCGCCCCAGCTCGGCCAGAACGTGACTTTCCCTGCCCCCCACGGCCACGATGGGCTGGGACAGGGTGGCGCAGCGATTCATATCGTCGTTCAAAAGCTGGGTGATCTCCTGCCTGGCTTGAACCAACAGTTCCTTCTGCCAGGTAAGGCGCGCCCATCCCGCCCCCACCGCCGGCCCGGCCTCGTCGGGCTCCTTGACATGGATGATCTGGACCTTGGCCTGGGTCAGGTCTGCCAGGCGGCAGGCATAGCGCAAGGCGATGCTGCTGGGAAGGTCCGCCTCAATAGATACCAGGATATTTTGCATAGCTGTTTCGTCCCCATTGGTTGCGCCCGGCCCTGGGCCTAGCGGTTTTGCAGGGCCTTTTGCTCGGCCTTTTTCACGATGCCCTGTATCTCACTCAAGGAAAAGGGCTTGGCCACGAAGTCGAAGACTCCTTCCTGGAAGGAGCGCTTCGCGGTCTCCATGGTGGCAAAGCCGGTGATCACTATGGCCTCGGTGCCCGGAGACAGCTTCTTGACCTCGGCCAGGAAGCCGAGCCCATCCAGGCCCTCCATTTTTATGTCGGTAATAATCACGTCAAAATGCTTCTGGCGCACCCGTTCCAGAGCCTCATCGCTACGGATGAAAGTCTCCACCTCATAGCCGCCCTTCTCCAGACTGGGCCGGAGACGACGGCACACGATGGGCTCGTCATCTAGGATGAGAATCTGGGTTTTTGGTTCACCGTTCATGATTCCGCTCCCTTCAGGCTCCGGCCGCCGACAGGTGGCCGTCGTTAATTTTCAAAAATTCTTTAAGGTAGATGCTTATCTGCTCGTCGTTTTGCATCTTCACGTCCAACTGGCGGCTGAAGGAAACCAGACGGCCCAACAGCCGCATCTTTTCCAGCATCCTTTGGGCGGGAAGTTTCTTGATTCGTCCCACCACCAGATCGCCGCGCACCTCGGTGCGAAAGTCGTTCTGGGTCAGTACCTCGTCCAGGAATTGAGCCCGCCGGTTGCGGCGGGCCAGGTCTGTCACCCCGCCCAAAAAGCGGAAGTAGATGTAGTTGGCGCTGACGTCGTCGCTGATGTAGGCGTCTATGATGTTGAAGTGGTAGCCCAAGCGCAGGTTGAGGTTAAGATATTCCCGGGAAACCACCGCCAGGTTGCGCCCCACGTCCTTGGGAGAGGTGAGCGAATTGGCGAAGGTGCGGGTGACGCTGGACATGAAGCTGCCGAAGTCCACGGACATGGGATTGGTGCACCAAATTCCCGGCTCGGACATGCCCTCCAAAAGCGCCCGCGAAGGCAGGGAACTCACCTGCTCCAGGGTTATCTCCCGGGACCCGGCCGGGGCCTGCAGCCCATCGCCTATATCGATGACCGTCAGGCCCAGAGGTATGGCCAGCTTGAGCTGCCGGGCCGCGGTGCCGGGGCTGTGATGGTAATCGAGGTTGATCAACTCATCCACGGCCTTTTCGTGGACGAAGCGGGTGATGTCGTGCAGGGTCCGGCAGCTGCGGGGAGTGAAATCCTTGTCTTGGGGGTCCACCAGATTCAAGGAGGCGATGCGCCTCAGCACCCGGCGCAGCAGGCGGTATTCCTGGGATTCCTCGAAGGCGTCCTCGGTAAACTGGAAGTAACACAGCTCCTTCACCGTGCCTTGGTAGACCACGTTCTGCTCGGCGTCGATGGTTACCTCCATGCCCGGTTTGAGCAGATGGGTGGCCACCCCGGTGTTGACGATGGTGGGCACCCGATACTCCCTGGCGATGGTGGCCAGGTGTCCGGTGGGCGAGCCCACGTCGGTAAGCACCCCGCGGGCGCGGCGCATGACCTTGCCCAGACGGGGCGAGGTGAAGCGGGTCACCAGGATGGCGCCATCGGGGAAGCCGTCCAGGTCTTGGTTCCGCTTGACCACGTATACCGGTCCGGTGCCGATGCCGCGCTGGGCCACCGCGCCCCGTCCGCTGAAGATCACCGGACGCTGCTTGAGCACCTCGGCGATGTCGCAGACCATTTGGGTGACCTGGGACTTGAGGTTCAGGGGACGCACCTGCAGGATCACGAACTCGCCTTGCCGGTCCAGGGCCCACTCGATGTCCTGGGGAGTCTTGAAATAGTTCTCGATGCGCCTGGCCATTTCCGCCAGGCGGGCGATCTGGACCGTGTTGAGCGCCGGAGCCGACTCCAACTCCGAGGCCACCTTCTGGTAGGTGGTGCCGCCCTCAGGCTGGACCCGCAACTCCTGATTCTTGCGCACCACGTCCAGGCTGAACACTTTGTAGGGGGCCTGGCGGCTGATGCGGTAATGGTCAGCCGCGGCCTGGCCGGCGACCACCGGCTCCCCCAGGCCGTAGCCGGCCGAGATCAACATGCGTTCCTGCTCCGGGGCCTGCGGATCCAGGGTATACAGCACTCCCGCAGCCTGGGCATCCACCATGAGTTGGCAGCCCACGGCCATGGCCATCTGCTCTTCGTTCACCTTCCATTGCCGGCGGTACTCCAGGGCACGGGCGCTATAAGCGCTGGCCACCACCGTCCGGTAGGCCTGGGTCAGGTCGGCGGCTTCCACCCCCAGGAGGGTTTGGTACTGGCCGGCAAATGAGAGGTCCCCGTCCTCGCCCAAGGCGCTGCTGCGCACGGCAAAGATCTTTTGCTGCTGCCGGTCATGGCTGAGCAGGCTATGGGCTTCGGCGCGCATGCCCTTTTCCAGTCCTGGCGGCAGCTCGCCTGCCATCACCAGGGGGCGCAAAGCCTGGGACGCCTCCTGGCTGGTGATATTTCCATCCCGCCAGCGCTCCAGCCAAGGCTGCATCCTCATCCGCAGGCCGGCGTGTTCCATGAAGTCCATAAAGGCCCGGCTGGTGACCATGAAACCCGGCGGGACGGCCAACCCCAGTACCTGGGACACCTCGTTAAGACGGGCGTTCTTGTTGCCCACCGCCTCCACCGCCTCCCGGATCGGGCTGGCGCTGGGCACTACATAAGGGGTTTGGGGAATCACTAGCTGGCCCGACAGGTCGGCATCGATCTGGTTTTCAATCTGGCGGAAGGCGTCATAGAGCCCCAGGTATTTCTTGGGGGCCAGCTTGTTGATCTCCATAATGATCTGCTGCACCAGCTCCTTGGCTTTCTCACAGGAGGCGATGATGTACTGGCGATCGAAGATGAACTGGCCTCCCAGCTTGTCGCCCATGTCGGCCATGAGTTCCAAGACTTGGTTATTGGTCTCCAGGATCTTCTTGAAGCCCCCGAAGGTGACCACGAAAGGCACCCGGGCCCAGTCGCCTTTACGCCTCCTGGGAAGCATGCCGATTATGTCGCGCAGCAAACCCATGTTCTTTTCCGGTCGGTTCCCTAATGGGAGCCGCCACCTCCTTTGAACAGCATCGAGGTTATCAATCCTCCCGCCAGGGCCACCAGCGCGGCCAGGATGCCGTAGAGCAAGCCATGGTTGTAGGCCAGGGAAGAGAGCAGGGCCGGGAAGCCCACCTCTTCCACCTTGAGTTGGCGGCTGGCACCGGGCGTGACCCGGCCATCCGGCTCCTTCAGGAAGGTCCGCACCTGGTAAACGCCTTGCGGCACCCGGGCCGGCAGCTTGAAAAGGCATTCAAAGGTCCGCAGACCGCCTTGCGGCTGGCCCAGGTTCACCCCGCCGTCGGAAAGCTGGTAAAGGCCCTCGCCCTTTTTGATCTTTACGAACTCCCCGAAGAGTTGCTCCGGGTTGCCCTTGCCACCCTCTACGTCGGCCTGGGCGCGCAAATAGCCGAGGCCCAGATTGAAATCATCCGGCGTCAGGCTGGAACCCTGGACCAGGTACACGCTGGGAACGTGCTGGAAGGATACCGTGTCGTGGTTCATCCAGATGATTCCCCACAGCTTGTCCTTGATCCTGAAAGAGGCCTCCTGGGGCTCGCTGGACAGGCACACCGCCACTTGGTCTTCCGCCGGAGCCTTGCCCTTGACCCATAGGTCCGCGCCGTCGAAAAAGGCGCTCACCTTCACCATGGCCGGCTCCAGGCTGAGAGCGGGCGGGGCTTGCCCCGCGCCAGCGGGGAATGCCATGAGCGCCAGGGACCACGCGGCCAAAAGCAGGACGATAAGCTTCATTCTGCGCATTTTAGTGACCTCCAATGTAGCTGAGCAGGAAGGTTGGATGCACCAAGAGGTCAAAGAGCATCTTGCCCATCACCAAAAGGACCAAGCAGGCCAGGATGAGCTTGAGCTGCTCGCCTTGCAGCTTCCTGCTGAGCTTGGCTCCCACCTGGGCCCCCAGGGTAGAACCTATTAGCAGTATAAGGGCCAGGATGAAATCCACGGTGTGGTTTGTGCGGGCCTGCATAACCGTGACCACCACACAGGTGAACAGAATCTGGAAAAGGCTGGTGCCCACCACCACATGCATGGGCATGCGCAGCATATAGACCATCACCGGCACCATGATGAAGCCGCCGCCCACCCCCATGATCGCCGCCAGCACGCCCACGAAGGCACCCAGCACTAAGGGCATGAGCACGGAAAGCTCAATGCCCGATTTCTCAAAGTGGGTCTGGAAGGGCAGGCGCTGCATCATTTGGGCGTAGCGAGATTCGCCCTTGGCGGCGGTATCCGCCTCCCCTTTTTTGTCCCGGCGCAGGTTTTGAATGGTCTCCAAAAGCATGTAGCCGCCCACGAAGCCAAGCATGAGCACGTAGGTGGTCTTGATAAGAAAGTCGGCGTTGCCCGTGGCGCGCAGAATCTTGATCAACTGAACCCCCAGCACCCCTCCCAAGGTGCCGCCCACCAGCAACAGGAGCCCCATCTTGAAATCCACGTTGCCCAAGCGGTAGTGGGCCAGGGTGCCCGAGGTGGAAGCGCCCACGATCTGGTTGGAGTCCGAAGCCGCCGCCACGGTGGGGGGAATGCCCACCATGATGAGCAGGGGAGTCATTAGGAAACCGCCTCCCACCCCGAAAAGGCCGGAGAGCAGCCCCACCAGGCCTCCCATGGCGAATATCATCAATACGTTCACGCTGTTTCCCGCGATGGGCAGGTATAGGTGCCACGGCATGTTCATTTCCCTTCTGCCACAGTGCTCTGATTCCGCTGGTGGACCACCTCGATATGGCAATCCACCCGCAGCCGGATGTTCTCCAGGGTTTTACGGAAATGTTTCTGAGACGTCTCGCCGCCATCAGGCGGCTGCCCCACTACCAGGAGACTGATCGCATTTTGCTGGATGAAGCGGATGGTCTCGCTCTCCAAGGTTCCCTCGCTGACGAAATACTCAACGGGTACCCCCTCGGAACGGGCCTGGTCGATGAGCCCTTCCAAGCGGCGGACCACCCCTTGCTCCTCGGAGCGGCGATCCAGTGATCCGTCAGCGGGCCTGCTGGTCAGCAGGAAGAAGACCTTGGCCTGAATGCGTTTGGCTAGGTTGAAGGCGTGAATTACCGGGGCCAGGTCGCTCTCCCGTGAATCCATTCCCACCAGAATCCGTTCCATGCTCCACTCCTAAACGGTTGCAACGCCTAGGAGCAATAAGCGGACCAACGCTTATATGGTTGTAATTAATAGGAAAAAATATATAGACGGTCCCGCAGGGCCGTCCGTTTTTCAAATTGAAACACAAGGCTGCTCTTAAATAACTTATTGATTAGATTTGATAAGCAAAGGAAGGGTCCGAAAAGCTTGTTTCAAATTGAAAAATGGCGGTCAATTTTCCAGGCCGTATTTTTTGAGCTTGCGCCAAAGGGTGGTGCGGGGCAGGCCCAGGATCTTGCAAGCCAGGCCCTTGTTGTGGCCGGTCTTGGCCATGACCTTGGCTATGTGCCGGCGTTCCACTTCTTCCAGGGGTTGCAGCTCCTCACCCTCGTAGGAGCGGAACTCCAGGTCCCGCAGATCAGGCGGCAGGTCGGCTACCTTGATGATCTTATCATCGCAGAGGGCCACCGCCCGTTCGATGATATTCTCCAGCTCGCGCACGTTGCCGGGAAAGCCGTAGCGCTGAAGCAGTTCCATGGCCTCCCTGGAAAGACGCGGCTCGGGTCTGCCCGCAGCCTGGCTGTAGAGCTGGCAGAAATGCGTGGCCAGCAGGGGGATGTCTTCCCTGCGTTCGGCCAGGCGCGGCAGGCGCAGGGTGACCACGTTGAGGCGGTAGAAGAGGTCCTCGCGCACCGCGCCCTCGGCCACAGCGTTTTTCATATCGCGGTTGGTGGCCGAGACCACGCGAATATCCAGGCTGATGGGCTTGGTCCCCCCCACCCGCAGGATGCGCTTGTCTTGGATCACGTGCAACAGCTTCACTTGCATGGGCAAGGGCATTTCGCCGATCTCATCCAAGAAAACCGTGCCATGGGCGGCCGACTCGAGCAGGCCAATCTTGGTGGCCGAGGCCCCGGTGAAAGAGCCCCGTTCATGTCCGAAGAGCTCGTTGGTGATGAGTTCCTCGCTGAAACCGCCGCAGTTGAAGGATACGAAGGGGCGTCCCGCCCGGGGGCTTAAATCGTGGATGGCCCTTGCCGCCAGTTCCTTGCCGGTGCCGCTCTCCCCCTCGATAAGCACGTTGCAGTCAACCAGAGCCACCTTCTTAATCATGGAGTAGACCTCGCGCATGGCCGGGCTGGCGCCGATGAAGCGCTGAAAGCTGCTGCTGCGGCCAATTTCGTCTTTAAGGCGCTGGTTTTCCTCTCTCAGATGCTGCTTCTCCAAGGCGCTGTGGGCCAAGTGCCTTATCTCCTCCAGCTTAAAGGGCTTGGTTACGTAATGATAAGCGCCCTGCTTCATGGCCTGGATGACGCTGTCTATGGAGCCGTGGCCGGTGATGATGATGACTTCGCTGGCCTGGTGGCGGGCCTTGGTTTCGCTTAGCACCTCCAAACCGCTGGGGCCGGGCATGCGAAGGTCGGTGAATACGATGTCAAAGGGCCTCTCAGTAAGGCGTGCCAGGAAAGAACGCCCCTCTAGGAAGCATTCCACCTCGTAGCCCTCCTTGCCCAGGTAGCGCTCCAGGCGCCGGCAGACCAAAGGCTCGTCGTCGACGATCGCTATGCTGGCCTTCACTACGCTGAGCCCTCCCTCTCTCCATTGACCGGCAGGAACACCGAGAAGGTAGTGCCCTGGCCGGCCTGGCTCTTCACCTCTATATAGCCGCCGTGCTTCTTGACCAGTCCGTAAGTGACCGATAGACCCAGTCCGGTGCCTTGGCCCACCTCCTTGGTGGTGTAGAAGGGGTCAAAGATATGCTCTAGGTCCTCCTGCCGGATACCGGCTCCGGTGTCGGAGACATCCACCCGGATGAAGCCCTGGGGCTCCTCTTCGGCAAAGACCTGAATCGCCCCCCCCCTGGGCATGGCCTGCACCGCGTTGAGCAGCAGGTTCAAGAACACTTGCTGCAGGTTGCGCAGGCTGCCCTTTATGGGGGACAGGTCCGCGGGCACTTGGCTATCCAGGGTGATGCCGTCCACCATTATTTGATTCTTAACTAATTTGTAGGTGCTGTCCAGTACCTCCCGGATGGAAAGGGCGCTGGACTGGGGGCGGTCCTGGCGGGAAAAATCCAGGAGGTTTTTCACGATGTCGCTGGCCCGATCGGCCTGGCTCAAAACGTCCAAGCCCAGCTCGCTGATTTCGCCCCGGTTAAGATCCTGCAGGTCGGCCAGCAGTGTTTCGGCCGTCAGCCGTATGTTGTTTATGGGGTTGTTCAGTTCGTGGGCGATGCCCGAGGTAAAGGTGCCGATGGCTGCGATCTTACGCGACTGCACCAGCTCCTCTTGGCGGGTTTCTATCTCTTGGGCCATGCGGTTGAAGGCTTCCACCAAAGCCGCAACCTCGTCCTTACTACCAGCCGAAAATGGTATGGGCTTGAAGTTGCCTTGGGCCACTTCCTCAGTGGTGTGCTGGATGAGCGCCAAAGGCCGCAGGATATTGCGGCTCACCAAATGCCCAACCACCAACAGCAGCACAGCCAAGCTGACCAAGAAGGCCGCAGGTATGGCCAGGGTGCGCTGCAGGGCATCGTGGATGCGCTGCCGCTTGATCGTGAGCAGGTGATGGCTGAAGTCCACCATCTCTTTGCCCTCGCGGCGAATCAGCACCACATCAAAGGGGTCGTTGGCGGGGTTTCTGTCTTTCAGGGTGTCGTCCAGCACTTTGCCGTAAATTTTTAGGCTGGTCAAAAATCGCGCGAACTCGGCGCTGCCCCCAACTCGCTCCATATCACTGGCTAGCTCATTGGACAGGGCGCGCGTGCGCGCCAGGTAGTGGGCCGCCTGCTCTATATCCTTGGGGTTCCTGAAAATGATGTAGTTTTTTTCGTAGCGGCGAACTTCCAGCACGTTGTTGAACAGCCGGTAGAAATCCTCCACCAAGTCGAATTTTTGGCGAAGGGAGACCACATTCCAGTAGTGGTACCCGGTCAAGGCCATGCCCAGAACCAGGCAGACCAGAAATATGCCGATAATTCGGCCGCGGATGGTGTTTTTCACACTTGCTCCCTCTGACCCGTGGTGCGGCAGAATGCCGCTACCCTTAAAATATAACTAGCAAACTCCATGCCGTTAAGGGAGACGGGCACATTTAATTTGCGCATGACTTTGAATTATCAGGCATGCACGAGCTATCATAGGTAGCATCTCCCCCAGCCCAAGCGTGGGATCATGGGGGGGCCGCCTGGATCGCAATGATGGCGCTGTGCGGGCAGGCCAGGTGGAAACGGTACATATTGCGGAGACTTTAATGAAACCTAATGGCAATTCCTGCGGGCAACCTGGCGCGGGCCGGATTCTGGTGGTGGATGATGAGACCACGGCCCTTAAGAGCCTGCGACGAATCCTGGAAAAGGAAGGCCATACGGTATCGACCTATAGCAATCCGGTGCGCGCATTGCAAAGACTCCGGACCGAGCCTTTCGACATCGTGCTCAGCGATCTCAGGATGCCGCACCTAGATGGCTTGGAACTGCTCGACCTGGTCAAGAAGGTCGCGCCGGAGGTGGCGGTCATCATCATAACCGGCTATGCCAGCCTGGCAGGGGCGGTGGATGCCACCAAGAAAGGCGCCTTTGATTTCCTGGCCAAACCCTTCACCCCCCAAGAGGTTCGCGATAAAGTGGCCCAGGCCCTTAGGCAAAAGCAGGCGCACGACCAGGCTCGCGAGCTTATCCCCCCCGGGCCCAAACAGGACCAGGGTCACCTCATAATCGGCCAGAGCCCCCAGATGCTAAGGCTGGCGGAGACCGTCGCCCAGATCGCTCCCACCGACTGCAACGTGCTCATCACCGGCGAGTCGGGAACCGGCAAGGAATTGGCCGCCCGGGCGATCCATGACCAGAGCCGGCGGGCCGCGGGGGCCTGGGTGGCGTTCAATTGCGCGGCCTTCAACCGGGAGCTTATGGAAAACGAGCTGTTCGGCCATGAAAAGGGAGCCTTTACCGGTGCTCACCAGGCCAAGGCGGGGCTTTTGGAAATAGCCCAGGGCGGAACCGTTTTTCTGGACGAGATCGGCGAAATGCCGCCAGCCATGCAGGTGAAGCTCTTGCGGGCCCTGCAGGAACGCGAGGTGCTGCGGGTGGGAGCCACCCGGCCGCGGGCCGTGGATATGCGGGTGCTGGCCGCCACCGCCCGCGATCTCAAAACCGATGCCGACGCGGGGGTGTTCCGCCGGGACCTCTTCTACCGTCTCAACGTGGTCAGCCTCAACCTCCCCCGTTTGTCGGAAAGGAGGGGGGACATACCGCTTTTGGTCTATCATTTCCTGGAAAAATTCAAACGGGACATGGACAAGAGTATTGATGGAATCTCTTCCGAGGCCCTGGCTCTCTTGTCAAATTACGCGTATCCGGGCAACGTCCGCGAGCTGCGGAACATCATGGAGCGGGCAGTGGCTCTCTGCCGGAGTGAGATGATCCAAACGCGCGACCTGCCCTCGGATTTGGCCTCGGTGGAGTTGGCCAGTTTCGCCAAGACCGGCGGGAGGAGTCCCAGCTTGGACCAAATGGAAAAAGAATACATCCGGGACGTTTTGCATAAGGCCGGGGGGGTGCGCACCACAGCCGCCGAGATCTTGGGAATCGACAGGGTGAGTTTGTGGCGTAAAATGAAAAAATATGGTTTGAAATAAAACGTTACATTTTTTAAACGCCCTGTTGCAATAAAGCAACGTTTGGTTCCTGGCCAATCCCAGACCCGCATAAGAGCCTGCCCGCAAGTCTGAACCGTTGCTAAGTGAAACAATCAGCTCATAAGCCTGTTTGGGCGGCGCTTCCCACTTTGCAATCCATTACAGATAGTTAATCTGCCAGCCCAGCCTGGTATGGGCCTTGCTCTTCTTTTGGACAGGGAGAATAGGGTTCAGCATGTTCAAAAGAGTACTAGTAGTCCTGGAAAACGATATCGTCTGCCCGCAGGCCTTGGAATATGCCCGGGAGTTCGCCCAGCGCATGGATGCCGAGGTCACCCTGCTCATGGTGGTCGAAATGGACTTTCTGGACACCACCAGGCTGGGCTCCAAGCGAAACGCCATCAATGAGGTGGATCAAAAATCCGGGGAACTGCTGGCTTGGCTCACCGCCGAGTACCTGCGGGACGGCATCACCACCAGCGCGGCCGTGCGGGTGGGCGATCCGGGTGAAGAACTCCTGAAGTTTTTGGCCGAGCGTCCCCCATTCCAGGTAATCATCTGGGGCAGTGGAGAAGACATCGGCGGCGGCAGGCGAGGCCATTGGTTGGCCAAGGCCGCCAACGCGTTGGAATGTCCTTTGTGGACCGTCAGCAGCAGGGGCAAAGATGACCGGTTGCCTTCAAAAAACAAGTGATTCCTCCTGATAAAGCCAAGGTGAAAGTGTATGCCACAGTTAACTACTGACATGATCCTGGTCATGCTGATGATCGGAATCGCGGTTTTTCTATTCGTGGTGGAATGGGTGCGTGTGGATGTGGTGGCGATCCTCATGATGGTGGTCTTGCCGCTTTTGCATCTGGTCACTCCCAAAGAGGCCTTTTCCGGCCTATCCAGCAATGCGGTGGTGTCCATCATCGCGGTGATAATCATCGGTGCCGGTCTGGACCGCACTGGTGTCATCAACCGGTTGGTGGGGCCCATTTTGCGCCTGGCCGGCAACAGCCAGTCGCGCATCATCATTTTTATATCGCTCACCGTGGCGGGCATCTCCAGCTTCATGCAGAATATCGGTGCGGCGGCCTTGTTTTTGCCCGCCGTGCAGCGCATAAGCAAGAGCCAAAAAATCCCCATCGGCAAGCTCTTGATGCCCATCGGCTTCTCGGCCATCCTGGGCGGCACCGTCACCCTGGTGGGGTCCAGCCCCCTGATACTCCTCAACGACCTCATGGCGCCGTTCAAGCTAAAACCCTTCGGCCTTTTTGATGTGACTCCGGTGGGCTTGGCCCTGGTGGCTGCCGGCATCGCCTGCTTCGTGCTGTTCGGGCGCTGGATTCTGCCCAAGGGTTCGGCGGAGGAGGCATCCCAGGCCGAGGAGGCGGGGGCGCAGGAAGGCAAACAGCCCATGGAGGAGTTGGGGTGCCCTTGGGAACTGCTCACCCCGGAGGACTTCACCCACTACCGCGAGCCGGTCACGGTGGACAGCCTGCGCCGGCGCTACCTGGTGAATGTGGTGGCCTTGAACGAGCCCTCGGACTTCAAGATATTGAGCCCCACCCCCGACCAGGAGATACGCTCACGGGTTGAATTGGTGGTCTATGGGCAGGAACGGGACGTACGCCGCATGGCCGAGGAAGAGGGCATGACCTTGAAGGAAGGCCTGGAGTCGTTCAAGAACGATCTGGCCGATCATGCCTCGGGCACCGTGGAGGCGGTGGTGGCGCCGCGATCCAACCTGGTGGGCAAGACGCTGGGACATGTGGATTTGGCCGAGCGCTTCCGGGTCACGCCTTTGGCCGTATACCGCCAGGGAGAAACCTACCGCGCCGAGTTGGGGCGCTTGCCACTAAGAGTGGGCGACGCCATCTTACTGCACGGCACCTGGCCGCACCTACAGCTCTTGCATGAAGAGGGGGGACTGCTCTTTACCACGCCCATAGACGCCGATCAGATGCGGCCGGAAAAGGCGCTGTTCGCCGGGCTGTGGCTGGCGGTGGCGCTCATCATGATCATGGCCTTTAAAATCCAACTTTCGGTCTGCCTGATGACCGGTGCGCTGGGCATGATCATCACCCGGGTGCTTTCCATTGACGAGGCCTACCAGGCCGTGGACTGGCGCACGGTGTTTCTCCTGGGCGGGCTGATACCGCTCGGCATCGCCACCGAAAAAACCGGCACCGCCGCCTGGATAGCCCACAACGTACTGAATGCTATCGGCGCAGTGGAGCCCATCGTGCTCTTGGCGGTGATCGGCCTTTTGTCCACCGTATTCACTTTAGTGATCAGCAACGTGGGGGCCACGGTGCTCTTGGTGCCCTTGGTGGTGAACATGGCCATGGCCGCCGGCGCCGACCCCAGGATGGCGGCACTGGTGGTGGGTTTGGCCACCAGCAACTCCTTCATTC
>Ga0307423_1000810_pt1 | contig 20360 bp, 19 predicted proteins | sample SalMarWE160310MG_FD_202154 | JGI IMG/M metagenome (GOLD analysis project Ga0307423, IMG submission 202154) | Salt marsh sediment microbial communities from the Plum Island Ecosystem LTER, Massachusetts, United States - WE1603-10 | ecosystem: Environmental > Aquatic > Marine > Intertidal zone >...
TTCGTCAAGTGTGTGTCCTTTGTGAACTCCAAAGTAGTCTTATGTGTTGCCTGCATGTTTTCGTGACCGAAACCGAGAACGACCTCTCGTGTTTGAGCAGGAGGCAATTTTATTCCGTTACCTCGATTGAATCTACTTTTCCGTCGCCGTCCAAGTCGAAGCCTTGTATTGCAACGGCGAAAGGTTCTTTGTCGCGGTATCCCTGAAGGGTTTTCTTCCAGAAATTTGTCAAGGCTAAAACGCAGGCTTTGGTTCCCACGGCTTTGTTTCCAGCCAACACTACGATGCGTTTGGTTTTGTCCCATGGATTCACGATTTTCGCTATTAACCCAGCAGCGTCGGCAGTGTAAACCCGTCCCGTCTTTTTCGATGACAAACCTCCCAGCAGAAATCCTTCGTCACTTGACTGCATGTTAAACCTGATGGGCAGATGCTCGTTGATTTCCTGCGTAAGCAGGTTTGTTCCTGGACCACCGACGAGGATCAGGTTGTTTTTTTCTTCTTTTTCAGCTTTCACATCCACGTCTAGTTTTATGGCGAAGTCCTGGGGCATCTTGGCGAATTGCCCCATGAAAAGCGTCAGGTACGCTGCGTAGTGTCCGTCTCTGGCGCTGGTTTTGAAGGGACCGTGAGGTGTGGGGCTGCCCACAACTATCTTTCCTTCCAACACGCCCTTTGCACTGATAAATTCACTGAAAAACCTCTGAATCTTCTCATCCATGTTCAGCAACGAGATGCTTTGAACCGTTTTGTATCCTTTCGGGAATTCTATGCCGAAAGCTGGCGAGACCGTTTTGTAGTATTTTGCTGTTGCGCCCTTCTTTTTTTCTTCTCTCTCAACGGTTATGGCTCCTGCTTTCGCCAGTTTTCGTATGTGATAATAGACTTTCTGCTCGTGAACGCCCAGTTGCCGCGCTACCTCCAACGGGTACATGGCCTCTTTGGAGAGCATAGTCAGGATTTTCCAGCTTAGCGTGCCCAAAATCATCTTCAGCTTCTGTGCGTCCTGCATGATGCAGATTTCTTTCACCTTTTGCGTTTTGCCGTCATCTTGGAGCAGCATTTTCTTTTCCATGGTTCTCTCTCAATCATAATTTCATCGACTATTAAAAATTTTATTATAGCAATACGCGAAAAAACACTACGTTAGAGGCTTGCAATGCTTCAACCGCGCCCCGTTCAGCAGAACCACTAAAAAAAATTTTTGAGTGTAGCCAGTTTTCTCCTAAAAATCCTTATTAACACAAGAACCCTTTGGTTAGGGCTTAAAAGAACTATCAATGAAAAACTGAGGTTCAGAAAATGTGTGGAATTTTCGGTTGCATACTAAAAGAAGGTAACGCTGCACCTTTAATTCACGCCTCACTGAAACGGCTTGAATACCGCGGATATGACTCCGTAGGCGTAGCCACAATCCAAGATGGAAAAATCTACTTAAAAAAAGACCAAGGAAAAATAGACGAGGTCCACAGATTTCTAAACCTCGACGATTTACCTGGAAACTTGGGCATCGGACACACAAGGTGGGCTACGCACGGCGCACCGTTAAAAGTTAACGCGCACCCCCACACAGACTGCACAGGCAACATCGTTGTAGTTCACAACGGAATCATAGAAAACTTTTCTGAATTGAAACTTGAACTGGAAACCAACGGACACGTTTTTGTCTCAAAAACAGACACCGAAGTAATCCCCCACCTCATAGAAGAAATCCTCGAAAAAAACCCCAAACTCACCTTGGCTGAAGCTGTTAATGAAACTGTCAAACGGCTTGACGGCTCATACGCAGTTGCCGTCATCTCAACTAAGGAGCCTGACAAGGTGATATGCGCCAGAAACGAGAGTCCCTTGGTTTTGGGAATAAGCGACAACGGCGTTTACTTCGCCTCAGACATTCCAGCGTTCCTGCCCGTAACAAACAAGGCGGTTTTTGTGGAAGATGGAGAAATAATCACGCTTTCAGCCTCAGGCTACACGATCAACAAGATCAAAGATTCAAGTGGTGTCACGCGTGAACCAAAAATCATCGATTGGACGCCTGAAATGGCGGTTAAGCAGGGCTACCCGCACTTCATGATTAAAGAGATTCATGAGCAGCCTTTAACCCTCCGCAACACGCTGCGTATGCAGGAACACTACCTTGACCTGCTCGCAACGTTTCTTGACCGTGCCACAGAGGTTTTCTTGGTGGCTTGCGGCACATCCTACCACGCTTGCTTGGCAGCGTCTTACATGTTCTCCAAACTTGCGTTCTTGCCGACTTATCCTGTTTACGCTTCAGAATTTATTGAACAGCACGGCAAATCCGTCAACATAGACAGCACCATTCTAGCAGTAAGCCAGTCAGGTGAAACCGCTGACACGCTCGCCGCGGTTACGTGTGCCCAGCAGCGCGCCGCCACCATACTCAGCTTAACCAACGCCATAGGCTCAACTTTGACGCGTGTTTCCAGAGTTTACATTGGTCAGCAGTCAGGTCCAGAAATTGGGGTGGCAGCGACCAAGACGTTTACTTCACAGCTTTCTGTGTTGGCGCAGGTGGCGCTTAGGCTGTCGAAGAAGCGGGGCAAAATCTCTCAGGATGAGATGGATTACATTGAGGAGCGGCTGGAGGAGCTGCCTGATATTGTTGAGACCATAATTGAGACGCAGGAAGACAAAGCCAAGCAGGTTGCCAAGAAGTACAAGGATGCAAGGATGTTCTTCTTTTTGGGGAGGGGAATAAGCACGGCTACGGCGTTTGAGGGTCGGCTGAAGCTTATGGAGATAGCTTACACTCCAGCCATAGCTTTTCCTGCGGGAGAAAGCAAGCACGGTCCAATCAGCCTTATTGAGCCTGAGTTTCCAGTGGTGTTCATCTGCGCCAAGGACGATACCCGCAGGACTTTAATCAGCAACATAATGGAGATGAAAGCTCGGGGCGCCTCCATAATCGCGGTTGTAGAAGAGGGCGATGAGGAAATTAAGGCGCTGGCGGACGATTACATGGAGGTTCCGAAAGGCATACCCGGCGTCTTGTCCCCCATACCGTTTATCGTACCCTTGCAGCTGCTGGCTTACTACATGACGCTTGAGAAGGGACAGAACCCTGACACGCCGAGGAATCTAGCCAAGTCTGTCACCGTGAAATAGCCTCGCTGCTTTCTGGCGCGAAGCGTGGCTGGGGTGTTGGGGTTTACCATGTTGCTTGGTAGTAGACTCTTCCTTGACCGTACGTGTGGGTGAAGGCGAAGGCGAGGCCTTGGTTGTAGTCGTTTGTGAAGGTTTGTTGGAAGTTGTTTGTGAATGTGTATCCTGGGTTCCAGCGTGCCACGATTTGTCCGTTGTTGGTTGGGGAGTCTACTGCGGCGCAGGAGCTGCTGTGTGATTCTAGGAGGGTTTCGCCTGTTAGGTATGGGGTACCGAAGGGGTTGTCAACGGTGACGGTTATGTTTCCTCCTGTGTTTGTGTAGTATCCTCCGCCGAGCCAGTCGGGTAGCATGCTGCCTCCTGGCCACCAGTCTTTGCATTCGACGTTGAGGTGGCATGGGACACCTGCTAGGATGACGACGCTTCCGCCGTTGGCGATGTAGTCTTTGAGGAGGGGTGCGTGTTTTGGTTCGACAGCCCAGTAGGATTGGATGAGCATTAGGTCGTAGTTGGAGAGGTTTTCTGGGATGTCGCCTGCGGTTTGCGTGTTGAAGCCTTTCAGCTCTAGCGCTTCTGTTATGGATTGGCTCCAGTTTTTCATTTTTTCTTCTTCAGGCCATGGTCCCCAGTCGGCTCCGTCTGTGAGGTGGTGCGCCTCGTACGTGTCTATCCAGTTGATGTACAGGGCTGAGGTGCCGTTGCGTGCTGCCCATCTGGCTCCGCTTCCGAGAAGTTCAAGAAGCGGTCTCAGAGATGTTTCTGTTGGTGTTTCTGGGGTTGGTGTTGGTTCTGGCTTGGGTGGTTCTTGTCCTTGGCGGAGGGCGGTTATGGTTAATAGGAAGTTTCCTGCTGGTGCTTCTGGGGCTACTTTGAGCCAGGCGGCGAGGTTTTGTTCGCCTGGTGTTACGTTGTAGGTTTCGCTGCTGAACGTTACGTATTCCGTTTGGTACGCTGTGTCGTTCAGGCTGAAGTCTAGGGTGACTGAGTAGTTTACGGGAGCTAGGTTTTGGATTGTCACGTTGAAGTCTGTGGTTTCGCCTGGGAAAAGGCTGAACGCCATCGGGTAACTTAAAATTTCAAGGGGTTCTTTCACTTCGAGCGGTATGCTGTCGGACTGCGGGAAGTAGCCTGCAATCATCCCAACGCTCAATGTGGAAACCAGCAAAATGGCGAGGCAGAAAAGGCGGATTTTTCTCCCCCACGGCTCCTTCATCTAGAATGAAGCCTCCGTTTGATTCATTTCAAGTAGCATCTCTCACTCAACCTGCAATTTTTCTAGCGTGGTTTTTTTGATATAAGCGTTTTTGTCAAGGTTTCTTGACCAACCATGCTCCATATTAGTCAAGTTTTTTTGACTATGTTGTGTTTCTGTACTTCTTCAGGCGCGGCGGTAGCCGATTGTGTGGGTTTGGGCGGTTGTGTTGTAGTTTTAGCGCACATATGTTAAAAAGGGTGGGTTGTCACTGTTTTAGGCGGTGTTTGCTTTGGAAAAGGCAGATTGGGATAAACTGGTTGACGGGTTGGTGAAGCAGGGCATTTTGCGGTCGCCGAAGGTTATTCGGGCGATGCGTAGTGTGCCTCGTGACAGGTTTCTGCCCGCCGACGTGCAGTCTTATGGTGCTGCGGACACGCCGCTTCCGATTGGTTATGGCCAAACAATTTCTGCGCCACATAGCTTCAGCCGTGTGCTGGGCTAGGCGACACATGGTTTCGATTATGAATGAAGCCCTCCAGTTGGAGGCTGGCCAGAAAGTTTTGGAAGTCGGCGCAGGTTCGGGTTGGCATTCGGCTACGATAGCGGAGATTATTGCGCCTCGGGGTGCGCCTAGGAGCGAGTGGGGTTGCGTGTTTACGGTGGAGATTGTTAAGTCGTTGGCTGAGAATGCTCGGAAGAACATTATGGATGCGGGTTATGGTGACCGCGTGAAGATAATTAGCGGTGACGGCAGTAAGGGTTACGTTGAGAAGGCTCCGTTCGACCGCATTGCGGTGACGGCTGCTGCGCCTAGCGTGCCTCCGCCGTTGGTGGAGCAGTTGAAGCCTGAAGGTGTCATGGTGATTCCAGTTGGCAGTGCTTCCCTGTTCCAGAACCTGCTGAAGCTCACGAAGATGGCGGACGGGAAAATTAAGCAGGAGAACCTCGGCGGCGTCGCGTTTGTCCCGTTAACAGGCGAGTACGGGCACAGATTCTAAGCTTTGCCGAACCATTGTTCCAGTGTGGTTTTGCTTTTCAGCTCTTTGGTGCCCTGCTGCATTTTTTCCACGGCTTTTCTGACGCGGTTTTCTGAGAAGTCTTTTTCCCTGACCAGAAAGTCCACGATGCCTTCCATGCTGGGTTCTTTCCACGCGAGTGTGTAGTCGCTGCTTACGTCTGGGTGGAGGAAGATTTCGCGTATTTGCGGTGGGGGGTGGGGGAACTCGGCGTTTTTTATGTGGGGCACTGCGTTTTCGATGGTGCCGTGTTTTTGTATGAGTTTGAGGGCGGTTTTGGGTCCTAAGCCTTTGATGCCGTCGGGGTTGAAGTCTGTGCCGATGAGGATGCCTACGTCGATGAGTTGTTCGTAGGTGATTTCGCATTCTTTGAGGATTTTGTCGAGGACGAACACTTCTGGCTCCACGTTGATGTAGACGTTTTTGCTGGGTAGTTTGCGTCTGCCTGAGACAGTGACGTTTCTGAGGAGTGTGGGTGCGCCGAAGAGGAGGCTGTCGTAATCTTGGCTGGCGCAGTAGTCGGCGTCGCCGCGGCGTGTCATGTGGGCGGCTTGGGCTTCGCCTTCGCTTGGCGCCTGCACCCACGGCAGCCCCATGAGGTCGAGCAGGCGGTGGGCGTCTTCTTTCATGTAGGTTTTCATGCTTGTGGTGGCTTGAGCGAACACGCGGGCTTTCTTCATGTCTCTTCGTGCGACGGCTTTCTCGTAATGCACCCTTGCCTCCACCTTCACTTGCCTGCGCCGCTGAATCTCCTCAGTCTTCAGTTCAGGCGGCTTCCCGTCGAAAACGTAAACAGGCTTAATCCCCAACTCCACCAAGTTACTCGTCCTGTAAAGCAAACCACTCAAGTGACTCGTAACCTTCCCCGTAGCATCCTGCAGGGGAGTGCCATCAGGCTGACGAATAATCGCAAGAAACTGATAAAGCGCATTATAAGCATCAATAGCCACAGTCTTCCCACTTAAATCCTCTAACTTAACCACCGTTTTCGAAACAATACCACGAAGATTTACTCCCAAAACAAACCCCGATAGAGTAAATGTCAAAAACAGCAATAATAAACTTGCGAAAAATGGACGTAATTAAACGATGAAGTACGAGACCGCGAAAAAACCATGCGGGGAATAAAAACCAAAGACACAGTGATTCTGGAAGGCTACCAGCTTTACCACAACTTTATCCGAGAGCATCAAGCACTCGGCAAAACACCAGCGGAAGCCTGCGGAATAAAAGTTGAAGGAAAAAACAAATGGCTTACTTTAATTCAAAATGCAAGTAAAGAGAATTAGCCTTTGGGTTTTTTTCTTTTCCATTAGCTTTCAATTCTATAAATGATGGTTCACGGTCATTTAGTTTAGATTTATTTGCCACTATAACCGATTTCATCTCTTTTTCACTTTTACATTTTCTTGTTTTTATAACGCCTCGGTCAATCATTTCTTCAAGGTACTTAGGTGCTTTATAGCATTGTTTAGTAGTCGTATTTTCGATAAAGTAAAAGGTATATTCAAATGGATGAGGAAATACTGAGAATGAGTAGGCTTCTAAGTGTGCAAATTTCTCAACAGCATCCATAAGATTAACAATTTCTTCTTCGTGACTGCGGCGTCTTTCACCGAGAATATAGTATAGAAAGACACCGATTCCCACTTCAGTCATTACCACCGAAATAGCGTTTTTACATCCAATATGCCCCAAGATGCTAATTGACCGATAAGATATAAAATGACGATTTCTGTGAATGCTAAAAAGATAAGACGGCGACTGCTTTTCCAAAAGGCTTCCAATTTGCGATTTTTCAGAGAAACCATCAAACACACCATTTAAGCATTGTTTCTTTATGCATTTAAGATAACCTCTGGATGTACTCGGTAGTGGCAGACGAAAAGTAACAGACTTTAAAAACGACGGAGAAGTACCAGAATCCTTCTGAACACTATTTATAGTTTAAAAGTGATGCGGTCAAAGATTGTGCCCTTATCGCTTGTCAAAATGTCGCAACAGACAACTGAAGTTAATTGTGAATGAAGCGAATAAGCCTTAGAATGGAGCATAGCAGATATAAGTGAGTCTTGTATTAGTGAAGCGTCACAGAAAAGAAGGGATATACTGTATGTCAGAAGGAGCTTCTCTTTCGTTAGTTACGTGTACTAGTTGCGGTAAGCCCATTCAGCCTGGAAGCGAAGCCACAAAGTTTCAGTGCCCGAACTGCGGAGAAATCCAGATTAAACGCTGCGCTAAATGCAGAAAATTCGGACGCACCTACAAGTGCCCCAAATGCGGCTTCATCGGACCATAAAGAGGCGACAAAAAATGGGTAGAATCAAAGTTGTTTACAAGGTTTTTCCAGAAGACATAGTGGAAAGCTTCGACAACCTGAAAAAACAGGTGGAAACATGCCTCCCCAAAGACTCCGAAGTTGAAGGCTACGGCGAAGAACCCATCGCCTTCGGACTCAAAGCGCTACTCGTGCAAGTCACCTTCCCAGAAGACGAAACAGGCATAGTCGACAAATTCGAAACCGACATAGAAAAAATCCAAGGCGTAAGCCAAGTCCAAACCGTCATGGTCCGCAGAACCAGCCGATAAAACCCCACACCCCAAAACACCGTTTCTCACACCAACAGCCAAAAATCCAACCCCAACCATTCTAAACAACCCCTCAAACAAATAGACTACAGGCTACTCTAAACACACCAACCCCGAACCACCCCACTCCTCAGTGAACCACCAGAAGAATCTACAGCAGACTCTATTTATAGGGGGCTATAGAAAAAATCACACGCCAGCCCAAACCCTTTTCTCCACAATCCACCCTCCAGAAACCCACAACCCAAACCCTCAGCAGACAACCCCAAAAACCGCGTTTTCTCCACGAAAACTCTTAAATGAGAGCGAGAAATACTGAATCTAAGACCCTTACAGTTACCAAACACAAAAAGGAAGTTAACAAAAAATGGCTGCAACAACCGCAAAAAAGCTTGAAATCGTAAAATACAACGACAAAACAAAAATTTACACCGTAAAATCACCCCAAACAGGAAACACATGCCAAATCGTAGACACCTTCGCAGAAATGTTCTCCCTTTGGGCAGGAAGAATCCTCATCACAGCACAAAACGAAAAATGGGCACAAACAGCCGCAAACGTGGCAACAGGCTTCGCCACAAGCGTCATCATGGCACCAGCAGAAGCCGCCATCGAACGCCCAGTCCCAGCCGACAAGACACCCGACAAACGCCCAGGAATCCTCATCCAGATTTACAACCGCGACCGATTCGAACTCAAACACCAACTCATGGAACGCATAGGACAATGCATCATGACTTGCCCCACAACCACAGCGTTCAACGGCTTCGAAGCCGCCAAACGGAAACTCGCCGTGGGAAGCAGCCTCAGATACTTCGGCGACGGCTTCCAAAAGAAAGCCATGGTCGGCGGAAGAAAATGCTGGAAAATCCCAGTCATGGAAGGAGAATTCATCGTGGAAGACGGATTCGGCGCACAAGAAGCAGTAGCAGGAGGAAACTTTATGATATTCGCAGACAACCAAAAAGCAGGACTCAAAGCCTCCGAAGCAGCCGCAGAAGCCATACGCACAAACGCACCAGACGTAATCATGCCGTTCCCAGGAGGAGTTTGCCGCGCAGGAAGCAAAGCAGGCTCCCTCAAATACAAAATGAAAGCCTCAACCAACCACCCCTACTGCCCCACACTACGCACAATAGTCCCTGACTCAGTTGTCCCAGAAAACGTCACAGGCGTCTACGAAATCGTCATCAACGGCTTAACCCTCGACGCCGTAAAAAACGCCATGAAACAAGGCGTAACCGCAGCCGCACAAGAAAAAGGCGTAGTAAAAATCAGCTCAGGAAACTACGGCGGAAAACTCGGACCCCACAAAGCCTTCCTGAAAGAAGCCATCGAAGCACCCTAACACAACCCCCCTTTTCAAGCAGCAACTTTTATCTTAACCGCCACAACTTGTGGCTTAACACCTTTAAGTGGAAAAAACTTGAGCACCCACAAAAAATCCTCCCTCGAACTATTCAGACTAAGAAAAATGTTAAACACGCTAGCCAGCAAAGAAGGCAGCCACACAGAACTAATCACGATCTACGTTCCCCCAGGCAAACAAATCAGCGACGCCATAAACATGCTCAGAGACGAATACGGCACAGCATCCAACATCAAATCCACCACCACACGCAAAAACGTCCAAGAAGCCATCGTAAAAGTGCAGCAGAAACTTAAGCTTTTCAAGGACCCAGGCGAGAAAGGCTTGGTGATTTTTGCTGGTGCCATTCCTCAGGAAGGTGGTGGACCAGGAAGCGAAAGAATGGAAACCTACGTGATTATCCCACCTGAACCCATCAGAATCTACCTCTACCGTTGCGACTCACGCTTCCACACCGAACACTTGCAGGAGATGCTGCGTGAGAAGGAGACTTACGGCATCCTGCTGATTGACGCTTCAGGCGCCACAATTGCAACATTACAGGGTAAGCGGTTGGAGATTGTGCGGCAGATGAATTCAGGTGTGTCTGGGAAGACTCGTGCTGGCGGTCAATCAGCGCGGAGATACGAGCGGTTACGGGATATGCAGTTGAATGAGTATTTTACGCGTGTGGGGGGGCATGCGAACGACATTTTCTTGCCCATTGACACCTTGAAAGGCGTTATTCTTGCGGGTCCTGGACCGACAAAGTACGATTTCGAAAAGGGCGACTACCTGAATTACATGCTCAAGAAAAAGATTATTGACACCATTGACACGGCATACGTGGAGGAGCAAGGCGTGAAAGAAGTCGTGGAGAGAGCGCCTGAAATCATGCGCAAAGTCCGCTACATCGAGGAGAAACAGATCATGCAGCAGTTCCTGTACGAGGTTGGCCACGACAGCGGCTTAATAACTTACGGTGAAGCTGAAGTGCGGAGAGCGTTGGAGGCTGGTGCCGTCAGGACGCTTCTGATTTCGGAGAAAGTTGACCAGTTGCGAGTTACGGTGAAGTGCAGCGCATGCGGCTACGAGGAAAAGCACACCGTCAAAGCGCCGAAGCTGACGGAGTTCGAGCAGAACTTAAGTGGAAAACCATGTCCGAAGTGTCAAGCGCCATCCTTAACCATAACGGATAAGCAGGATGTGATTGACGATTTGGCGGAGCTGGCGGAGCAGGGAAACGCGGATGTGGAGATAATTTCGGGGGAGACTGAAGAAGGCCAAATGCTGAAGAACGCGTTCGGCGGAATCGCAGCTATCCTACGGTTCAAAATGTAAGACTAGCCAAAACTATTGAAAACACAAATTGATAACTTTCAGTAACTTTTTGTTATCTAGAGCCTGACCAGATGGCTTTTTACTTAATGTTTATGAGTTACGGAACCTTTGCGCTGCTATTTGCTGCGTTAACAATTAAAAGCCAAATGATAAGAAGAATCTTTTACAACGAGGGACCACATCGTCGTCTGGGAGGCGGCTTGATGGGATGTGGAGGCACATTGGCTCTTGTTTCAATTCACAATCTCTTCAAATACATGCTAAATTCAGGCTACGGGGAAATAAGAGACGTAGAACTAAGACTCTTTTTCATCTTCATCACAGTTGGAACCTCTCTGGTAATTTGCGGCATCTTCGCCTTAAGTAGGAAAAACAAAAACGTCAACTGCAAAACTTGACCTTTCAAAAATTAAGTATGGAGAAACTGTTCCACGTCGCTTTTGCTCAGGTTTTTTATGAGCAGCCTCTTTTGTTTTGAGGTAAAACCTGAAACCATTTCAACCTCGGCGTTGAAAAGCTTTGAAAGTTCTTTTATGAGTTCCTTGTTCACTTTTCCCTTTACAGGTTCTTGGGTGCATGAAACTATGATTTCTTCGCCATCAATTTTAATGTTGAATTTTGGCTGGTTTGGCTTCACAAACACTTCGATTATGGCGCCGTTTTTTGTTTCGGTGAGTTTCATGCCGCCGCGCACTCGGTTTCCGCTTCACCCGTTTTGCCCTGCAAAGCCCAGCTGAACTTGTTCCGCAGCGTTTTGGGATAAAACTTTTCCAAGTCAAAATCCACTTTCCGCGCCCACTGCACATACGCCGTCGGGTCAATGTACGATTTGAGTGAGGTGCCCAGGTTGTATTCTTTGGTGCGTTTCGTCAGTTCAATGTCAAACTTTTTCTTTTCTATTCTGGTTTCCAGCGAAGCGGTTTTCTTGCCTTCCGCCTTCTTCTGTTTTAACTGTGCCTTCATGTCCTTGAGCTGGGTTTCTTTTTTGGCTAGCCGCTCCTCAAACTTGGGAGAAACCATCCGTTTATGGTTAGCCACCTCGGCGACTTTCAAGTTAGCCATTTTCGCGTTAAATTTCTTCACGTAAACAGGGTCCTCTTTGCTTGTTCCGCTCTTGTCTAGCTCTTCCTTCACGGTTTTCGTGCATCTCCAAGTACGGAAAACCTTAGCAGTCAACCCCGGCATCTTCTGGGAAAGAAAACGCGAAACTTTCTTGGAGTCAACTCCCTCAAACAAGTATTCCTTGCTGGTATTTTTGTAGTGCTCGATATTTTTGATGACAGCCTTTGGAGCTGGTACACTTTTCTCCCATCGGACGCAGTCTTTCCCCAGAAAGTCAAAGTGCAAAATGTCGCCGTCCACCGTTATGTGCTCCGCCCGTAGCGTGATGGCACCAACCGTGTCGGCTTCGTCGGGGTCTTTTTCGTCGCCCACCCTCATGTTCGGCTTGAGGATAAGCCAGCACACCGTGGCAACCTTCCGTTTAGTCTCATCCTTAGCGTCCAGGTTCCTCATGATGTGCTGTTCAATCGACTTGATGTTCTTGCCGAGTTTTTCGGCTTTCTTGAACTTTTCTTTTTCGCGGTTTTGCTTGATGAACGCGGTGTCGCTGAACCAGACGTACTTGATTTTACCCGTAAGCTTGTCCGTCCACTTCGCCACGTACATCTTGTCAGCCTCCCAAACCACTTCTTTCCAGTTTCCAGGTGGTCGGGGACTGTCGGGCGAAAGATTAAGAATAATGTCTTCCTCGCAGGGTCCTTCCTTCCATTTTCCCCTGCGCGGGTGGTCGCCTCGACCCGCAAACAAGCATGAAGGTTCAGCAGTCCAGTTGGCTATCTCCAGCTTTTTCCCGTTAACCACGGCGTAACCGTACTTTTCCTTCCGCTCCAAACGGGCATCTTTGCGTTCCGCAGCCAACGCCTTCTTCTCTTCCTTGCTCATGCGCTCCTTCTTCAGCTTTTCACCTTCAATGTACCTGGTGATCTGGGTGAAGTCGATGGCTTTGCGGATGGCGGAGTCAGGGTCTGTTACGTCTTCAGGTTCGACCACGGCTATTTTTTTAAGGTACTCCTCGCTGAATGAGCCGAGCAGTTGCAAATCGGGGTTTTCCTGTTTCAGCTGCTCCAAAAACTCCTGCATAAAATTTTTCATGAAAACCTTATCTGGCGGTGTCGTAAGAGACATTGTTTTTCTTATCCAGGCGATAGCCATCTGCTCGCTCTTCGGCGTCAGCTTTACCGTTTGCCCGTTAACTTTGATGCTGAACCCGTGAGGGTCGTAAACGGGAACGTATATTCCGTTGTGCTTCAGGCTTTTCATAACTTGCTTCATTTGTTAACCCTTCCCGCGTTGAACTCCTTTTTGCTGTTTGCTTCATTTTTCGGGTTTATATGTTAAACTTTACTTTCAGTCTTTTCCGTTGCTTAAAAACTTTTAACAGCTAACTCCGTTAACCGCATAGGTTAAAGCAAAGTTTTTCTGGAAGACCTCGTCTGCTGAAGCTTCTTGTAAAGGTGTTCCACGTGTTTGCGTTCAACATAGCCTTTGTGAGGGCGAAAACCACCTGAGAAGCCGCCTGGAATGTGCATGAGCTCGTGAATCAGCGTTTTCTCCTTGTCTTCATCGCACATTTTATCATAAATCTCCGAGATAACCTCAATCGTGTAAGACGGCGGAATATTCAACACTCCCTGCCAAATCTTGCCTAACCCGTGGATGCGGGCGATCGTGCGCTTGGCTTTAGAGCCTTTACTTCGAACACAAAACACAAACTGCGGCACAACATGAAAAAAATCCAAGTCAGCAGCAATCGCGTCAACCTTCTTCTTAATGTCAGGAGCTTCATAATACTTAATCGGCAAAGTCTCACCTTCACAATACGTGAAAAAAGACCTTTCAACTTAAAAAAGTTAAGCTTTGGAAACCCCAAAGCTCTCGGCAGAGAATAGCCCTCCTCGTTTTCTGCAACGAATTCCTAACAGGATACGAATATGCTCGTGTCTTTCAACATGCTATTGACGCTGAAAAACGCCAATAGCGACCCTACCCCCTCCTATTTTCTTCAACCAACCTCTATTAGGAGGTTAATGTGTTGGGGTGAGTTCCTTTCAGTTTTGGTTTGTTTGGCTGATGAAGAGCTTTTTCACGTATTCGGCTACGGTTGCGTTTTGTTTTTTCGCTATTTTTTTGAGTGCGTTGCTTACTCCCGTTGAGTACTGCACAGCCTTCTTCGGTTTCTCCGCGACTGACACGGGCAAGCCCATGTTCTCCGCGGCTTTCCTCAACACCAGTTTCCTCAGTGTATCCGAGCGTTTTTCGATTTTCAGTTCAGTGGGCAACGCCAAAGCGAACTCGGCGACCTGGTACGCTCCAAAGGGCACACGCAACTCCACGTCGTGGAAGCTGCAGATTTTCATGTCGCGTTCAAGATTGCTCTCGTGAATCCCAACTTCATCGCCAAACATTGTTTTCCTTACAGCTTCGTCTCCGTGCTGCAGGTATTCGTTGACGTAGCGTTGGTAGCCGCCAAACAGCTCATCCGCCCCTTGACCAGCCAGCATCACCCTGAACCCTGACGCCGCCGTTTTCTCAGCCGCCCAATAAAACGGCACTCCAATGCTCGCCTTGACGGGGTCAGGCTCCTCAATAAGCTCAACCACCCTCGGAACGACCCTCGCAACATCCTCCTCCCTGAACAGGTGAACCTGCAAAGACAAACCCAACGCGTCAGCCGCCCTCCTCGCCTCCTCAGTTTCAGATTGGTCTTCCAAGCTTACGTGAACCAAATGAACGTTAACATGGCACTTCTTCGCCAGAAACGCCACCACACTGCTGTCCAAACCACCAGAAAACGCCACCGCCACATTCTCAACACAAGCGACCCTGACGCGCACAGCATGCTCCAGCAACCTCTGAAGTGTCTCCGCGGCTTCTCCCATGCTAATCTGCTTGGGTTCCGAGTACGAAAGTGTCTTAATAGGCTTGAACTTGAAGCCGCCTCGGCTGACAAGCGCCACGTGCCCAGGTGGAAACGACCGCACCGCGCGTATCCCGAGTTTCCAAAGGGCTTTGCGGTTAGACGCGAGAGCCGCCACGTTCCCGTTTTCCCCGTAGTAGAGGGGTTGGACGCCGACGGGGTCTCTTCCCGCGATGACTCTTTCAGTCTCCGCTATTACGAATGCGAAGTCGCCTTCTACCTCCTTGAGGAAGGCTTCACTTGCCTTGAGGTGGTCTGCCTGCTGAAGCTTCTCAGCCATGATTTCCACACCTGAAGCGTTTGGAGTTGGCGGGTAAACTGTGCCATCAAAGAGGATTGTTGCGTCTTCTAAACCTGCAACCCTGTCTTGTGGGCTAAGTGTGACTTTGCCGCTTTGCTTGTCAAGCAATGCTGTGGCTGTTTTCGTGTTCAAGTGGCTTTCACGTCTCTGTTTATCCTGTTACGGTTTGGTAAAACATTAATGTTTAATCTGCATATCCTTTGTCGAGGGAAAAATTGACTTGCCTATCTTGCCTATAGATACGGGTCGCTACGGAACACCCGAGATGCTCAGGGTTTTCGAGGAGGAAGCCCGTGTGCAAAGATTACTTGACGTTGAAGCCGCGTTGGCTTTGGCTCACGCTGAAGTCGGCAACATCCCGCGGGAGGACGCGGAGAAAATTGCGGCTATGGCTTCCACCAAGTACGTGAAGGTGGAGCGCGTGAAAGCCATCGAGAAAGAAATCAAACATGACATCGCATCGTTGGTTCGCGCGTTAGCTGAAGTGTGCGGTTCAAGCGGCGCCTACGTGCACTTGGGCGCCACAAGCTACGACATCGTAGACACCGCCAACGCGCTGCAGTTGAAAGCCGCCTTGGAAATCATCGAGAAGAAGCTGGCGGCGCTGAAGGGCGTCTTGCAGAAGCAAGCTGACAAGTACAAGGCGACCGTGATGATTGGGCGCACTCACGGGCAGCACGCGTTACCAATCACGTTAGGCTTCAAGTTCGCGGTGTGGGGCTACGAGGTTCAACGGCACTTGGAGCGGCTGAACGAATGCAAAACCCGCGTTTCGGTTGGAAAAGTGAGCGGGGCAGTTGGCACCCAAGCCAGCCTAGCAGAGCACGCCGCGCGCATCCAAGAACTCGTCATGAAACGGCTGGGAATCAGAGCCGCAGAGATTTCCACGCAAATCGTGCAACGCGACCGCTACGCCGAATACGCCTGCATCCTAGCCATGATTGTCTCTTCACTGGACAACTTCGCCACGGAAATCCGCGAGTTGCAGCGACCCGAAATCGGCGAGCTCTTCGAATCGTTCGAGAAGGAGCATCAAGTGGGCAGCTCCACGATGCCTCACAAGCGGAACCCCGAAACGTGCGAACGCGTCTGCGGCTTAGCCCGAATCGTCAGAAGCCTCGTTATTCCCGCGCTTGAAAACATGGTAACTTGGCACGAACGCGACTTGACCCAGTCTTCTGCGGAGCGCTTCATCTTTCCCGAAATGTGCATTCTAACCGACTACCTGCTGGCGCTGATGGGGAACATTGTGGCTAACTTGCGGGTTGACGAACAACGCATGCTGAGGAACATTGAGTTGACTCAGGGGCGCTCCATGTCGGAGGCGGTGATGATGGCGTTGGCGAAGAAAGGCGTGAACAGGCAGGAAGCCCACGAACTGCTCAGGCAACTCACCATCAAGAGCGAGGTTGAAAAACGCCACTTCCGCGGCATCCTCTTGGAGGACAAGCTGGTGAACAGCACGCTGACAGCGAAGGAAGTTGATGAGGCTTTGGACCCGAAAAACTACTTGGGCACAGCCGTCAAGCAGGCAGAAAAGTTTGCGAAGTCAGGCTAATAGTCCGCTAGTGACCTCTGCTTCCACTCGTCGCCTTTTTCAAGTTGTTCCCATGTTTCTTTTTTGACGAAGCCGCCTACCTGCTCCTTGATTTTCTTGGCTAAGCGTGGTCCTATTAGCGGCAGGTTCGTCAGGTCTTCAAGTGGTGCGTGTTTGATGGCTTCAATGGTTTGGAATCCAGCGTTGAACATGATGCGTCCGCGCACCCGTCCGACTCCCTGCAGCTTGACGATTGGCACAAGCTCTTTCTTTATGCCTTTGGCTACGCGCTCTATCAGCTCCGCGGCTAACGGCAGTGCCTCCTTGTTTCCCGAGAGCTTGCCTAACTCGTGCGTGGCGTGCAGCAGCCACTTCGCGTTGTCGATAATCCTGTACAGGTCGCCTGGCTGAACTCTGAACCGTTCCAGCAGTTTTTCTTCGCTTGTTTCATCAATCCAGTTTTGCAGGACCACGGCTGTTTTGACTTCGCCTAGGAACTCCTCGTAGGCTACGCGGTCTTCCCACTCGTCGGGAACCTCCACAAGCAGTTCGTCTCGGTGCTCCTCCATCAGAACCGCCAAGTCATCTATCTCGCGTGAGTATGGTCTCATCACTGGACCCATGTCTGGTGTGTGCACTATAAGGTGCAGCAGGCTCATGTCGCTTAGGCGTTCAGGCTGGTACTGTAGCGCTTCGCGGATTTCAACTCCTGACAACGGGTCTATGTAGAGTTCGCTGACTCGTTTTCCGAATCGGGTGGCGTAAATGTCGCTGCCGAAAAGCTCCAGCATCTCCTCGTCGTACAGATACTTCAGAATCTTTGCTACGAGGTTTTTGATGGCTTTCACGTCGTACTGGTACGCGTAGAAGGTTTTCCCGAAAAACTCGTAAACACCCGTCTCCGTGTGCGCGAAGTCCGAGGCGATTGTCGCCAGCACATGCCCCCGCATTATCTTTTCAACCGCCAGTCTTGACCATATCCGCTCTGTCCGCGCGAGAATGTAGTTTTGCATCAGATAGTCCGCTTCATCCGCGACTTTGGCTATGAGCACGGATTCGCCGACCTTGTCGTATTTTGGTCTGCCAGCCCTGCCCGCCATCTGCTTGTACTCCAACACTTTAATGGGGTAGTTGCCGTAGCCTGGCTCCCAACGTCGGTAATCGTGAATTATGACTGTGCGCGCGGGAAGGTTCACGCCGAAAGCTAACGTGGGCGTGGCAGTTAAAATCTTTATTTTTCTCTGCCTGAACAATTCCTCGATCAATCGGCGGTGCGCTCCAGCCAAACCCGCATGATGAAACGCCGTGCCACACTCCACAAGAGCAGCCAACGAATCACTTATGTTAGTTCTCTCTCCCGCAGACAGAATCTTCTCTGCCTCCCGCATCAACCCCCGTTTGGCAGGCTTCGACAACACTTTACCCGTGTGCGAAGCAATCTTCTTCGCCAAAGACACAGCGCTCTTCCGCGTAGAAGCAAAAACCAGCGCTTGACCGCCAGTTTGAACGGTGTTCAAAACAAGATTAATGGTCGCGTCACGCGTCTTCCTCTCGATTCTCCGCGCGTCCCCATCCTTATACTGGATTTCCTCATGCAAAAGTACGCCTTCCTTCAAGCAAACAGGACGCCACTCCGTAACCACATACGCCGCGTTCAGCCAGCCCGCGATTTCGTCAACGTTGTGGATGGTTGCGCTCAAAGCCAAAACCTGAATCGACGGGTTAACCTGCATAAGCCTCGCAAGCACCACCTCAAGCGTGGGACCACGGTCACCATCATTCAGCAAGTGCACTTCGTCGGCAATCACAAGCGAAATGTCATCCATCCACTTGACCCTGTGCCTCAAAAGCGAATCTGCCTTCTCGTTAGTCGTCACGATAACGTCATATTTTCCCAGCCACGAGTCACCGCTGTCATAGTCGCCAGTGCTTATGCCCACGCTCACCCGCTTCCCGTCCGCCTTGCGTATGCCCGTGTACTTCTTGAACTCATCAAACTTTTCGTTCGCCAAAGCCCGCAAAGGCGACAAATAAACAACCTTGCCGCCCTTCTCCAAAACATGCTTAAGCCCGCAAAGCTCAGCAATCAACGTTTTACCCGAAGCCGTTGGACTAGCCAAAACAAGGTTTCTGCCTTCCAAGACTCCAGCCTGCACGGCTTCTTCCTGCGGAGGATAGAGCTCTGCGACTCCAGAACTAAGCACCACCTCCTTCACTGACTCAGGCACTGACAACTCTGCTACTTTCACTTACACACGCCATCATTAAATTGGTTAATCAACACTATGCGAACGCTGATTTATAGTGTTAATCATGCATTTCTCCGTTTTTGACGGGTACATTTTTCTACTTGAAACCGAGATATTAAAGGTAACAATTGTTTATTCTTTAAAAGGTCAGGATACGGTATGGTTGAAAATGTTAGAGACCTGCTCAAGGCACATGAAGGCATAACGCACGAGGTTTATTTGGATAACGAAAACTCAACCATGGTTCCAAAAGAAGTGGTTGACGCCATGTTGCCTTTCTATACTCAACGAGGCTACGGCAACCCCACACTCACACACAAGCCAGGCTGGGAAGCCTTCGAAACCATAATGGAATCAGCCAAAAAAATAAGCGGTTTCTTGGGCGCAAAAATTCTGGAGGAGATAACTTTCACGCCAGGCGCGACAGAAGCCAACAACCTCGCTCTTATGGGTGCTGCTTTCGCCAACCAGCACAAGGGCAAAAAAATTGTAATCTCCGCCATCGAACCCATAAACGTCTTGCACGTGACGGAGCTACTGCAGAAGTATGGTTTCACAACCACAAAAATCCCAGTTAACCCTGAAGGCTTCATCAACCTTGAAAAGCTGAAAGAAGCCGTGGACAAGGAAACCGTGTTGGCAAGCGTAGGAACAGTAAACAACGAGCTTGGAACCATCCAGCCCATAAAAGAAGCCGTGGATATAGTTAAAGACAAAAACCCCGACGCCCTGTTCCACACGGAGGCTTCAGACGCCTACGGCAGAATCCCCTTCAACGTTCAAAACCTGAAAGTGGACATGGCAACCGCAAGCAGCTACAAGATTTTAGGCCCCAGAGGCATCGGCGCGCTGTACGTGAAAGAAGGCGTCAACGTAGACAAGATTCTGGAGGGGCAGATAGGGACGCAGAAGCTTTGGCCAGGAGTTGAAAACACCCCCCTCATCGTCGGCTTTACCAAGGCGTCCGAACTGGCATTCAACGGTTTTGAAGCTAACTTGAACCACATGCGCACATTAAGAGACAACCTCGCAAACGGCATACTTGCGAAGCTGACAGACGTGAAGCTTAACGGTCCAAAAGGCGAGCGCCGTTCTCCAGATAACGCCAACATAAGCATACTGCGTGCTGAAGGCGAAGCTCTAACTATTGAGTTAAGCTTGAGCGGCGTTTACGTGTCCAGCGGCAGCGCGTGCAGCAGACGTTTGCTTCAGCCGAGCCACGTTCTCGTCGCCATAGGTCGCAAGTTCAGCGAGGCTCATGGCAGCATCCTGATGAAGACCACGCGGTACCATACAGAAGAAGATATAACTCATGTTTTAGAAGTGTTACCTATCGCAGTTAACAGAATAAGAGGAATAGTAGGATCTACAGGAGTTGATTAAGAATGTCGCGTGTACCTTTACCTTACACCCAGAAAGTTTTGGACTTGTTCCGAAACCCCAAAAACCTCGGAAAACTGGAAGATGCCAACGTAATCGCGGTTGCAGGAAACCCGTCATGCGGAGACATGATAACTTTCTACATGAAAATCAACGACCAAGGCGTTATCGAGAAAATCTCTTTTGAAAGCTACGGCTGCGCCGCAAACATAGCCACCGCAAGCATAGTCACCGAAATGATAAAAGGCTTAACCACCGAAAACGCATGGAAAGATGTGACGTGGAAGAAAGTAACC
>Ga0307423_1000811_pt1 | contig 20286 bp, 34 predicted proteins | sample SalMarWE160310MG_FD_202154 | JGI IMG/M metagenome (GOLD analysis project Ga0307423, IMG submission 202154) | Salt marsh sediment microbial communities from the Plum Island Ecosystem LTER, Massachusetts, United States - WE1603-10 | ecosystem: Environmental > Aquatic > Marine > Intertidal zone >...
GGTGTCGAGGCCCTCGAGCTCGGCGGTACCGGTGTCGAGGCCCTCGAGCTCGGCGGTACCGGTGTCGAGGCCCTCGAGCTCGGCGGTACCGGTGTCGAGGCCCTCGAGCTCGGCGGTACCGGTGTCGGTGTCGAGGATTCCGCCGTCAAATCCTGCGGTGAACATTTTCGGGTCTTCGGCGCAAGCTGTGCCGAGTACTATAAAGATAATCAGAGCGTTTCTCATGGTTCACATCCTTTCTGGATAACTTATTATTCATAAATATAATAAAATGATGGTATTTAGAAAATAATAAAAGTGTATATATACAACATATACAGCTGACTATAGAAATTAAACCAATTATTCCGATTGCGGCAATGAGCCAAGTGTGAGACATTTTTAACTCCCCGGTCCCCGAGAGATCAGTGGCTGAAATTCAACGGTCAATTGATCTCCGGGGGCTTTTTTTTATTTCATTTCTTTTCCATTTCCCTAACCAGTCGAACAAATTCCTTGTAAAAAAAACAGTTTCTACAATGAGTGTTTTGTGGCGGCGGCGGATCTGTTTTTGGCTCCCGTGCGCGCCGCCGTCGCCGCAGTTCAGCCAATAGGAAAGTCAGAAATCCCAGAAGAATACCGGCAAAAGGTTCTATCAGATCGGTCACGGTACCTCCTTCAGCTGTACCGTCGATATTATAGTATTGTATTGTCGATAATTGTTTTCGAAATTGGGGATTTGACTGCAAAAAGGCTTTCATTTAAAAACAAATCAATCTCAGGTAAGGATCGACACATTTTCCCCTCGGCCTAACCCCGAGGGGAATCCTGTTCATTTCTGTTCTTCCTCCAATAGCCGTTCCTCAGCAAAATTGATTAGATGGGACATGTATTTGGCCGAATTCCCGAATGCCTCCTCTGATAGGGCCGCCCGATTAGGATGATCGCTTTTAGAAATGAGCTCCCCGTATGCCTGCCACATTTGCGAAAGAGCGCTCCACTGGCTCGCCTTGATTTCTGGGTTGGTTGGAGGGCGAGGGGTCCGTTCTCCTCTTCCGATAGTTGGGATATTGTTCATTTTTTACGTACCTTTCTCATTCTGGATAATTCCAAAACTTCGCGTGCACGTTGCGCGCACGCTATTTCTGAGTCACTTAATCCGTCATCGTTTGGCGCAAATCGATCAACCATATCCTGTAACGCAAGAGATAACAGGTTGTCGGCGTAAACTTTTTCTGTGATTTCCATATGTCTAACAATCCATCCCGTGACAGATGCCAATTCACCTATCAGATTCGACGTGGTATATTGATGCCGCCTCGTTTCCATTCGGATAGTATCAAGCTCCTCTATCGCCTCTTTTATCGTGTAGGTTATTGCCATTCTTGAAACCTCTGTTGGGACAAAACGTGTCCCGGTTATTGCCGATAATGGCTCATGCGAAAGTAGACTTCACTTCCCCCAGTGGTAGCCATCCGACTAATTTGCCGGTTGTCACGCTTTTTGCCGTTTGCTCTCCATGAATTTTTTTGTGGTATTCCATTCCTGTGCACTGGACCTTTCGTTCGGTCATCAATTCCACGAATTTTTTCGCTTGTACTTTGGTTCCTCCAAATTCGAAGACATAGACGTTATCAAAAAGCGTTCCCGGTGCAATTGCGATTCTGATTTCACCCTTGTTTGGCATTTTACGATCCTTTCTGTTATTTCCGATAATGTTCACAGATTATCGGTTTTTGTTGCTCGATAAACTCGTTTTCAAACTCTTCAAGTTGATCGTGTTGTTGTGGTGATATGCGATGAATAAAGCAGTGGACTTTGATTCCAGTATCTGTCATCCCCTTCCATAATCTAGTCTGAACTCCGTCTATCTTGACGATTTCTTCGGTGCTTTTTATCGTTACTTGCATGGTTCTCCTTATTGCCGATAATGTTCAAAAATTATCGGATCTACGAGTCATCTTCATCGGCGTCGATGTCTATGACATCTTCAATTTCTTCCAGTTCAATTTCACCGTCATGGGCGGCATCGATTTCATCGAACGCATCCCAAACTTTTTGCGATGCAATTTTTTTGCCTTCTTCGGGGCTTCCAGCCTGGAATTTACACAAAACAATCGTTCTTATCTTTGCGACGAAATTTGCCATTTTTGAAACCTCTCCACTGCCGATAATGTTCAAAGGTTATCGGCTAAAATGGTTTGTATGTCCGGTAAATGCTGTATGCGAGTGATATTACAGAAACCGACAGCGCGATTATTGGTAATGTCAAATCATTCATAATTCAAACCTCCTTACTGCCGATAATGTTTATTTATCGGCACTACTTTTTGGACATTATCGACAGTATTTCATTCAGTGATTTTTCACACTGAAGCAGTTTCATTGCCAATATAATCGTTGCCGGTGAGACACCGAGACCAAGCTTTCCCCGGGGCGCCGGCGCCGCACTCGATCTCTCTTCGGATCGCCGGCGCCGCGCTCGAGCTCGCCGGCGCCGCGCTCGAGCTCGCCGGCGACGCGCTCGAGCTCCCCCCGATGCGCCGGCGCTGAGCTCGAGCTCCCCCGGGTCTCCCCCGCGCTCGAGCTCCCCCGGCTCTCCCCCGAGCTGCAGCTCCCCCGGCTCCCCCTCGAGCTCGAGCTCCCCCGGGTCCCCCCCGAGCTGCAGCTCCCCCGGGTCCCCCCCGAGCTGCAGCTCCCCCGGCTCCCCCTCGAGCTCGAGCTCCCCCGGGTCCTCCCCGCGCTCGAGCTCCCCCAGCGAACCCAGTCGATCAGAGATCATTTCTTCCAACAAATCATTTTCTCTTCTGAGCTGATCACATGTTTCGTCGGAAACCTCCTTGGCAGGCGGCATATGTGTAGTGAGTGATTGATTGTACCAAGACCTTGAAACCGTATTCCAAAGGAATATTGCCGTTGAAATATCTTTGTGGAGTGGTCCGGTTGCGGAACAAATCGGACACGCTACGCGATAGTCAATTATCCCGGTATGCATGCCCATTTCCATCGCGCCGCAGTATGGACATGCGTCTATTATTTTTTTATATACATCGACCACTTGACTCACTCCTTTTTCTCAATTTAGGTCTTCAGAATTTGGCAGAAACGGGCAGCCTTCCCATAGTTTTGCATGGAGTCGTTTTACGAAATCGGCGTCAATTTCGTCCGACAGCATTACGGAATAGATGCAGTCACCCTTTTTCCCGCAAATCAAAATTCCCCAATCGATTTCGAGTTCATTTAGAAGCTCGTTTAGTTTTTCTCGTAGTTTACCTTCCACTTTTCATTCCTTTCCGGCGCCATCGTTTCGGATCCCTTTGACAATACCGATCACAAATCCGATCGGTATCGCGATCGGCGAGAGGGGCAGCAATAGCCAACGCCACCAAGGTTTATGATTCTGTTTCATTTTTTTTTGCTTCTTCTTTGGGTTTGAATCTTTTGAACTCGGGTTTGAAATTTCCGATTGGACTATTTAGCCAATCGTCAACCGCACAATTGATGATGTGCCCCCGGCTCCGAAATCGTACAGAGTCCTTGAGAATTTCGTCAATTTCGTCCAATAACTTAGGATCTATTTTTATCGTCAACGCTATCAGTTTCATCCGATTTTTCTCCTTCTCCTTTGTAGAAAATGTCTGTCCACTGGTACCACCCGTGGGTGCCCCGTCTTCCACCTATCTCGACGTCCGGAAAAAACACCAAGTACCGCCCGAGTGTTTCTCTCGTCTTTATCTCTCCGCGCTGATAGAACCCTTTTCCCTCCTTTCGCGACCCCGGTTTTCGGATAAAAACATCGACAATCTGACCAATTTCGAAGACTCGTTTTGAAAACGTTGTATTAGCCATCGTGTTCACCAAATTTCTCTTGAAAACGTTTTCGCCGTTGGCGCTCGAGCTCGCGCTTGTGAAGATATTTCAGCAGCTGCCGTTGAAAACGCATGTCCAACTGTTTGATCCGCTCATAGGATACACAATGAAATTTTGCTGCCGCTTTCCTGTCCATGGGCGGATCATCCAGATAAAGCTGTCGATATAGAATTCGGTTCCTGTTGGTTTTTCCGTTCGGCGTTGGTTTGATCAATTCGTCGGGTTGAGGAAAATCGATACGGCTATTCTTCACCGCATTTTTACAGTGGGCGCATCCCACGAGCGCGCCCCAAAAAATCGAAGAATCGATCATGTGGTTGCACGTGTAGATCAATTCTCCCGAATCCACTCGTCCAAAAAAACTATCCCATCTCGTTTCATCAAGCGTTTTCATTCGCCCACCTCGACGGGAGGCGCGGGCGTGACTGCGTCACACGCGACACAACCGGGTTTTCCGGTCAACCACGCGACCGGTGTTCCATTCGGCAGCGTATCGACCAATCGAACGCAGTGCGGTCCGGATGTTATGGGACCGCCAATAATCGAATGGTAGTACACCCGATCATCTTGGCGAGGCATCCAGTGAGGCGGCCGTGTGTTGTCGTCATGATGCCACGAGCTCATGGCACGTATTCTTTGGCACCGTTTCTGAATTTCCGACATGACTTCTCCTTTTTGTGATAAAAGGGAGAAACCCCGTTGGTTGAGGAGTGACCTCCAAATCGTTTTTCACCGCGGGGTTTCTAATTTTTTATTTCCTGTGACAATTTTTCTAGCATTTTCAAAATTAGCCTTTTTTTGAACACATCTATTTCGACGGTTGAGGGTTTTCGGCTTTCACCTGTCGTATTCTCCAATAAATGCTTCAATGTTGTATCGATCTGTTCGGGGTGAATACCGCAACCGGCACAGATGTTTTTTTTATTTGGATCAATCCCCCACGGTTTGAGATCGTCCGTCTCAAAACCGCACACCTCACATTTTGATTTTATCGGCATCTGTGAATAACTCCTTTATTCGATCCCGTATTTGAGACGTTCTTTTAAAGAGAGATTGTTTTTTTCGAATTGATCGACCATAGATAGATAAATATCCAGACAGACATCGTGATCCCGTGGAGAAAATTTTGTCGCGGGTCCGTCTCCACCAAATAGTTCCCGCATGTGGTCCTTCATCATTTTGGCAATTTGCGAGAGAACCCACGCACGGGCAACACTATGGGGAATGTTCTCGCTCATGAGGGTAACTCCTCCCCAATGGCGTCCATATCGTCGACATCATCGGTGTAATCGTCGTTTAGGATATTAGCGCTGGATGCCGATGACCCCTTGTAATCGGACGATATTTGATAAACAGTTGCTTCGGCAACCATCGCCCAAATAATGGCGATCATTCCCGAGCAGTTCGAACATTTCAGGATCATATCTCCTGTGACGTCTCCAACAGCGTCGCTCGCGGTGTGGTGATACCCGCAATGCGGGCACTCAAATCTGATTTCGATAGACCAATTCATGTCATCTCCTTTTTTTTGTGGGGATTTCGAGATCATCCGCCAAGTTTTCTATCGTATCGGCCAAGGCATTACCTAAATTTCTGGCTATTCTGTCGAGGGGATTCTCCTTTCGTTGTCGTATTTTGGTATTGTCCGGACGCAGCATATTTATCAACGTCTTCGAGTCGTCCGGTGTCAACGTCGCATTGAGGCCGGTTCTAACCGATACCAACAGCGTTTTGTAAATTGCTCTTTCGTGCGGGGTCATCGGTCACCTAAATCGGGTATTTATTGGCAACATCCATGCTAACTCCCAACATTTTCGCTACCTTTGAAATAATGTCTGCCGAAACCTTGCTCCTGTTCGGATCCCGCCAACGTGTAAAAAAGTTTACGCGATCGTTTCGATCGACTGTTACGACAAGAACTGCTTCAAAATCTCCGTCTTCCAGCAAATTGTTTGCTTCTTCATTTCCGTCAAAAGCCATATGGGTCCTTTCCACGAGGCTATCCTAGGTTTGGTTTTATTTTGAAAGCTTGTAACCCCGTACTGCACATATAGTGACTCTTTTGACGTATCTCGGCAATGGAAATTTTGAAAAAAAGAGCTCGGAAACGCATTCCGGCGGGATATTATCGTTTCCGAGCTCTAGGGGATTGAAGTCCGTCGGCGCCTCTACGGGGTTGGGGTGTCGGCGCCGACGGTAGTCCGGACAAATCGGACTGATCAGAGTTTACGTTCTCAGGGAAATATCTGCAATAGTCTAGGGCTTGGTGACTCTTCCATTTGGGTCATGCTCGTATTCTTCCAAGATGAATTTCTTGAATTCTTCCAACCGATCCATCATTTTTTGTGCGTCCCCCTTGGCAAACCATTCGAGAGAATCAAAAATTCTCGATGTGGTCAACGGTGTACCCGCCTGAAAATGAGCCCATGCCCGTGTCAAGGAGTAGAAAAAACCCGTGAAGCGCGAATAAATCCACGCATCGATCCCGCGAGACAGAAGCTCGAGTTTCGGATCATAGACGTTCCAGGGTTTCTCTTCATCGATCGAGATTTCTTTCGGGGGGGGATCCTGCGGCGAGCTCTCAGGTAAATCCTCCCCCGGTTTTGTTCCGCTCGACCGACCGACCGTCATGTTGGGGGGAGGATTTTCCTTTTTATCGTCTTTTTTTTTCTTTGTCATGTCTTTTTTCCTTTGTACATATACCAGTAGGCGACCATCAATATCAGTATGCCGATCCCAAAACCTTGTTTTGGGTCCTTTTCGATCGGCAAATCTGACAGAGATCCGTCGAGCCACTGAGAAATTGCATTAACGTTCCACGGTTTTGGATCCGCGTATACCCGTATTGGGTGAGGAAGAGCGTTCCAGTTTGGATATGCCGTTTTTATCCGATCCCAAACGGGAACATCGAGTTTGTCGAGTTTCTTACGGGTCGCTCCCGGACCGGCGACATAGAACAGATCGGCAATCCGGCCGAGCTCGTCTATTGGCACGTCACCAAGACGCGTTGACAGATATTGATAGGCCCGTTTCCAGTAGTGCGCCATGATATCGATGCCCACTCTGATCTGTTTCATTGCAGCGTCGGCGCTTGTACCGCGCATGTCCGATAGTGTGTAATCGGTCCCGTTGCGTTGGTTGAAATCCTGAAGTGTGGTTGGCATGACCTGCATCAGTCCCGACGCGCCCGATTTGGGATTGACTAGGCCCGGTTTTCCCCGAGACTCGACAGTCATTATAGACTCCACGAGCTCTTTTGGCAGGGGGATAGATCGCGCGTGGAGCTCGGCAACAATCGCCGGCTCCCAGCGCGATACAGAGGCAGGGGTCACCATGACGTTCGAACCACAAATTGAGCGTCGTTGTTGGTTTCCAGCTGATTAGAGCCTACCAGTTTCGCAGCTAGGCTCACTGCATCGCTGGATGGCTGTACGATCGCCACGACGCGAAGCACATTGCCTCCCGGTATCGGCAAATGGATGTTTGATGCAACGCATGATCCCGCAGGAAACCACAGACCAGGGGTTGCAGCGAAATCGCTATAGGCGGTACCGGGGAGGTAATCCACGATGGCGGACGGCCCGCTTAAATTGATCCATGGGTTCCGTAACGTTCGATAGTCGGATAGGCGGAAGTACCAAACCATTTCTGGGATCGGAAACGGGTTTCCCCATGCCGAGGACAGTGTCAGAACTTGACCGTCCTGTTCCGCGTACTGCTCGAACCCTTTAATCAGTCCGATCGAGCCATCTGGAACAGGATAGCGCGCAAGCTCGACCATCCAGGCAAGAGCGTTGTCCGGTTGTGTAATCGGAGCGGGAGACGGCACGCGCGTCTGTCTGTACCGTCTCGTTTGCGGCAACTGCCAGGACTGTTGTTTTTGGAGCCAGGGTGATTTGTTGATGGTCGCAGCCTGTTGGGCATGCATTGTCACCATGAGATTGTGATACAGATTGGCGTTGCAGGATTTCCACCTGCTGATCTGAGCCAAATCCGCATCGATGACATTTTCGGCCCGGCCGCGTCGTAACAACTGACAGGCTTCTCTAAAATAGCTCATGGTGAGAGTCCTTAGAGGAGTGAACCCCAATCGGCAACACCCCCCAAACCGATCTGCACGTTAAACACGGGTTCCGCGGGATCGGGGGTGAGAATTCGGGTGTAGGTATTGGTGATACGGAACGTGATCGTTTTCGATCCCGGGAATGGAATCGGGAGCGGAAAATCGATCATGTATCCGACTGCCGGACCGCCGAAAATAGCGGACGCAGCCATTGGCGCTGACTGATAGTTACTCTGCTCGTCCTTGAACTCTATCAGATATTGACCGTCTTGATAAAGCCCGGACGTTTCAGGATCGCCGGTATTGCCCAGAATCTGGTGGCCGATAAACGTCCAAATGAATGGTTGATTGTTTATCGTAACCGACCCCTCTTCACTCCCGTTCGCCTCGAGGGGCACGGGAATTGTGACGGGATAGAACATCGGTCTCCACGGTCCCGGATCGGCGTCGAACCTCGACAGCAGCGCGTTCCGTGCGACTTTCTGCTGTGTGTTCATCCCACTGCCCCCGGCGCGTGATACTGGCCACGCTGTTGCACTTCCCGGAACCCGAAAAGCGATACCTGGATTCCATACCGGGTGGGAACCTCGAAATAGTCCGCATCATCGGCGGGCTGCAACGCCTGATTTTCGGTCAAATAGACGTTGTTCGCGGGCGAATCGAGATTCTCGAGCACGTAACGCGCGTACGAGGTCAGATATATATTAGCCTCGATCGAAGCGTTCCGCGGGATTTTGATCGGATTCGGAAACGGGAACCGCGCATCGATGACCGGTTCACCGTTTGATCCGGTGACAACCTTCCAGCTGTCCTGATTCGGATGGGGAGCGTTCGTGTCTGGGATCGGGTGGGCGCCACCCCCTCCCCGTGGCCCGTATCCGGGAGGACAGGCGATGCACGTGTTTTCGACGATGACGTCTTGTTGAACGCGGAAATCGATCCCGCAGTGCTTCGCCAGATCGAACATCCAAAACACGTGCTCATTTTCGCGTATCGCGTTCGGGCTTTCGACAACGATGTTATCGGCATCGGGCATGACCGGACCGAAAAACCGAACCCCGAGTGAAAACGCCTGATAGACAAAATCGATGCTATCGGAAGAATCGAGATTGCAATACGCCAAATGGCTATTTCCAGCCGTTCGAGATTTGAAAAACGTGTGGCGAGTATCCGCCGCGAAATCGCGGAAACTCGTAAACCACCCGTTGATCGATTGCTCTTTTCCGTACAGCTGTGAGCAAACGATCACCGTGTCGTAAAGCGGATACGGCTCCGCGACGTTCATATATGGTTTTTGCTGCATGTTATTTTCCTTTGTCGTGATTCGACCGGTTACACACGGTCAGTTCAATCCGACAGTTTACGCGTGGTATTCACCGCGCTGTTGCACCTCTCTCTTACCCTGTACCAGAACCTGGATCAGAAATGCGGTGTAGAGATAGGCCAATTCGTTGCTCGGCGGCGTTCCATCCACATAGTTCCAGAGCTCCATGTTGCCCGGACCCCACAGCGCTTGGAGTACCGTACGAGCCCACTCGACAAATCGCAGGTGAACCGCCATGGTTGCGCGCCTCGGGATGCCGATCCCCGTAGGGAAGCTCCACCGGTATTTGAGGTGAGATCTTCCCCACCCTCCCGCGGTGACGGAATTTCCGCCACCACCTGTTAGGCCGATATCGCCTTGCCCCATAGCGAAACCGATCTCGCCATACCCCGGGGGGCACATACCGCAATTGGTCTTGAGCCGCTCGTCTTGGTTGACCCGAAAAATCATCGAGGAGTGTTGCGGGAGCTCGTGAGCGAAAAACGCGCTCATGGTGTCGAGACGACCGCGGATCGGGTTCTGTCCGAGATCACCCAAGTGAGACGAGCATGCGGGAGCGATAAACGACACCGAAATCGATTCGGCAACCAAGGCAAACGGGATTTGATCCCGGCTTTCCTGGTTATTGTAGGCAAGACCGATGGATTTGTTTCGGCTGTTGAAAAACGTTATGTCGTCATCGGCCCCCAACGCGGCGAATGAAGCATACCATCCCGGAACAGCATGGGGGAGGGAGCTCACAAAGGGCGAAATCATCACCGTGTCGTACAGAAACCAACTTTCGTTTACGTTCATGAATTGCATATTGTTCGTTCCCTCCTACCGTCTCAGAAACGATTGGCGATAGATGTCGGTGAGATTGTCCGCCCCGAGCGGTCCGGGTTCGGTGAGCGAGTCACCAAAACCGAGTGGTCCGGGCGCGGTGAGCTCATCGCCATATGCGTCGGGGAGCATGCGATAATCATCGGCGCCCTCCATGGGATACCATTTCATATCGTCGCCCAGAATGAAGGGCTCTCCCTCATCATTCGTTTCGATCGTGCCCGGTGTTCTCACGGCGCCGAACTGATTGGTTGCCCAATTGGATTTCGGAACCAACTCGTTCTGAACGAGTTTGTATGCCATGAGCGCGAGACCGCCGTCGAGCACACGCTGTCCCGATCCCGGCTTTATCATGTTGGCGAGAAACCCCGCGCCAGCGGCGCCAAGCGCCCCTTTCAGGTAGCTCGCATAGTTCCAAGTCGAGGGATCGGTTTCGGTCGCCGCATCGCCGAACCTCTTCGCCGCCCACTTCGACGCGAACATGCCTATCACCATGAGCGGGGTGGTTTTGAGCGAGCTCTTGAAATTCAATCCCCCGAATGCACTCCGAGATCGCCGCGAAACGGCTCTTGCTGCTCGCCGGGTGCGTGAGGGATTCCTTCGAATTCGGCGCTTTGGTGCTGCGCGTCGTCGTCGTCGTTTTGCCATAGTTGTGGCTCCTTTCGTTGCGACTCGTCTAACTGTCGCTCGTTTCGCAGATGGCCGCCGAGTGGTTCTTCGTCTCGGGTTTCTGCGAGCGGTTCTTTTTTTCGTGGTCGTTTTCTTCGACCGTCGACGTTTTCGTCGGGGATTCAGCAATAAAATCTCTTTCATCCCGTAACACCCTCCTTTTTGATTTTGATCTGCCCACCTCGGAGGGCAACGATCATCGGTTTGGATTCGTTATCCACCGAAACAGTGGGATATACGCTAAATGGGTGGATGTAGTCTGATGTCTTTCCAGGCGTCGAAAATTTGTCGCTACGATAGACGATATTCATAGCTCGAGATATGCGCGCCATTTTTTTCGGAGCAACCTGAACCATGAGCGCCGCGTTTTTTTGGTCGTGCTCGTATCCGGTGAATTTCTCATAAAGATCCTCGGCCTGTTCATCGGTTGCGCGCACCTGTTTCGCGCCGCTGCGGCTCAAAATCCAGATTTCGGTACCGGATTTGTTCGAGCACATCGCCCACTTTCCACCCCGTGGAAATTTCAATTGTCTACCGTCTTCCAGATCGATCGATATGGGATCGGCGAGATCTACCAAGGTCGCAGGTAACCAAGGTTTCGATGTTTTCTGGTTTGGTGGATTTCGTTTTTTCGATACAGGATTTTTTTTCAACCGTGGAACAGCGATGACCGCCTTGATCCCTTTTGATTTTGCGCCAATCGGTATTGTTCGAAACGTTCCCTTCTCGAACTGAAATGGGGGAGCCTGTCGAAATCGGTGATATTCAGATGTCGTGTCCACGGGAGGTGTTTTTTTTCCGTGTTCACGCAACCATTTCTTGGCCGCGGTAACTGACCACTCCTGCCTATCGAACAGAAATGATTGAACCTCTGTTGAATCCTTGAATCGAGGCATTGTAACTCCCTAGGGCGTTGAAATATAGGAAAACGAATTTCCCAGACTATCTGTAGCGATAGCGTCCGCCGCTGGGTGGGCTGTTGTGCCGACACCGCCAGCGAAATAAATATCTCCGGTTGCGCCTGTCAATGCCGCGGGAGATACACGCGTTGCCGCGCGGGCATTGAATTGCTCAAATCGCAATCCATGCCCGGTATATCCGACAGCATAGGTGTTTTCCCCGATCTGAATATCTCCACTGTAAATATCGAACATATCGTTTCCAGGACTGGAAAAATAGTTTTCCTCGATTAGCAGTGTCGCCGCTTTTCGAATCACAACCGCGTCGGATCCTGACGCAGTAGGAGTGAAATAACATAATGACACCGTTCCCGAGCCAGCGTCATCAATTCTCAGCATTCCCGTCGCGACATAGGTCAATTCTTGAAACGGCCCATACACACCGATTCTGCCCCCCAAATCGACAGCAGATATTCTTGCATTCCCATAAATCAGCACTTCCGAAAATCCATTTGCAAATGGTGGGAAGGAAGTACGGTAAGACATTAAACCTGCGTTTGTTGCGGTCGTTGGCTTGTCCAAGTTTGTCACGCCCGACGAGGCCAGAACAGCGGCGCCAACGTCCGCAGCTGGGCGAATATTCAAATTAGATTCTAATCTTATTGCCGAAAACTGACCGCTATCGGTAATAATTCGACACAGACTCATTTGAGATTCAGCCTTGTTATTGATCCTGAAATTCTCCCACTGATAGGTGGGGCTCCTCAAATCGATATTGAGATTGAACATATTGAAACGGGACAGAGCGTTTGTGTCGTTTCCGTACGTGGGTCCGTCTACTCGTATATCCCACCGGGGGCAGGCTATAGTGGACGCGATATCGACAACGACAAATTCGTCGGCGACGGCGGGCGTTCCGTTCCACCCTCCCCTTGTAAAAATACCCGACGCGGTGTTTTGATGTATTGGCAAACATTGTCCGGCACAATCTCCCGTTGTGAAGCGTATCCATTTGCCATAAAGCTCGTTAACTCCGAATACTTCAGCAACGTTGAATTCCCACGCGGCGATTGGTGTGTTGTAAGAAATGGCTCCAGTCAGCGCAAATGGCCCGGCGCCCTGTGACGTGTTTTGAACGACCGGCGCCCCGACACCTACGATTGACAATGAGCCTCCCGGTCCAATCTTTTGATCAAAACAGAGCTCATCTGCCGTCACACTTCCATCGATCAACACTCGAATTTCCTGATCGATGTATTTCGGAAAATACGGCGAGCTCAAAAACGAGAGGCTCGCAAACGGTCGAGCGTCGCTTCCATCCCCCGTTTCATCCGATCCCGTTGTCGGATTGACGTGATAGACACCGCCGTTGTATAGACCGATATCGCTGCAACCTAGCTGAACGAGCAGATCGTTGAGATTTTCGATCTCAGCAACATCAACCGAGTTGAGACTGTTTTCGAGCGTTTCAAGCGAAAATGCACCGGTGTTTTTCCATGTGTCAAACGCCCGGTAAAAACTGCGATGGAAGCGGCGGGACATCCTACGTTTTGCCAGCCAGCAACCGAGCCCTTGCAAAATCTCTCGTCCCGCTATCGTATCAAAAAGTGCCATTGATTAACCCTTTCGTCGAGGAGCCCACAGCCAGATCAGCAAAGGTATCGCGATAGCGATACCGGCCCCTATTCCTTTTTTTGCCACTCCCCCGACGGCGGAGACGGCATTTTTCACTGAATCGATTATCGATTCCCGCTTGTAGTACCCACCGGTTTGTTTATCGGTTTCCCACGCTTTACAGACGCTCGATTTCGGATCCGAGCAAAGCGCCATATCAGCGCGTTTCATAATGCCGTTGTAGTCCCGAGTTACCTCAGAAACTTCGGTTTCCAGCTGAATCCAGCGCGCTATTATTCCCACCACAATTACAGCCCCAATTATTGCCGGTATAATCCATCCCATCTTTCCGGTCTCTTTGGGCTCGACGATGTCGAGATCGTCACCCGAGCTCGACACTCGCACGCCGAGCTCGAGCTGGTTGACTTCGCACATTTTGTCTTTGAGAAACTCGATTTCGGCGAGAGCGGTCAGCATGCGTTTTTCAAGATCCGGCAATCCAGGCTCATCCAATGTAATCTTGTTGTTTTTGGCAAAATTATGGATTTGAAGAATATTCCTGAATTGCGCTTTCATCGCATAGGACAGAAGATTGACGCGTTTCGAGACAGTCTGCGCCCTATTCCAAAGGTCCAACTCCTTCGGCGTCGGAGGGCGTTCCGCATCGACGTACTTGATCGGTGTCGAGATCGGTGGTGTTTCTTGACCGATCATTTCAACCACGCAAACATAGCCGCAAGCGGCAGTGTCCAAAGCTGTTTATCATCTCCTCCCCCGCTGCTGACCACCTTCGGCGGATTTGCGGACATCCATTGATCAACCGCCGATTTGATTTCACCGCTCGATGGGGGCGGCCCGGGTTGTCCGGGCGGCCCGGGAACACCTCCCGGGGGAGGATTGGTTTGGAAATACTGGTTCACCGCAGATTGAATCGCCGAGCTCGAGGGTGGCGGTCCGGGATCTCCGGTCGGCCCGGGAACACCTCCCGGGGGAGGATTGGTTTGAAAATACTGGTTGACCGCGGATTGAATCGCCGAGCTCGAGGGCGGCGGTCCGGGATCTCCGGGGGGTCCGGGCGGTCCGGGATCTCCTTTTGGTCCGGGAATATAGGTGGAGCTCGGCGGCTTTGTTACGGGAGGCGGCGTGGTGGTGGGTTCTGATGGCTGATAACCCATCTGTTCCGGCTCCTCGCCAGTCAATGGTGGTATCCATGCTACGGGATACGCATTACCGCTGCCCACCGGCGCGTGCGGATCAGTGGCGGAATAATCTGGGGTCGCCTGCAATCCTTTGACTTTGTAGGCCTCCCAATCTTTGGTCTTCCGATCAATGTGATCGTTCCAGGTGCTCGCGTTCATCGTCAAAAGGCCTTTTTTGACATTCGCTTTGCCGTAAGCAGTTTTGCTGACTCCCCACCACGTTTCGCCTTTTTTGATTCGGTACCACGCTCCGGGCGTCGGAACGTCCAGGATTTGATCGGGTGTCGGGATGTAACGATCCCCCTCGGCTCCTAGCCCCATGAAGAACCGAGGGGGAAACGCGGGATGATATTGACGCATCTTTGCCATCAGTCGATTTCGAACAGGACAGCGATAATCGAACCCTGGAAATACTCTCAAGCGTTGGAGGTTGGGACGATGCGTCAGCGGGCCTAGTTCTAGGACGCGTTGCATTACCGCCTCCCCTTCGCCAGTCGCGTTGACAGCTCATGAAATTTTCTCGGATTCGTTCGTTTCAGTCGCTGCATCTGCTTTGCTTCGTTTCGAAGCGCACGCTGAAACGCGGGAAGCGCTTTCGGGTTTTTGAGCGCCAATCCCCGGACCTTTCCGGCGATGCCCTTGGTTCGAACGCCATATTTTTGCATCAACTTCGCCACTTTTCCCGCGACCATGAGACCGCCTGCGATTGCGGGACCGAATCCGGGAATCAGGGCGGCGATCGGCGCGAGCTTGGCCGCGTATTTCCCCACAAATTTTATGAGAGGCTTTACGATCTTCATCGCGATTTTGTGGATTTTCCCCCCCACTTTGAGTAGAAATCGGCCGAACTTGCTTTTTTTGAGAACCTTTTTGATCCCGCGCTTGATGCGCCGAGCGACTTTCCTCACCTTCTTTCGGATTTTTCGGCGCAACTTTTTGAACCACCCTGACAAACCGTCATAGTAGTACAGCTCGCCGGTGTCCCCCAGCCCAAGCATGCCATCATAGGGTTTACCGTTCTGGCTCACGTAATTGTAATCATCGATCGCCAGTTCGATCATCGGAGTCCGTACGACGCCGCCGCCCCAATCATCGTTTTCGTCAACCTCGGCGGCGAGACCACCGAGCATTGCCCCATCGATGATCCCATACATACCCACCGTTGAAATTTTTCCCTGCGGTGACGGCATCCAACCCCAATTGCTCAATCCCAATGTGGACCATTCTATTGGTCCCTGATCGGTGTGCTCGGGTTCCGCGACGCCGGCGAGACCATAGTCTTGCCACTCTTCGATATTTTTCCCATACATGCTTCCTACTCCTTTCAATTCGAGTCGCCTCGATTCTGGTAATCCAGTCAAGCAAAATTGCCTCTATACCCGAGCATTTGGCCGTCCAGATTCCAAAACGCGATCCGCGCGTGCGGCGTGATTGCGCCAAAATTACGACGAGGATGCAGCACGGGATCGACAGTAACCCACCCAAAGTGCGGCACCTGCGCTTGGATAAAAACGTGGCCAAACAATCTTCCCGGAGGGGAATGGACCGGTGCTGTTGTGGCGATACGTGTTCTAAATCCAATCGCCTCAAGGACCGCCCCCAACGCAGTAGTGACACAGTCACAGTCTCCGGCGCCGTATCCCGCACCAACTCCTATCCCGTCTCCCGCCATTGTCAGGCGCCAAATCGCCTCAGGCGAGGCTGTGAGCAACTCTTTACTGACTGGGTCCCTTACATAGCGCCATCGGCGCGTAAAGTCGTCATAGACGGCTTTCAGCTGTCCTACAAAGTCCTTGGGTCTGGCAGTCGATGCGATTGCCGCCGCGTAATTCCGTATTGGGGGGTAGACACTGGCACGTCTAATTGCCGATCCGATTTGTCGGATCGTCTCTTTCATCTGACTTTCATTTCCGCCCGGGATTCTGACCCGTTGGACGGTCGCGGCGTATGGAACCATAAACTACCGATTCATGTAACCCCTTGGATTTTGATCTTCATCCTCGATGGCGCCGTCCTCAGACATGTCCTCTTGATACCGCATGAGGAACGTTCCGATAGTGGCATCACGTTTGTCAGGATCCATTTTTCCGAGTGCTTGCATAACGCTTTCAACCGCTTTTGACGGTTCCATTTGAGCGATCATTGCTGATACATCGTCGCCCTCGTTCCGAACTGGTAACGGTGTCACCTTTGCTCCCTGTCTCGATGGCGGTCCGGATGGTAGGGACGGAGCGGGCGGTGTGATTCGCGCTTTAGAAAGCTCCTTGGTAGGCTGTTGTGACCCCATAACCGTCTTGAGAACATCGAGAGCATGGGGGAGGAAATCCATTTCGGATCCGCCCCCGGCAGGTGCATTCTGTCTGAACATCTCATTCAGCTGGGACATGACCGCGCCGACTTTGGTGATATCGGATAACCCACCACCTTGATTTGATTTCATCATGGCCAACATCATTTGCATGTCTTCACGTCGACGATCGTCCTCTGCTCTCCTGCGATCCTCCTGTGTCTTCATCCATTGCATCAAAACGGGCGCCAATCCCGATGCCGCGGCGATTATTTTTTCAGTGGAGAAACCAGTCTGAACGATAGAAGGCGAGGGGGTGGGGACGGTGGCGGGAGAATCTTCCCGAAATCGATCTCCTCGGCTCGGTTGTTTTATCTGATCGCCATAAAGCAGCGGGGGAAACGAATGAAGCGGGATTTTGTAGCTTCCCCGAAGTTTCCCACCTTTCCCGCGAACCTTGACGAGGAGAAGCTCGCCGCCCCATTGCTCGATAAAATAGTCGAGTCCGATCGGATCGTCGACAGTGAATTCTTCGAGCACGCCAGAACACCAGCTGGGCCGCAGTCGCTCGACGAGAAGTGAGACTCCAGGCGAGAGACCGGCAAAAAACGAATCGAGACGCTCGATTGTGTGTTCGGCCTTCAGCTCAGATTCAGTTAGGGGCTCGTCCGGAAGATCGATTTCTTCGAGATCACCGTTTTTGGGCTGATAGTCGTTCATATTCAATATTGTAGTAGGATTCAAAACCGTACGCAAGATCCATAAAAGTGCTTTGATGCGTCGGTTCCCTCCCGGCGCAATCCCGGCTTTACCTCGGCAAAACCTCGGTAGTTTTTACTGATTTTTTGGAAGATTGCGGGGCGATCTCGGGATTATCGGTGATTTTTAGGTCGATATCTTTTTGCGTTAATGGCTCAAAACGTATAAAGTGGTGCCTACGATGAAAAAACGGCAACCACTCTTTAGGATTTCACTCACCACGGTAGTGTAATCCCCTTAGAGTGTCAAGTTTTTTGAATTGCCGTTTTTTCGATAAAATTGGTTTATCGATTTTCGTTTGAAAAATTGACCGGGAATCGACCGGGATTCGTGTGTCTTTTACAATTCAAACGTAAAATCGAACAGGATTCGTGCGCCCGACATAGGATCGCACGTCGAGGTACAGATGCGTCTTGCAAATGTTGACCAAATTCGAAATATCGATTTTGCACGATCCGGAATAGCTGGGACCGGATCACTATCCCCTAGGGCGCGTCGAACGCTCGCCGTTTACGTGGCGCTTGTGAAAATGGGCTATTCCGGTGTGGCCGCGCCAAATGGCGCGATTGCTGACGCGGTGTATCGGTCCTCACATGGTGAAGCGGGATCGATAAGAACACTTCAACGCGCTCATCCCGAACTCGAGAGGCGTGGATTTATTCGTTGCGCGAATTTTCGACCTCGAGGTCGTACAAAAGGCGCCCTGATCCACTTCAATCTGGACGCGTTTGCATATTGGACTGGACGCAAAACGCAAAACATCCAGCCCTTGCCTACATCATCGCACAATGTAGTTTCACGTGAAACAATGTGCGACAAAGAACCACATGCGACAAGCTGTCACCCCCCCGATCGGACAAGGACAGAATCTCAAGTAACTCCCAATATTATACCAAGTACGAACAAAGAGCCCCGCGCGGGCGCGCGGTCGATCAATAGATCGAAACGACAGAAACGATCCGCGGTTTGGACGTCGGTCAATATCGTGCTCGGCGCCATGGCCCAGTTGCATCGACAGGATCGGCGATCTGCCCGATCCCGGGCGAAATGTGAGCTTGAGGCGATCGGCGCCGGCGTCGAGCTCGTGAATCCCTCCGGAGTCGATTGGGCATATTGGGAAAAGCGTTTCGCGGAAATGCCGATCGCCGTCCGAGAGCTCACTGCCGCGCGTGAAATCATTCCGTTGCTGATCGGTAGAAAATCGAAAGCGCCGGCGCCCTCTGCCTCTCCTTCGTCTCCGGAGACGGCGGATAGTGCACCAGTTAGCGCCGAGGACATCAGAAGGGCCAGAAAGGCCATCGAGGAGCGTTTCAGTCTTCCCGGGAAACAGTCGCCCGTTGAAATTGCGGATCCCACGAAGGGTCTCTCACCGGCGACGGCTCCCGTTGCGGTAGATATGGCGCGCGAGGATTTGGAGGTTTTAATTGCTGCTAGAGATCGCGCTCGGTCCCGCGTAGATTGCGGGTAGAGGGTTTTCCGCCCAAATGGTTCCGTCTTCGATGTACCCCCTAAGCGTCTCAATCGATCGGTGTCGGGTATGCCGCGAAATTACTCGTTCCGGAACACCTCGCGCGCCTGCGTCTGTCGCCAAGCCGCGCCTGAGAGAGTGAGCAGAATAGAGATTAGGATCGAGTCCGATCATTCGGATGTAATTTTTTACAACTTCAGATACCATCCTCGGGCTCAATCGGCCTCCTAAAGGCCACCACCATTTCCCGCGGCCAGACACACCGATTTTTACGAATAACGGATCGTTTGGTTCAGGGTTGTCTCCCCTTCTGTCAATCCAGCGCTGCAGCGCAACCACAGGACACACAGAACCGTTTGATTTTGGAATACCGACTGATTGCCCTTGACCGCTTTTATCGGTCTTTGATCGCCGAACGGTCAGAATCATGCCCTCGGCAGTAAACTCGATATCTCCAAAATTCAGCGCGACAAGCTCCGATCGTCTGAGGGCAGAACACCACCCGAGACTAAGAAGAGCGGCATCTCGAATGCCAAAAATGAGCGAATCGCATTGATTCAACATAGCGGCGAGCGTTTCCCAATGTATCGGTTTGGCCTTCTGTTGTGGCGCCCCGCATTCTCGTCTAATTCCGGACAAAACACGATTTACACGATCGTCCTTGCATGGACTGCTCGATCCCGACGCCCTGTGTATTGCGGTGATTGACGTGCAGCGCCGAACGATCGTCGACACCGAAATATTTCTATCCGCCATATTGGTCAGATACATTGCGACAGTGTCCGGTGTGGCAGGAAGGCTTTCAAGATTCCATTCGATGCAGAATTTGTTGAAATGTGCCCAATCAGATTCATACGCTCGTTTTGTCGCCGGCGCTATCGATCTGCCGGCAAAAAAATTTGCGCGTTTCACCAAATCTCTCAGGACGATATCATCGGTCATGGCAAACACCTCATTCCTATCACAATGACCTCTCGACAATCCCGATGTGGCAAATCGGTCGGACATCGGTTGTCCGGTCTACAAATCAACCATTCAATACCATAATTGATTGCAGATATAGGAATTTGGTCCTGTGAAAGTGGGCAAATCGAAATTGTTTCCGTCGCGCATTTTTGCCAATTCTCACACCCTTCACCGTTGAAATCGCATACCCATGGTGGACCGGTATCGGTGTCGAGGCCCTCGAGCTCGGCGGTACCGGTATCGAGGCCCTCGAGCTCGGCGGTACCGGTGTCGAGGCCCTCGAGCTCGGCGGTACCGGTGTCGAGGCCCTCGAGCTCGGCGGTACCGGTGTCGAGGCCCTCGAGCTCGGCGGTACCGGTGTCGAGGC
>Ga0307423_1000812_pt1 | contig 20272 bp, 23 predicted proteins | sample SalMarWE160310MG_FD_202154 | JGI IMG/M metagenome (GOLD analysis project Ga0307423, IMG submission 202154) | Salt marsh sediment microbial communities from the Plum Island Ecosystem LTER, Massachusetts, United States - WE1603-10 | ecosystem: Environmental > Aquatic > Marine > Intertidal zone >...
CGTCAACGATCAAACCGGAGATACCATCATCTCCGGCATGGGAGAACTTCACCTTGAAGTGTACGTGGAAAGAATGAAACGCGAGTACAATGCCGAGGTCACGACAGGCATGCCGAAGGTCGCCTACCGGGAGACCATTACCCAACACGCTGAATTCAACTACACGCACAAGAAGCAAACGGGCGGCGCCGGCCAGTACGGTCGTGTGGGCGGTTACATGGAACCAACGGCAGAAGAAGAATTTATTTTCGAGAACAAGGTTGTGGGGGGCTCCATTCCAACCCAATTCATTTCAGCGTGTGAAAAAGGCTTCAAAAAATGTCTCGTCAAGGGGCCCAAAATGGGATTTCCGGTGACCGGCATTAAGGTCGCCATCAATGACGGCAATTCCCATTCTGTGGACTCCTCGGATATGGCGTTCCAGGCCGCCGCGCGGGGCGCTTTTCTGGAAGGTTACGCCAAGGCCAAACCGGTCATTCAGGAACCGATTATGAAAGTCGTGGTGGAAACACCCACAGAGTTTCAAGGGCCCGTCATGGGCACGTTGAACCAGCGTCGGGGCATCATCGTGGGGACCCAGGATGAAGGGGTGATGTGTGTCGTTGAAGCCCAGGTCCCCCTGGCTGAAATGTTCGGATATTCCACGGTTTTGAGATCATCGACCCAGGGCAAGGCCCAGTTCACCATGGAGTTTGCGACATACAGACAGGTCCCCAAAGGGGTTGAGGAAGAAATCCAGAAGAAGGCCGCAGAAGAAAAAAAGAACGTGGCGTAATCTGACGGCCCGTTACCGGTGGTGTCAGGCATTGAAGGGAGCGCATGGAAAAACCTCAAGGCTTTGATGATCTCAGCCAGCGGCAGGCGGTAGAGAACCCGACGTCTCCCCTGGAGCCGCAACCTGCGACCGTACCAGAGCAACCGTCCGGTTTTGAAAAGGTCATTTACTTAAAAGACAGGAAATTCAGCATGCTCAAGAAAGATCTTATCTTCCGAAATCCGCTAAGGCTCGTGGGTGAGCAAACCGAAGACGTCCTCCCTGAAGGAGGATTCGGCGCCGTGCTGGCACGGGCGGGGGTGGGCAAGACAGCACTCCTGATCCAGCTCGCCTTGAACGGGCTTCTGCGAAGCAAGAATGTTCTTCATATCAGTCTCAATGACCCGGTAAGCAAGGTCTGTCTCTGGTATGAGGAGGTTTTCCGCAATATAGCCGCGCACTACCATGTGAATCAAACGGATCAAGTCTGGGAGACCATACTCCCCCACAGGTTCATCATGACCTTCAAGGTCGAGGCCTTCAGTGTGCCCACCCTCGAGGAACGGTTGACCGACCTGACGGAGCAAGGGATATTCCTCCCCCAGATGATCGTGATCGACGGCCTCCCCTTTGATGACTCCGTGAGAGGAGCCCTTTCCGCTCTCAAATCCCTGGTGAAAAGCCACGCCGCGCGCGTCTGGTTTACCGTAAGGACCCACCGTCATGAAGAGCCGGGCCCGGGCGGTGTGCCGGCACCCCTCGTTGGCGTGGACGATCTCTTTGAGGTCGCCATTCAGCTGCAGCCCGAAGGAAAACAGGTCCATGTCAAGGTGCTTAAAGGCGGGACGCCAACCTCGGATCTGCGGCCTTTGCAGCTCGACCCCGCCACCATGCTCATCAAGGATGAAGGGTAGGAGGCTGTCGGAAAACGCCCATCTGCGGCGTTATCCTCATCCTTCGTCACTGCAGCGTACCAGGTTGTACGCCTCATTCCTCAGGATATCGGATGCCTTGCATCCGTGCGTTTTCCATCAGCCTCCCACAATGAGGGTTCTCCGACAGGCTCATAGAGGTGGTTTCATAACTTCGGATCGGGTTCGGGGGCCGTGCGGCCCCCGGCGGTGCAACCGTCTCGCCCGGCTTCCCGGACCACAAGGGGTTTTAGCGTCTGATTGTAACGAAACGTTACAAATTGGCTTTCCTTTCATCCCGGCGGCTGAAACCTTTCTACACACTCGCCAAAAAAGAGCATCTTCCAAGACAAAATGTGGACAGGCGACCATGGATCTAGTAATAACCGATCCGTCATGGAACGAGCAAAGATCCTGCTGGTAGACGATAATGACGCCTTCCGCGAGCTGTTTCTTTCTTTAGAGGGGGCCCGCGGCTTTGACGTGGTTCCTGTCCCCTCCCCCGAGAAAGCACTTGACGTTCTGAAGGACGAGTCAATCGACTTAATCCTGTCGGATGTGCAAATGCCCGGCATGAACGGTACTGAGCTTTTTAGAGAGGTTCAGGACTTGTATCCTGACATCCCGTTCATCCTTATTACTGCATTCGGTTCAACACAAGAAGCCATAAAAACCGTAAAGGAAGGCGCTTTTCACTATTTTGAAAAACCGATAACCGACAAGCTGGATCTCCTTTGGAGCACCGTGCGCGAGGCCTTGGCCAAGAAGGAGATGAGAAATCAGCTCACTTCACTCCGCAAAGAAAGATCCCTCCAGTTAAGAAGACCGGCGACCATCGTCGGACAGTCCGGGGAAATCCGAACCGTCGTCGGATCCATTCAGGAGGTGGCCCCCCTGCCCGTCACCGTGCTGGTTTACGGGGAGACCGGAACGGGCAAAGAGTTGGTTGCCCGGGCCATCCACGATCTCAGCGACAGGCGAGAGAAACCGTTCTTTGCAGTAAACTGCAATGAATTTGCCCCCGGCGTTTTGGAAAGCGAGTTGTTCGGCCATGAGAGAGGGGCCTTTACCGGGGCTGTGGACCGAAAGACCGGTCTTTTTGACGTGGCTCACAAGGGCGTTCTGTTTCTCGATGAAATTGCCGGCGCTCCACCCTTTTTTCAGTCCAAGCTTCTCAGGGTACTGGAGACGAAAACCTTCATGCGCGTCGGGGGAACCACGCCGATCCACTCTGATTTTCGCTTGATCGTTGCAACCAATCTTAACCTGGAAGACGAAGTGGCTAATGGCCGATTTCGCCGGGACCTTCTTTACCGGATCAATGTCTATACGATCGAGATTCCCCCTTTGCGCCACAGAAGAGAAGATATTCCGCTGATAGCGGAGTTCTACCTCAAGAGATTCTGTGAGGCATACGGTCGATCGATAACGGGCATTTCCACCAATGCCATGCTGCGCTTGAGGGAATACGATTGGCCGGGCAATGTTCGGGAATTGACGAACGTGATCGAGCGGGCTGTCATCACTTGCCGGGATCGTGTGATCACCACAAAAGACCTTCCTTTCGGAACAGGAGAGTATGAGAAAGTATCCGACCTGAACCTGAAGGAGGCGGAAAAGTTCTTTATTCGCCTGGCCTTGAAACGGACCGAAAACAACAAAACCAGGGCCGCCGAACTGTTGGGGATAAGCCGCAAAACCCTTACTGAAAAGGTTAAGGGCTACGAGCTTGGCGGCGTGAGGCGCCGAAGCCGGGGTCGCCCATGAAGCCGATCATTCTAAATGAGGCTGTCGAGACGGGTCGAGCCGAGAAAAGTCAAGATATCGCACAGCAGCTCAAGAGTAAAATGGATCACTTGAAGCTGAATTTCTTCGATTTGAAAAAAGGCGGCGTCAACTACACGGCCATGAAAGGCTCCGAGGCATTCGAAGCCTATGAGGCAGCCACGAAGAGCCTGGCCGTGTTCGATCTAAAGACCTTGGCGACGAGGCAGGCCAAATTGGCATTCTGGATAAATATCTACAACGCCCTGGTCGTTCACGGGGTCATGGCGCTAAACGTGAGAAAAAGCGTCAAGGAGGTGTCATCCTTTTTTCAAGTCGTCTCCTACAACATAGGCGGTTACACGTTTAGCCTGGATGATATTGAGCACGGCATTCTGAGAAGAAATAAGAAGAAGCATAGCCTCGCCCGAAAGCCCTTTCCCACTGATGATCCGCGGAAGGACTTCATCGTGGACCGGCTTGACCCGAGGATCCACTTCGCCCTGGTCTGCGGCTCGAATTCCTGCCCGCCTGTTGATGTCTATGAAGAAGCAGCAATTGACGAACAACTCGACCTTGTCAGCACGGGTTTCGTCAACAGTGATGAGGTCATGCTGGAAAAGGAAAGCAGAACGCTGAAGGTCTCGAAGCTTTTCAAGTGGTATAAAGAGGATTTCGGCGGCACAGAGGGTCTTCTGGATTTTGTTGTCCGGTACCGTTATAATCCCGATGACAAGGCCTTTCTGAAAAACAACGCCGGCAAACTTCACATTGTCTACAAGGACTATGACTGGTCGCTCAATCTGGTCTGACCGGTTTCCGTCCCCAAAGGCGGTTTGTTCCTAAGCTCGCTTGCGATCTTCCGACCCGTGGTTGACAGGAAATTGCCTCCCCCGGCGACCCCTTGTTGTTCAGTCGTGATAGCGATTGCCCAGCGGTGAGAAGAAGACCAGCCTCATTCAGAGCTGTTGATCACCGTGACCTGATCGTTCAGGGTCCAAAAATCATACAAATATCCCACGCCGAACACGCCGGCCGTGAGCAGGAACACGATCCCGGTGAACCACTTGCCCATGTACATCCTGTGGACGCCGAAGAACCCTAAGAAGGTAAGCAGAATCCATGCAACCGTATAATCTATGCGGCCCGCTCTGAACCGCAGATTGGCCTGCCGTTCCATGGAGGGAATCAAGAACAAATCAATCAGCCAGCCGATGCCGAGAAGCCCGAGGGTGAAAAAATAGACCGTCCCGGAGATGGGCTTGCCGAAATAGAAGCGATGAGAGCCGGTAAAGCCGAATATCCACAAGATATATCCGATAGACTTCATGTGCGTATCATGAGCATCGTTCATTTCATTCCTCAACTGATCCGAGATAGGTGCCCGCCTTTTTCAGGGCGGACACCATCTCCTCCGGACTATTCAAACAGCGCCCGGTATTTCCCGTAGCCTTCCTTGTCCAGGTCCGCCTTCGGAATAAAACGCAGGGCGGCTGAGTTGATGCAGTAGCGCAGGCCCGTGGGCTTCGGCCCATCATCGAATATGTGACCCAGGTGAGAGTCTCCATGCTTGCTGCGTACCTCAGTTCGCACCATGAAAAAGCTCCGGTCTTTCTTCTCAACGACGTTGTCCGGTTCCAGGGGTCGGGTGAAGCTCGGCCAACCCGTTCCGGACTCAAACTTGTCCTTGGAGCTGAAGAGCGGTTCGCCCGAGACGATGTCCACGTAGATGCCCGCTTCATGGTTGTCCCAGTATTCGTTCTTGAAGGCCGGCTCGGTCCCGTTCTCCCGGGTGACTTTGTACTGTATCGGCGTCAACCGCCGGTGCAATTCCGCGTCGTCCGGACGGGTGTAGTCCGAGGTCATTTCCGTCTGTTTCATCGGATCCTCCATGGCGGACTTCGTGTCCCCCCACACCTTTTTCAGGAACTGATCCCGCCCGGACCTCGAGCGATACCAGTGGTAGCGGATCGGATTCTTTTTGTAATAGTCCTGGTGATACTCCTCAGCCGGGTAAAAAGGACCCAGCGGAAGGATCTCGGTTACAATCGGCTTGTCAAAGGGGCCGGTGGCCGCGAGCTTTTCCTTGGATGCCTCGGCCATACGCCGCTCCTGGTCGTTGGCATAGAAGATGACACTGCGGTACTGGGAACCCCGGTCCACGAACTGGCCGCCCGCATCCGTGGGATCCACGTGATGCCAGAACACATCGAGCAGTTTTTCATAGGTGGTCTTTTCCGGGTCGTAAATGACTTTCACGGCTTCCACGTGCCCGGTACCGCCCGCTGAAACCTGCTCGTAAGTGGGATTGGCCACGGTGCCGCCCGTGTAGCCGGAAATGACCTCGACCACGCCGTCTGCCTTCTCAAAATCGGATTCCGTACACCAGAAACACCCACCGGCAAACACAGCGGATCCGGTCTTTTGCGGTTGATTGTCCATTGGTTTCTCCGTTTTTCCACTCATGCTTGAAACCTGAAGATAGCCGAAAAGCACGGCCGCCAGAACGATGATTGCGATAGTCAGGGTTTTCATAAGACACCTCCGGATGTTTTGCAAATCGGTTGTTGACCGGCGTTGGTTCTTTCTCTGAATGAAAGATAAGACAGAAGGTTAAGGGCGGTGTAAAGAAAATGTAAAGAAAGTGTAAAGAAATGCGCAGGGGGGCATCATGGAACTCTCTAGAACTGGTTTCAAAACCACAGATCGCGTTCGAGATTAAGGCGCGAGCCGACTCAAAAGCGGAGCATACAGAGGGAGTATGTGAGCACTTTGAGTTGGCTCGCAACACAAATACCGGACGTTAGATGGGGTTTTCAAACCAGTTCTAAGCGGTCCTGCCAGGCGGGTCTACAGGAAGATTGAACCGGATTCGAATCCTGCCGTCGACCATTTCGGCGCCGATGGTCCCGCCGTGGGCTTCGACCAGTTCCTTCACGATGGCCAGACCGATGCCTGCGCCGCCGTGTTGCCGGGAACGGGATTTTTCCCCGCGGTAAAAGCGCTCGAAGATGTACGGTAGGTCTTCGGGAACCAATACCTCCACCGTGTTCGTGTAATCGATCCGGACCTGCCGGGAATTCGATTCAATCCGGATGTCCACCTCCCCGTTTCGGGGTGTGTACCGGGCGGCATTGTCGGTCAAGTTTCTCAGGACGCGGGCAATTCGGTCCGGGTCCACCGGCACCGTCACCGGGCCGTCCGGGCCGTGGATGGTCACCGTAATGGATTTTTCGGCAAAAGTTCGGGAAAAGGTCTTCAGAGCGTCTCGAACGGCCTCTTGCAGATCCGTGGGAATAAGATGCAGGCTGCCGCTGGCTGCATCGGCCCGGGCGAGCTGAAGCACGTCCTCCAGGAGCTGGACTAGCCGCAGGGTTTCATCCTGCAACAGGGAGAAAGTCTCGGTCGACGGAGGCAGTACGCCATCGTTGAGGGCTTCCAGGTATCCCCGGATGTTGGTCAGGGGCGTGCGAAGCTCATGGGCCACATCGATCATCAGGGTGCGACGCAGGTTTTCGATCTTCTCAAGGCTTTCAGCCATCCGGTTGAAAGCCTGGGCGAGCTGGCCCACTTCGTCCTCGGTGGAGGCCGGCACCCGGTCGGCGAAGTTGCCTGCGGCAATCTCCTGCGTGATGACGGTCATCCGGGTGAGGGGGGCCAGGACCCTGCGCATCATCACGAAACTGAGCACCACGGCCAGAATCACGGCGGCAAGGAAAGCCCAGAGCAGGTAGCGGTGCACGGCGCTGACGAACATGGCATGGGCGGGCTTGGGAGAGATATTGTACTTTTCCATGAGGGTGACGAAATACCCCGCGGCCAGGGTGTCGATGGAAACCCACACCACCACCATGACAAAGCCGATCACCGCCAGGTGGATGGCCAGGAGCTTGAGAATCAGGTGCCGTTTCACTGCGAGCCCCGTTCGTGCTTCGGTTGCCGGTCGGCAAACCGGTATCCAATACCGCGCACGGTAAGAATATAACGGGGGTTTGACGGATCCGGTTCGATTTTCTGCCGGAGCTTCCCGATGTGAACGTCCACCACACGGTCGATCACCACGGCATCGCCTCGGGGATAGAGGCGGTTCAACAGTTCGTCCCGCGTGAAAATCCGGCCCGGGGCGGACATCAGGGCTTCGAGAAGGGCGTACTCGTGGGGCGTGAGGGATACCGGTCGACCCTCCACGGTCAGTCGGCGTTTTTCCAGGTCCAGGAGCACGTCACCGTGAGAAAGAGTCACTTCTGCACCGGCTGCCGGGTGGCGGGTCCGCCTCAGCACCGCCCTAACGCGGGCGACCAGCTCCCGGGGACTGAAGGGTTTCACCACGTAGTCATCAGCCCCCAGGGTGAGCCCGGCCACACGGTCGATCTCTTCACCCCGGGCGGTCAGCATGATGACCGGCACCTCTGACTTCCGTCGCAGGCGACGGCAAACCTCCCAGCCGTCCAGCTTCGGGAGCATCAGGTCAAGGATGACTATGTCGGGCCGATGCTGCTCGGCCAGAGCCAGGCCCGCCTCGCCGTCAGTGGCCGTCACCGGCAGAAAACCTTCGCGCTTCAGGTAGAGAGCTACCAGGGCGGCTGTGTTCGGGTCGTCCTCAATGACCAGGACGGTTTTTTCATCTTTTTGCGTCATGCCGTTTCCCGGACATTCGGGGCACGTCTTAAGCGGGGTTATTTTAGGAGGTTACGGAGGAAAATCCTCGTTTCCTGAAATGATCTATGGCTTCTTTCGCATAGGTCGCCCACTTTTTCGTGACGCGGATTCTGCGCGGAGTATAATGGATGTGCCAGTGTGTCACATACTTTTCGTCTCTGTAATAGTATTCTCTCGGTTTGGCCTTGGTCGCCCTGACAATTTGTGGAATATCGAAACCACGCGGCACTTTAATAATTGAGTCGCCGGTTAACGGATCGTTAATGTCAAAGGCTTCTCCAAGATATAGCAGCCCGCTTTCTTCAAGTGCGCCTATTAGACTATTGTGAACGTATTCAATGTGTAACCCCGGCGGAATATTGCCGACCGTATCGACGACCAATTCATCCAACGTCAGCTTTCCGGAAGAGGATTTGTCGGGCAGGGGTTGATCGAACAAGGGCTGATCGGACGTTTCTTTTTGAGCAAACCAGAGAACATAATTAGGAAATCCTGAATAGGACAACTTAACGACATACAGCCAGGGATTCATTCCGGAGCGAACCTTTCAAGATTGGAATGTCATGGTGAAGTTTTTCGGCGACTGGTTTTTCAATGACCGAAGTTTATCGTTTACGGCCTGCTTGTATCCACACCAGGGCGGTCTCATAGTCCTTAAACACCATGAGCTGTCGGGGTAACTCGGGTTCGCTAAGCATCTCATACATTCTTGCCAGTCCGAATTCCAAGTCACGATTCACGACCAGGGCGATTTTCCCTTGAGCAGGACGCCCGCGGGCTTTTCGTGAATGTGCTATGATCTTTTGCATGTCCTCCGCAGAGAGGTCTGCCGAGCAGTTTCGGAAGTCCCAAAGGGCATGTAGGGAGTTGTCATAGTTTTCGTCACGATAAACCTCACTGAGCGACTGTATGATGTCATCACAGTCCACAGTTCCACTACAAACGTGAAACCGAATGCCCTCTTTGTCTTTGTCGATTGAATATTTTATCGACATTTCATGGCTCACGATTCTGATGAACCCGAACCCGACACGGGTTGACCGAATTGGTGCGCCGTAGGGGGACGGCACGCCGTAACCCTGCCCCTGTTGGCGACCATAGCCTCACCATTACCACTCCCACCCAGGACGATGCCCGGTGTGAAAAAAACAAGCTCGAGTGAAAAAATCCAGGGGATAGCGGTGCAGATCAGGCCACCGGGGACTTCACATCCTCTGCATTGTGTTGGGCAGCTTTAAAAAGCGAACAGTCGCTGCAAAACCGAGATAACCTCAACCTGCGTTTTCGCATCAATCGAACCCAGTCTTTTGATGAGTCGTTTCTTATCGATCGTACGAATCTGATCCAGAACGATTTGCCCCTTTTTTCTTTTGAATCTGCAATTAACTCGCGTGGGGGAGTCCTTTGTGGCTGAGGTCATCGGGGCGACTATGACGGTACGGACATGTCGATTCATTTCGTCGGGCGAGATAATCAAGCATGGCCTGGTTTTTTGGATCTCAGAGCCAACCGTCGGATCAAGGTTAATCAAATAGACGTCGAACCTGTTCGCTACCATTCCCACTCTTCCTCGTCCCACGAATGGGAAATGTTTTCATCCCCGATCACCAGTGCGTCATCGCCTTTTTCAGCCATGGTTCTAAAAGCATTTTCCCAACCGCTCCGAGGACTTGAGACAGGACGTATGATAATTCGATTGTTTTCAACTTCTAGATCAACATCGTTTGTAATCCCCGTTTGATCGAGGAGGGGTTTTGGAATACGTATCCCTTTGGAATTTCCTATTTTTACGACACGCGCCCTCATATTTGTACCTCCTTGACCAAAAGGAAGCACATTGTAATTACATTAACGCAGAAAGTCAAGGATAATAGATTACCCCGCCGCCCCGCCAAGACCTGACACCGTTTTTTCTGCAATGCTTTTCTTTCCGTGCAGAGTCACGCGGAGAATCTCGCCGCGACGCCACAACCGCATGCGAGGTCCCCAGGTGCCGGTGCCTCGAGAGACGATGACCGTCATGCCGCCCACCTCGTAACGCCCCTCAATCAGCGGGTAGGTGAGTTTGACCACATACCCGAACGGCCAGATCTGCCCTCCGTGGGTATGGCCGCTGAGCATCAGGCCCACGCCGGCGTTCGCTGCTCTCTCGGCCTGCCACGGCGTGTGGGAAAGAAGCACGGTTGCACCCGGCGGTCTACCCGCGAGAGCCTTCAAAATCGGATCGCCACTCTGATCAGACCGGCGAATGGATGTCAGATCGTCCACCCCGGCCAGGACAAAGCCAGGCCGAACCTCAACCCAGCGGTTGCGAATCAGCTCGAAGCCGGCCTTCTCGATCAGGGATGTCTGCAGATTGTGTCCACCGTGAAACTCGTGGTTGCCGGGAACCGCCCAGACGCCGAGCGGCGCAGAGAGGCCGCGCATGACCGCAAGCAGTTGGTCGTCCGGCTGGCCGTGCCCTTCAAAAATGTCGCCGAGCAGGACCACAAGGTCGGGGCGCTCCGCCTGCACCTGCGCGACGCGTGCCTCCAGCCATCGCTCGTCCAGCAGAGAGCCGAGGTGCAGGTCGGACATGCCGACCAGCACCGTGTCGTTCATCTCATCGGGTAAATCGGAAAGGTAGACCTCATAATGTTGCACCACCGGCGGCCGCAGGCCCTGGACGATCGCTATCATAGAAAGCACCCCGCCCGCCACCAGGGCCAGGCCTCGCAGCGACGGTGCCAGCCGGGGCAGGAGGAACCCGAACCCGGTGACCAGATCCACCGCAAAAAGAGAGACGGTAGTCAGGAAAACCACCGCCATCCAGTTCATGCCGAGCAACTCGAGCGTCCCGGCGAGGGTGCCGGTGCCGTGGTGACCGTAGACGCGGCCAAAGTAAAAGCCCGCCCAGAGGACAATGCCCGCAACGACGAGAAACTTTCGCGGAACGTGCCGTTTCAGAAGCGGCACTGAGGCAGCTCGCCAGAAGACGTAAATCTGCATCAGTGTGACGACGGCAGTGAGAATAGTTCCAAACACGGGTCCTCAGCTCATCCCAGGAAAACATCAGTGTGCGTAACCAGCACTTCGGCGGCATAGCTTTGACGCGTCCGGCTGCAAGCATAATGTCATGCACGGTTACCCTAACGTTGCAAATGTTTGTGTTCACGAATAGTTAACATCGCTCAGTCCTGTTGTTTATGCAACATTGGGGGTTATTTATAATGGGTCCACATCCTAATGACTTTGACAATCTTTTCGTCATCAAGAACCTGATAGACCAGCCGATGTTGTACGTTTATGCGCCGGGAAAAGGCCCCAGATAAGTCACCTAATAGCTTTTCGAATGGCGGAGGCGTCTTGTAAGGATTTTCACGCAGGATTTCAATCAGCTGCTCAGCTTTCGGACGCAGACCGGCAGCCGATAGTTTTTTGGCGTCTTTTTGAGCCTGTTTTGTGAAAACGACCAGCCACATTACCAGTCGAGTTCCCGGGTACATTCCTCGACCGGGGTGGCCAGGCCCTCCCTAATTGATTCCCGCACACCAGGGATATTCAGCAGATAGATCGTTTCCTGTATAGAGCGCCAGTCATCTTCTGAGATAAGCACTGCATTACCGCGCTTACCCTTTATGACAATGGGTTCATGGGAAGAAGCTGTTTCGTCAATAAGCCTGTAAAGCTTTGATCTTGCTTCGGTGGCAGTGAGCGTCGGCATGGTTTACCTTTAATGCAATTTAATTTAATCATCCAATAAGTACGTCATTGCGTACGTTTTGTCAAGTTTTATCATTGAGGCACAACATTCGGAGTTAACTTGTGCCTGACACCGACCCAGCCCCCACACCATCCAGACGTTTGCCCGCCGCGGGTCAACGGTACGGTTGAGGCCATGGTTCGCTTGTTTCTTATCTCCCTTCCACGCGAAGCCGGCCCGTCTTCTTGTGGAGGAATCTCGCAATCAGGTAGCCGCCTGTGGCCAGCCCGACAATCCATATCCACATTGCATCCACACGCCACCCGTGTCCCAAATAGAATTCCGTCAGTTGTTCCAGCGCAAAAAGAGACAGAATCAGACCATAGGCACTCTGGTACTCGCGCCGCACGAGCGTGCGCATTGAAAAAGGAAGAGAAGGTCTTTGCCATTGAGAGAACTTGGGAAAGAACGCCGGTGTGCGGGAAGCCCACGCCAGATAGTCCTCTCCGAACTTCCGGCGCAAGAACATCTCCTCCGCGAAGATGATGCGCTCGTAGTACAGCATGAAGGATAACAGATAGATCAAAGGAATCCACCAGACGCGAAGAAACAGGGCAACCGCGAGCCCTACTAAGAAGTTGCCCAGGTACAGGGGATTTCGGACAACGGAATACAGTCCCGTTGTGTTGAGCGTTTCCGCCACCTGTTGTTTCATGTTCCGCCCCGAGGTCCGACGCGGCACGTACCCGGCGACAAGCCCGCGAACGATCAAGCCGCTGAAGCCGACAAGCACGCAGAACCACTCCCATACGTGGTCAAGCAACTCGCTGCCGAACGGATAGCTGAAGTGCCCGAACGAAGCGAAGATCACAACGAACATGATAAGCGGAAGGTAGCTCCGCCAGCGGAAAAGCCACCGGCCGCTTGCCTCGAGTTCTTCGATCAATGCCATATCTTGGTCTCCTCTGGATAATCTTTGCGCTCTTCATATTGACCTGCTACCTACAATGTATATTTGAGATGGACCCGGAGACCAGATCCGTTTGGTCCGGCAGCGACCCCGTTGCCTTTCTGGCGGACTACTCTTTGAATGATGTTTGAAGTATAAAGCCAAAATGCGGCGTTGGATTATTGATCATAATCTGCTCCCCTGATGTCTTTTTAATGACATACCCATCAAATATCTTTTTCGGACCACCTTCCAAATTTCCATATACTTTGACTTGTTCGGCCAAAGACAAATTCAGCTTCTTGCTATCCGGCAATTCCGCTTTCACATATATGGACCCGGAGTCATCTTTTAGTGTGAACCCGCTTTTATCAATCCGTGTAACAGTTCCTTCAATGATAGTCACCGGCGGTAACGACAAGTTCTTAATGGGCGTCGTTCCAGCGCACCCAACAATCATTAAAACAAACATAGTTAACAGTAGCGGAAAGAGTGTCTTCATTTTCTGCCTCATTTCTGAGCTTCAAGCTCCTTGGCTGCCCCGACCCTCCGACGAACTCGGACGCCTTATGGTCCAGGGAAGTGGCCATCTATACCGCTTCTTCGTAAAAGAATCCTTCATAAAGGAAGGCTGTGGAGATCGCTTCGCAGTCGGCCTCACTGACGCCCGCTCGTCGCATGATCGGCCGCCATGCGTTTCGCACAGTGTCAACCACGTGATCGAGAAGAACTGTCGCGTCTTCTTCGGATAGCAGGAAGCGGCCATGTTGGCTCAGAAGATTCTTGCGGTTGGCATAGCGCCCCGCGCTGCCGCACGCCATCGCAAGATCGCGTCTTTCCACGGCGATCATGGGAGTGGGGGTCAGGTCAAAAGCAGGGCTTATTCGCCAGTCCCGGCCTTTTGCCAGAATGGCATGATTGCGTGGATGGTCGTCCAGGTTGGATACTGCCGCGTTAAAGCACATCCTGGCGAACAGCTCGCGGAGATCGGCTTCCGGTTTCATACTCACACGCCGAATCTCATCTGCAAGCAGAATATAGGACCAGTCCCGCCGGGCTGCCGAGTCATCATCACTTTGCAACAGGGTCAGTGCGCTTACCATGCGGTGGCGCCTGTAACCATCTTCTGCCCGGTCGCGGTCAAAGCGGCGCAATAGCAGAACGTCCCGTCCGCCAACCGTTGTGATGTCGCTATCAGCCACGGTGAGCCCACAGGCTTCGGCAAGTTTCAACAATCCGTACTCCACGCGGGGATTGTTCCAGCGGTCGTCATGCCGACTGAACTTGGCGATCCACAGGTCCTGTTTGTGCTCCACCGCAGCTTTGGGCCGGGCACCTCCCAGTGAGGTGCCGACCAACATGAGTTCCTCGACCTGTCCGGCAGCCGAGCCCTCGGGGTTCGGATCATCATTGATGATGGCGTCTGCTGTGGCCTGTATAAACTCTAAATCAAGCGTGCGGTTAAACCGGCGCCGTGGCGCCGGTGGTTGCACATTCAGGCCAAACCCCAGCGCACCCGCCCGATCATCCGGGCCGTACATCAGGTAATCGAACTCTTCGAGCTGCGTGTGGCCGGTGTTTCGTTCAATGACCCGCCTCCCCCAGAAATCAGGCATGGAATCACGAATCGCGCCAAAAAAGCCCTCCATCCGCGCGGTTTCGTATGGCCCCCTGCGAAGGCGCAACTCTACGGGATCAAGCTCGACCGCGTCATTGCGTTCAAGATAACGCCGCCCGTAAAAGAACCGTCCGACCGGCTCGCCATCAGGAGTCAGGGATACTTCGAAGCGGCCCGCAGTAACGAATTCTGTCGCGTCAGGCAGCACAATGTAAACATAGCACCCGCGCTCAGAAGTCATCGTCTATCGTCTTTCGCTTTGGCGCTGTCTTCGGGCTTCTGGCCCGCTCCAGAATCTTGCCTTCCTCATCGCGGTCCGGATCGGCAACTTCTCGCATATCTCGGAGGAGGCCGAGTACCCACAGTGCGCCCAAATAAGCGGCTATTGCTGTGGTTGGTTTGCCCTTCTCGATATCGGCCAGAACATATCGCGAGATGCCAACGCGTTCGGCGAGCTCTTCCCTGGAAAGTTTGCGCCGCAGACGGGCGGTGCGGATATTGCGGCCCAGCCGCTTGAGTGCGTCCTCCACAACGGCCGGCGGGGATTTTGAGATTTTGCTGACACGAGGCATGTTACTTTAAAGCACCTTATAAACCCTTTATGCTTGCTTAAAGCAACATATCATGGACCCGTGGCTCGGTCAAGAAAATTATGAATAGATGTTGTTTTAAAGCACCTTAAAAGCTGTTAAAGATCGTTTAAACCGACACAAACTGCAGTTAACTTGTTCGCGCCACCTCGCAGCCCCCCCCTCTTAGACGCCCAATTTCCATGCCCAAAATAGCGTTCTCAGGCCCAAAAGATGGCTGATTTTGACGTAAACTGTCAGTATATCAACCTTTTGCCGCGGTCAGACCCGCAGGCGCGGCGTCCAGTCAGCGTTCACGGGTTCGGCGATTTGTTTTAAGGACGTTCGCCGGCGATCACTGCCCCACTTTCTCTTTCCTGAACCCACACGAAGCAACATCCATCAAAAGGCCTATTCTGGGGTGACTCGTGCCCAAATATTTTCTTCATACCTGAATAGACTGCTGCGATCGGAAACCAAAGAGGAGCGGTTCCCATGGCCGCACCTTCAATTGCAGACATCCCCAAGGATTCCCCGAAGGTGACCATGCGAATATCCGCACACTCTCTCTGTTCGCCGGGTTTCAGTTCGTAGGCCAAAACCCAATACCACTTTTCAGGCTGAACCTCGAACTGTAACTCTGTCCGGTCTGTCCACCCGTTCGACCATGTCACGGCGACAGAAGCAGTATGAGCACCCGGCTGGAGCTCTTTGGCCCTCGGCGAAACGTGTTCTCCATTGATGGCTTCCATGTCAACTCTTAGGACACGACCTTTCGTCCACTCATCCCCGCGAACAACACCACTATTCGTGGAAGCGCATCCAGCTATTGTGGATAAGAAAACGGTTAATATGACCGTGATCACCCATGACGTCGAGAATCGTCGGCTAATCAGGGTGTTCCGGTTAGCGGTATGCATCGTAACCTTAAACAGCGTAAAGTTTCCATTTTTTAGATCCACATGGGTAATGGGATCGCATCTTAAATATCAATTATTGACCTCATACCCACAATGCGTATGTGAGATGCGCCTCCCGTTCATTCCCTTTTCTACAGGACCGCCCAACCCTAAACCAATATTCCAATGGATGTGCCCAATGCCCCCCCGATTTTTACGTCAGCCGTCACAATATCAAGCTGTTGTCTTGGGCGACCCGCAGACGAAAAAGGGGGACATGTTCGCGCATCTTTGACAGATAGTCAGTCTTCGACAGAGTATTTCAGCCTCAATAAATGGGAATTTCAATCGGCTGTGCGATGATATTTTGAACCGCCGTATAAAGATCAACATCAACTGCAGGAGTTCTAATTGTTATAATTAGAGAATATCGCGCTCGTTTATTCCACCGAGCATGTCTGGGATTTTCCCGCCACCAGCCGATTACTGGATACACGGCGATGTGTCCCCGGTCCGCCAGTTCGGCAGCTGTTCCCTTCCACATGTCGGAATGAACCGAGCCAAGCTTTCGGAGCTGTGGACCGAGAGTCCAATTGGCGTCACTTGGGGACACAGATGCTCTTCCTGTCTCTTCATCCCGGGCGGCTTTGTTTATCCGAGCCCTAAATTCCTCAAGAGATTCCAACTGCCTTTTGACATCGTATCTGAACCCGTGACTGGCATAACTGTACTTACGGGTCCAACCTCTTCGAGCTGGATTCGGTTCTATAAAATAGGAAAGGGTCACCCTCATTTCGACCTGTATCTCTCCCAGGTCCTGCAACACTTCCACTGGCCACGGAATCTCATGTAGATTCAAATCGCGGGTTATATACCGTGAGCCACTTTTATCAAAAGGCTGCAAAGCATCTTGGGCAACAAGGGTAAGAACGTTTTTCGCACTCCACATAGCTCTCGTAAGATTTGGGACACCGTAGCCACAATAACGCAAAAGATTCTCATAATCTCTTTTTGTTCGCAATGGAGCGAATCTCTGACGCATCGCGTCTGTCCATTCAGCAGAGTGGATCATTAAAGCCCGGATCGTTTCCGGCCAGAATTCAGGATATTGTCCTTGAAGTATTGCTGCCATCCGAGAGGCCTGGGCGGTTGCGGCGCTTGTGTCAAAAGTAATGGTCAGGGGCCTTTCAGTAGCAAACCTCCAATTAGTAGAAATCAACCCAAGGCTGTCGATGTAATCTGCATTTTCGGCGGCTGGATCTATGGCCATGTTTCCGCCTTCCATGACAATATCCGGCTTAATTGGCCAAGGCCTTTGCCATGTCATGGACGTGCTGCTGCAAGGACTCAAATCACCAAAAGATGCAACTAATCGCCAGTCAGGATATTCGGCGGCGTCTATATGATCTTTTTCTGTAAAAGCCCCCAGAGTAACAGCATTCCAGGATTGTCCTGGATCATGAATGCCAAAGTCACTCATGTTGCTATCTGGATACAGATGCCTCATATCATAATCAGTATTTCCAGCTGCAACCACAATAAGTCGGGGCGTTTCATCGTCAGTCCCTGCACACAGACTGTCAATACGGGCGGACCATGACGAGGGGCGACCGCGATCCCGAAAGTCGGTTGCACTTACTGCCATGCATACGACTCTTTTCCGATGCGGGGCCTGGATTTCTGCTCGGGCGATGGCGTCAGCAGTAATGTCGCCATAAAGACGAGGAGGATTTTGACCTACCGGGGGTTTGATCTTTACAGATTCGAGTTCGTGTGTGAGTTCAATTGGCCCAGTTTCTACAAGGGGTTCTGTGAGATCACCATAGAGGGCAAGTCCTGCCATTTCGGTTCCATGCCCATGGTGATCTGCAACGTTCCATATTGGATTATATGTGTGCATATCCCCTGGGGCCAAAGATGGTCTTAACAATGGATGCCCGTTATTCACACCGGTGTCTAAGATACAAACTGCCGGGCAATCGTCCGGAGCGGATCTAATCCTGTTTTGAGCATCATCGATCCATTCATATTGTTCCCTTGCATCCATCGCCATAAAAAAGTCGGCCGTTTCCTTTGCCTTGCGCAACTCGGCTATGCAGTTGAGTAAATATACAGATTTAGATATTTGTGCCTTCGTTCCATGAACCTCAAGAACCGTTCGATCAGGAAAACGAATTTCTTGTTCGGTGACAGTCAATCCGAGGCGGCCGGCATGTTCTCTAAAAAAATCAACGAATGCCTGTGGATCGTCTCCCACGCGAAGCCAAACTTCCCAATAGATGGGTTCAGCCTCGCCCGGCAGCACTTCTCTGTCGTCTGTCCACAGCGCTTCTAAGGCAGCTCTCTTAATGTCGGAGATACTCCCAACAAGTTCTTCATTCTTGGGCCGGCCACTTTTCGTATCTCTTTGGGGATCAAGGTAATGGACAATTTTCTTTATGAGGATGTCCAGTTTGCCTTCCGGCACAAAAACCGTTGCCAACGTCCTGCCTTCTATTTCCTGGACAGCGAGTAACTCAATACCAGATCTGATAGCTTCCAGACTTTCAAACTTCAATTCAAAGTCTGGTTCGCTTTCAAATTGAATATACATCCCATTGCCCGCATCGATACCAAATGCCTTTTGTGTTTCGATTACATTCTCAGCTTCTTCACGAATGTGATCGAATTGACGCAGCAACCTTTGTCCGTGCACTTCTCTTTGACGAGGGGGGAGTCGAAATGACTTTCTGACGGAAGATGGAGATGTGTAAGGTTCGGTATGCGCGGTGTCGGTAACAAGGATGTGCGGGAGTTTTACAGATCCGTTTTCTGGCATCAGCTATTAGGCGATAGTTTTCTGTCTCTCAACACTGTCCTCTCGGACAGTGTTCTTGATAGATCTTTGTTGGTGATACTCTTTCTATCGTTGATAATGACATCCTTGATGGCATCTTCACAGGCCTTGGTGATATCATCGTAACTCAATCCGGATGCCAAAGCAGCAAGCTTTGTCCACATGATTCTGCCTTTAGAGTGCGCGGCAAGCCGAGACATCAATAGCTCGATGATCAATGGCTGATTCGGAAGATCAAATTTAATGACATCGTCGAATCGCCGGAACAAAGCGTAGTCCAAAATATCCGGATGATTCGTAGCCGCGAGAATCAGACTGTCCGAATCATCCTGTTCGATCATCTGAAGAAAGCTATTCAGTACCCGTCGAATTTCTCCCACATCGTTCACTTGTCCCCGTTGTGAGCCGATGGCATCGAATTCATCAAAAAAATAGACACCTCGAGATTGGGAGATGGCATCGAAAATCTTTCGTAATTTGCCAGCGGTCTCTCCCATGTACTTTGTGATCAAACCCTCCAGACGAACGACAAAAAGCGGAAGTCCAAGTTCGCCGGCGATAACCCTTCCCGACATGGTTTTCCCGGTGCCGGGTGGACCAATGAAAAGCAGCTTTTTCCGCGGTATAAGTCCGTGGGATCGGATTTTTGAAATCTGACGCTGTTCTTTGATTATTCTGATAAGGCGACCGACAATATCGTTAGCAAGGACCATATCCGAAAGACGAAGTTTTGGATACGACACGGCGAGAAGACCGGACAATTCTCCTCTTGGCTGTGAAATGGGGATAGGTTGTTTCGAAGTGTCAACGCCCTGTTTTCGCTTCTTTACTTCATCGATGATAGTCCGTAACTCTTGTGCGAGCCTGCCGTGCCCCAGTTTGGCTTCATGGGCGGCCATCTGCATGGCGATGGAGAGAAAGCGGCTGTCGTCACCATCAAGGTGAGATTTTAGAAGTGCTTTTAATTGTTCTGCACTGGCCATCTGCTGCCTCGCCCCCCGGTCTTGATGAACCACGTAGAACAGGTGTTATGGCCGAAAATTATAATATCATTTTTGTTCACTTCATCTAAGAAATTATAAAACCATCAAATTCAGAAATGTGCAACCCCAAGATGTCGTTCGAACTCGTTTTTGAGCCCAAGAAGCTAGTGCTCTTGGCGGGTCCGACCAAGCCATGTTATTGACATTCATGGGATATCATCCCCAAAATACGGGTTTTGGGACCTTAAACTGTCATTTTCGTATCCCAAAATGGGCTTGTATGGCGCCTGCCATTCCTCCGCTCATCCCGGAAAAACATAAGCGGCGGTCTCTGGCAAACTTCAGCTTCGCCTGCGGCACTTCATCACCCCCCTCATAGACGCCCAATTTCCATGCCCAAAGTGGCATTCTAAGGCCCAAAAGAGGGCTGATTTTCATGTCATTACTCAGTATATCAACCTCTTGCCGCAGTCAGACCCGCAGCCCGCAGGCGCGTCTGCTTCTAATGGCATGTACGGTCAAAACCAGAAAGTCAAAATGTCACGGACGTCCCCATTGTCACACGATCTCAGCGTACATGTGGCGGCTGAAGCAAAGGGTCATGACAAAAATCCAGGTATTATGTACCTGGCCGGTCCATGCGTCGGT
>Ga0307423_1000814_pt1 | contig 20258 bp, 24 predicted proteins | sample SalMarWE160310MG_FD_202154 | JGI IMG/M metagenome (GOLD analysis project Ga0307423, IMG submission 202154) | Salt marsh sediment microbial communities from the Plum Island Ecosystem LTER, Massachusetts, United States - WE1603-10 | ecosystem: Environmental > Aquatic > Marine > Intertidal zone >...
TGGGATGTCCCGGGGATCGCCACTGGCTTGGTAGACCTGGCAGGCGGCCGTGCAGCGGGAGCACTTGGCGGTCACACGGGTGTAGAAGTCCAGAGCCGCCCCGTAGTTGGAGTGCTTCAGAATCGCCGCGAAAGCTTCCAGGAATCGGCGCGGCCGGCCCTCCGTCTGGAAAGGCTCGACTTGGTAGCTCAGTTTCTGCTCTGCCTTCATTGCTGCCCCAGGGTGTTGGATGCGGTGTTCCAGATTTCCTGAAGCGATGGCATGCAATTTTCATACCATTTAGAGGTGTGACATTCTTGGCCCGTCTCGAGGCGGGCCTCGGGGTGCCCCAGAGCACTGAAATGGCTCCTCAAGTCCTTGTAGTATTAGGGAAATTCGATAAGCTCCCAAGGCGGCTCGGCGATTCCTGGATCCGGTGCCAAGCACAGGTCCAGCAGGCACGCGCCTCGATTATGGAACATGTCACCCGGGCCATGTTGCAGAACTGGAACGCTCGAGGGGTTGGATGACATGGCACTGCGACTCGACCAGAGGCTCGCTTCATGAAGACCGTGATCGTCGGAGGTGGCCAGCGTTGTCTGACCTTTCTGGAGTTTCTGGGGGCCCGACAGCTGCGCGAGCTGGACATCGAGGTCGTCTGCGTGGTGGACACGCGGGCCGATGCACCCGGCCGGGTCTTCGCGGAGCAGCAGGGCATCCACACCCTGACGGACTATCGGGCAGCGCTCTCCTTGCCGAACGTGGAGCTGATCCTCGAGCTCACAGGGGACAAGCAGGTCCTGACCGATCTCTACAATGAGATCCACCACGGCGTTCGCATCATCGATCACGTCTCCGCTTGGGTCTTCTGGGATCTGATTCGCCTGGAGCACTCCCTACGAGAGGAGTTGCAGAACCGGACCAATCTGGAAAAGCGATTCCGCCAGTTCATCGACTCGGCCAGCGACATCATCGCCATCAAGGACGCGGAGGGGCGTTACGTGGTGGTCAACCCCGCCACCGCTTCCCTCTTCGGCATGGAGCCAGAACACCTCCTCGGTCGCACTCCTGCCGAGGTCTACGCTCCCGATGTCGCCGGGATCATCGGTTCCCATGACGACGAAGTCATCGCGGAACGTTTCGTCATCGACAGCAAGGAGTACTACCTGGACGTTACCCGTTACCCGCTGATGGACTATCAGGGGAATGTGAACGGAGTCTGCGTCATCGGACGGGAAGTCACCCAGAGGTTCTTCCCCCTGATCTTCGACTCGATCTCTCACGCCATCTTCACCACGGATTCGGAGGGAGCCATCACCTCTTTCAACCGTGCCGCGGAGGAGCTGACCGGTTATCGACGAGACGAGGTGATCGGCAGGGCCTGCTCGGCCATTTTCAAGTCCGACCGCTGTGAGACGACCTGCCCGCTCAAAGCGAGCATCCACACCGGCGAAAGAGCGCACAACGAAGAGGCGACGATCGTCACCAAGTCCGGCCATGCCCTGCCGATCTCCATTTCCACGGCCGCGCTGGTCGAGGACGGGGAGAGGATCGTGGGAGGCGTCGAGATGTTCCGCGATCTCCGCCTGGTGACCGAGCTCAGGAAGCAGGTGGAGAAGAGCTACGTGTTCGAGGACATCATCTCGAAGAGCCACCACATGAAACGGCTGTTCGAGACCTTGCCGCTGATCGCGAGCAGCCAGAGCACGGTCCTGATCGAAGGCGAATCCGGCACCGGCAAGGAGTTGATCGCCCGGGCCATCCACAACCTTGGTCCTCGCCGGAAAGGTCCGTTCATCGCGGTCAACTGTGCTGCCGTTCCCGACAGTCTGATCGAGTCCGAGCTCTTCGGTTACAAAAAGGGGGCGTTCACGGACGCCAAGGAGGACAAACCCGGACGCTTCGCGCTGGCCGAGGGAGGCACGCTGCTGCTGGACGAGATCGGAGATCTCTCCAGGCAGATGCAGGTGAAGCTTCTGAGAGTCCTTCAGGAGAAGCAGTACGAACCACTGGGTTCCACCCAGACGGTCAGCGCCGATGTCAGGGTGATTGCATCGACCAACCGCAACCTCGCCCAGGACGTCACGAGTCGCAAGTTCCGCCAGGATCTCTACTACCGGCTCAACGTCGTCCGGATGGAGCTGCCACCCCTGCGAACGCGGAAGGAAGACATCCCCCTCCTGATCCAGCACTTCATCGACCGCTTCAACACCCTTCAGGGGCGACGCATCACCGGCTGCTCGGAGCGGGTGCTGTCGGCACTGATGCGATACCCCTTCCCGGGCAACATCCGCGAGCTGGAGAACGCAATCGAGCACGCCTTCGTCATCTGCATCGACACCACCATCCAGATGGATGACCTGCCTCAGCACATTCTGAGCTACCTGTCCGATACGGGACAAAAGGCGCCCGCCGCCAAGCCTCCCCTCGAAGATGCGGAGATGCACGCGATCGTCTCATGCCTCGAAAGGAACGAGTACAACCGGGCTCGGACAGCTGCAGACCTCGGGATCTCCCGCAACACACTGTGGCGAAAAATGAAGAGGTACGGCATCTCGACCGGGAGTTCATAGTGGAGGCCGCTGGCAAGAAAGGGGTAAGATATCCCAGGGAAGTGGAGGAGAGGTGATCAATGGCAGCCTTCAAAGCGGTCGGTAGTGTCGATGAGGCCCACCAAGAACTGCTGGATGCCGGACTGACCCACGAAGAGCTCACCAGACATTACGCGGCCGATGTCGATTTCGGAAAATGCACGGCCAGACTCAGGCGAAGGAAGGAATGCTGGTCTGTTCGGGTGAGCAACGGACTCCCCTACCACGCCGCCCAGAAGCTCAACCAGGAATGGGGAAAGAGAATCCGCGTCCGTGGAGCGGGATGGAACACTCCTCTGAAAGAGGGCGAAGCAGTACTTCTGTGGGAGGTCGACGACCCGGAAGCGTTGCGAGTCCTGATCCGAACCCTGAAGGACCACTTCTTGCCCCCTCCAACTGGCGGCTGAGAACCCGGCTCCCGTCCGATCAGAGACCCGACTGCCAGTCTTCGAGGTGTGTCCGGTCAGGAACCAGCGGACGAGGAGTTGGGTGTTCTATTCCTTGAGCTTGTACCCAGCGACTCCCGCCATCACCCCTGCCGGCTGTACCAATCCTTCCATTTCCATACGGTTCAGTACCTTGGAGCATTCCTTGCGTTTGACACCGATGCCCTTGGCGATGTTCACGGTGGTGTCGACACCTTTGCCCTCGAGAGAACTCAGGTAGGCGGTGACCTTGTCTTTCAATTCATTGTATTCGGCATCATCGATCGTCATGGAAGAGTCTCCTCGCTAGATCACTGGCAGTGGCTGAGTTGTCCTGTGGACAGAGATGAAATTACTTGGCGAACGGCGTCCGAATATACTCAATCACGCTGCCCAGGCGAGGGCAGGGAGACCACGAGCGAGGCAAATTTGCCCCGCTGAGAGCCACGGCAGGACCCCGGGATGGGAACGTAGCTCCGGCCCACTCTCCTTCGGCTTGCGTTCACTCGGCGGGAGATACCCCTGTTGCGCTCGCAGGTGTTCACGAATTTGCGGAAGTTGGCGTCGTATACGCTGCGCCTCCCAGACTTCGGCTCTGCGGGTCCCCCGAAACCCGCTCCACTACCTAAGCGAGTCTGCGAGACGTTGGAGACCCGGCACGAAGTGCCCTCCTCTCCGGCAGCACCCTTTCGCGAATGCCCTGAAGATCAGGTACTGGAGTTCTTGGGACCGGGGCTCATCCGCGGAGTCTCCGACCATTTCCGGCGGGGGCGTCCGCAAGAATCCCCGGCATGGGACACCCTGAAACATGATGAGCTATCTAGTGGCATTTCTGAAACGTCTCGATTCAACAGGCTCGATCCAATACGGCCACATACCCCTAAGTCCTTGTATCTACTCATGTGTTTCGATCTGGCACGGGAGCTGCACGAAGAATCTGGCCAGGAGGACCGGGCGATGTTGGCCGTGCCGCTTCACGGAGATGACGTGGCTCCCAGATTCTGCTCGGCAGACCGATTCCTGATCGCCGAGCTGGAGGGGAGCCGGGCTCACCAGGTCCGCCGGCTGGCCATCCCCGAACGGAACTGGTCGCAGTGCCTCGAGCGCCTCTCTGCCGCCGGAGTCAGCGTGCTGCTGTGCGGCGGCTTCAACCGCAGTTTCTTGCCGCTCGCCGAGAGGCTGGGGATCCGGGTGATCTCTGGGCTCGCCGGGAAGGCGGAGCAGCTGATCGATGCCTTCGCCCGGGATGAAATCGAGCAATACCGGTTTCTTCCCTGTCTAGGAAGGCGCAGGGGACGTCGTGGCGCGGGGTGGCCGCGCCAGGGCGATCAGCGGGGCTTCGAGGAAGGAAGGGAGTAGAACCATGCCGGGATACGACAGAACTGGTCCGGTGGGAAACGGACCGCGCACGGGGCGAGGCTTGGGCCGTTGCCGCCGAGCGGCCGAGAGTACGAGATCCGTAGAAGACCCCTATCGGGGCGAAGACGCGGGGAGCAACGGCCGACCCTGGGGCCGCGGCCGCGGCTTCGGTAATGGCGGACGGGGTCGCCGCCGGGGCTTCGGAATCGGCTGGAGGGCGAGCCAGGACCCTGCCGGGAGCGATGTCACACCGCGTCGAAGGCAAGCCTTTCTCAGGCGACGGATCCGGGAGCTGACGGAACAGCTGGATGGGGTGAACCAACTGCTCCCGGACGACTCGCCTGGCGCCGTCCAGGACCAGGAATAGCCGCATGTCGGAAGAAAGAGTCATCGTCGTCGCAACAGACGATGCTTACGGATTCGACGGAGAACTCAGCGCCCACTTCTTCGGACGTTGCCCCTATTACGTGCTGGTAGAGGCAAGTGACGACACCGTCATCCGGATCAAGGGTGGTCGCCAATCCATACCTCGATTTTGCGGCGAGCACGGACGCCCGGGGGGGAGCTAGCCATGAGCAGAATTGCGATCAGCATCGTGCGCGACGACAAGGGCTTGAGTAACTCGATGGACGATCGCTTCGGGCGCGCGGCGGCGTTCCTCGTGGTTGACGGGGCGACCAGCCAGGTGGTCGAGACCATCGACAACGCCTCGATAAATGCTTCGCACGGAGCGGGTACGGGGGCCGCCAACATGCTGAAATCGGCAGGCGTGGGCGCGGTCATCTCGGGGCGCTTCGGCCCGAAGGCGTCCGATGCGCTGCGGGCCCTCGGGATCGAGGCTTGGGTTGCACCACCGGGGATCACCGCGGGGGAGGCGGTGCGCCTGCTCCGGGATGGTACCCTGGAGCAGATGTAGTCGCGGGTTCATCGATGAGAGTCGCAGTAGCCAGCGGAAAGGGTGGAACCGGCAAGACCCTCGTCTCCACCAGTCTGGCATGGCTTTTGGCCCGGGACGATCATCCCATCACCTACGTGGACGCGGATGTCGAAGAGCCGAACGGCCACCTCTTCCTCCACCCGGAGCTGAGTGACTGCCAGCGCTACGCCAGACCGGTTCCCCAACTCATGGGGGAAACCTGCTCGGGGTGTGGCGAGTGTCAGCGTTTCTGCCAGTTCAACGCCATCCTCGCTCTCCCCGACCGCATCATGCTCTTTCCCGAGCTGTGCAGCAGCTGCGGCGGTTGCGTCCTGGCCTGTGGTGAGATGGCGCTGGGCGAGAAGCCACGGGAGATCGGCAGCATCGAAACGGGTACGGCCTGGACCGAGACCCGGTGTCCGATTCGATTCATGGCAGCGACACTGGACGTGGGGGAGGCGCGAGCCACGCCACTCATTGGCGGTCTGCTCGATCGGATCGAAGACCGGGGAATCGTGCTGATCGACGCGCCACCGGGCACCTCCTGCAGCGTGATGGAGATCGTCAGAGGGGCCGATCTGGTGGTGCTGGTGACCGAGCCCACGCCGTTTGGCCTGCACGACCTGGTACTGGCGGTGGAGATGACCCGGGCTCTCGGAAAGCCAGTCACCGCCGTGGTCAACCGTTCGGATCTCGGCGACGACCACACCCGGCAATACCTGGCGTCCCAGGGAATCGAGATGGCGGCCGAGATCCCGTTCCGACCGGAGCTGGCGGAGGCATATGCACACGGGGAGATCGCCGCGGCGGCGAGCACTGAACTGTGCAGCCTGCTGTTACCGCTGGAACGCCGCCTGGTCGCGGAGGCATCCTCGTGAAGCAGCTGGTAGTGATCAGCGGCAAGGGCGGCACCGGCAAGACATCCATTGTGGCCAGCCTGGCCTACCTCTCCGCCTCGGAGACCCCGGTCACCACTGCCGACTGCGATGTCGACGCGGCCAACCTGGCACTGCTTCTACCGGGCGAAGACATCCGGACGGAGCCGTTCTGGTCGGGTCGCCGCGCGAACATCGACGCCGGCAGCTGCTCCGTCTGTGGCCTCTGTGCGGAGCAATGCAGAGCGGCTGCCATCCGCATCGAAGACCTCGCCGTGGTGGATCCCCTTGCCTGCGAGGGATGCGGCGTCTGTGAGCTGGTCTGTCCCGAGGAAGCCGTGTTCTTCGTCGACAACCAGGCGGGGGTATGGATGGAGCGGCGAACCGCCTTTGGGCCCTTGATCCATGCTGCGCTCGGCATCGCGCAGGACAACTCCGGCAAGCTGGTTGCCCAGGTTCGCGAAGAAGCCCGCACCGTCGCCGAGCGCGACGATATCGGCCTGATTCTCGTGGACGGCCCGCCAGGCATCGGTTGTCCGGTTCACGCCAGCCTCACGGGATGCGACCTGGCGCTGGTGGTCACGGAGCCGACGCCCTCTGGGGAACACGATCTCGAGCGCGTGTTGAAGCTGCTCGATCACTTCCGGGTGCCCGCAGCGGTACTGATCAACAAGCACGACCTCTCGCCGGAGTTCACGGCCCGGATCGAGGCGCTCGCGAGGAGAGCAGGCACCCAGGTCGTCGGAAAGCTCCCTTTCAACCCCGAAGTTCCTCGTGCGCTGGCGCGGGGAGAGCCACCCTTGGCGGTCGAAGCCGTAGCCGCTCCCCTGGCCGAGGCGTGGGAGAGGATTCTCGCCCTGCTATCCACCAGCGCGTATGAAGGGAAGCATTCGCCAAGGCTGGAATCCGTAAGCGTTCGAACGTCGACGGAAGCGGGGTAACTCTCAAAGCCCTGCGGGAGCTGAAGAATGACGGAGAAGAACTGCGACATCCGTGATTCGGACTCATGCAGAGCCAAGGAGCGCAGGCAGGCTCAACCAAGTACTTGGCATGTCCGACCCATTGGAAATGACGTGAAAGCGCTCAGTGATGCCTGAGCGCCCTGCGTCATCGAGCCTTGCGTCGTTGATGACCGGGGCACCTCGAACCGCCACGGTCACCTTCTGTTGGCCGATCTGGTCCAGCAAAGGCCGATCCAACACGATCTCGCCGGTGTTGTCACAGAGGAAGAGCAGGTCTTCGCAACCCCGAACCGCCCTTTCGAGCCGTTTGACAGCGGTCCTGTCCATTGGTGTAGCCAAGGCACGATGGAATACTTTCGTCGCGTTGGCGTCCACCGCAGTCTTGGCCGCCAGGCCGATCGCGTTGCCCGCGATCGAGAACATCATTGGCCTTCGGAGGCATCTGCGGGCCGAACATCGGCCCGCGGGAAGCGACGGACGTAAAATTTCTCCTTCCGGTACTCGATCTCCGCGAGAAGACCCCCTTGGATCAGGCGTTCGACCAGTCTCCAGTCCGCCTCACTTCCCGCGAGCAGAGTCCCAACGGCGTCCTCGCGCATGGGATGAACGGAGGTGATGCTGAGCAGGTCCGCCTCGACGTTGCCGGTTGTGCCGAAGCCCATGCCCTCGTGGCCGGTCAGAAGCTCGACGCGCGAGAGCCGCTCCGAAAGGATCTGGTAAGTCTGGGTCACGGACCGCTCGCTGGGGGCCCCCGTCCAGCGCTCGGCCGGCGGGCGGGTCGGAATCCCGAGATAGGCCGTGGAAGGCTGCAACTTCTCCAGGAAGCGGCCGATCTCCGCGATCGACTCGTCGGCGTCGTTCACTCTCGCGATCAACATCGTTTCGCTGACGAGCGTCCCCTCGAAGGTCGTCGTGAAATCGAGCATCCCCTGGAGCACTTCTCCGAGGCCCAGTGACGGATGCGGCCGATTGACGCGGCGCCACTCCTCCTCGCGAACCGCGTCCACCTTGAGCGAGACCCAGTCCGCGAGTCGCAGGGACTCCCTCACTTGCTCTCGCCAGAGAAGCGAGGCATTCGAGATGACCGCAATCGGCACTCCCAGGGGCCGAAGCAGTTCGATCTCACGACCCAGGTGGACGTCGAGGGTGGGCTCGCCGTCCGCCACGAAGGTCAGAAAGTCCAGAGGCTCCCGGCGTTGCTCGAGTTCGAGCACCCTCGCGGTGACCGCAGAGACGATTGCCTCCGGCGGATAGAACTCCCCGAGATCGTTCCTCCGGGTCAGTGTGCGGCCGACCTGACAGTAGACGCACGAGTACGAGCAGGATTTGGGCGGGATGTTGTTGATTCCGAGACTCTGGCCGAGCCTTCGCGAGGGAACCGGCCCAAATGCGATCATCTCATCCGGCATCGCTCACAGGTCCCCCAGTGACGGGCTGGTCCTCTCCTGCTGGCTCCTTCACGCCCCAGATCAGCTTCGAGCGACCCGTAGGCGTCAGCTGCCGGTTCACGTCGCGGAAGAACCGACGAAGGAAGGGTATTTCATCCAGGGCGAACGACCGGTTTCTCGCCGACCCCAGCGTCGCGAGTCGGACCTGGTACAGGAATCGGACGAACCGGCGCGTCGGCTCAGAGTGCTCCATCATCAAGAAGCGAGCGCCCGGCCGAAGCACCCGGCGGGCCTCCTCGAGGGCGTGCGTGCGGACCTCCTGGCTCAGCTCGTACATGGCGTGGGAGCACGTCACCGCCTCAAAGGCGCTGGACCGAAACGGCAGCCGTGCCGCATCCCCCACGACGAAATAGATGCCGCCCAGACTCGCGCTCCGTGCCTTTTCGCGCGCCTTCCGAATCATGCCCAGGGAGAAATCGAGTCCCACCGCCACACCATCGGGTCCGGTGGTCTCCTGAGCCCGAAGGACCACCGCGCCGGTGCCCGTGCAAATATCGAGGAGCCTTCCCCCAGCCGCCACGCCTGCCTTGTCGACGAGGAGATCCCGGAGCGCTGCGTTCCTGTCTTTCGAGTGCAGCGCGATCACAAAATCGTAGAAATGGGAAAAGAGATCGTAGTACGCGCGCCGCGACCGCCCACTCATGTTTCACCCCTTCTCTTATTCCCGAACCCGAGCTGAGCAGCTCTCCAAGCTCGCCATTTCAGCCCTGGACGCCTCGAGACGGAAGAACAGGGCGAAGACAAGAGTCCACAGGAGAGTCCGCCGTCGCGGAGCTCCTTTCATTCTGTCCCTTGCCGTAGCTCTCCCTCGACACCTTGGCCCGGCGAACACCAGCGAGTGCTCCCGAACCGAGGTTACGCATATCTCGTGCCGGATTGGAAAAGCTCTCGAATGACAGTAAGTTAGTTAGAGCTGACTAGGTTGAATCTGGCTCAGTGGGACGAGACGTTTCAGAGATGCAGCTAAATTGTTCAGCGCGTCTCAGGATGTCTTATGGGCCGGCCTCCGTGCCGAACCCAACGCAGCTGGTGTGTCCGCCGCGCCCTCGTCCGGCTCGATCACCATGGTCTTCTGCACCAACCCGTATTCCTTCATCCGCCTCCAGAGGGTGCTGCGGCTGATGCCCAGGGCCCTGGCCGTCTCGCCGCGCCGCCAGCCGTGGGCATCCAGGACGGCGAGGAGTCGCTGAACCTCGGGTCGGACGTGGCCTTGCTCGGAAGAACGCCGGGAGGGCTGTGACACTCCATCGGCTCTATTCTCCGTTGACGAGAGCAGCTTGTGCTCGGAAGGCTTGAGTCGCCAGGGCTCTCGACGGGGCACCGGACTCACACCAGGCGTATCGCCAGCTGCGCGGGAATCCGCGGCTGTCCCACCGACCGCCCCCTCGGAGGAGGAGACCTGTGCCTTGTCATCGCCCCGTGACTGCCCTGCCGTCCCCCTCCCCCGTCCCGTGACGACCTCAGGGGGTAAGTGAATGAGATCGATCTGCTCCCCGTGACACAGGACGAACGCCCGCTCCAGGATGTTCATCAGCTCCCGCACATTCCCGGGATAGTCGTAGTCATAGAGGGCAGTCAAGGCATCTGGAGAGATCTCACGGATCTCCTTGCCAGTCCGTACTTCCAGGCGCGAAAGGTAGTGCTCCAGCAGCGGAATGATGTCTTCGCGTCGCTCACGCAAGGGAGAAACCCGAATCGGAATCACGCAGAGACGGTAGTAGAGGTCCTCTCGTAGCTTCTCCTGCTCCAGCAGGCAACGCACATTTCGGTTGGTCGCGGCGATGATGCGCACATCCACCCGCACCATCTCCGTGCCTCCCAGCGGCTGCACTTCTCCTTCCTGCAGGGCGCGCAGCAGCTTGACCTGGAAGGCAGGCGAGAGCTCTCCCACCTCGTCCAGGAACAGGGTTCCCCCGTCGGCCTGCTGAAAGCGACCCGGCTTGCTTGCCCGTGCGCCGGTGAACGCCCCGCGCTCGTAGCCGAAGAGCTCCGACTCCAGGAGCGTGTCCGGTAACGCGCCGCAGTTCACGCAGACAAAGGGGTGGTCACTCCGGGCCGACTGGTCGTGAATCGCCTGGGCAACCAGCTCCTTGCCCGTGCCGCTATCCCCCTCGATCAGCACCGATGCGTCCGTGGCCGCCACATCGGGAATCAGCCGGAAGATCTCCTGCATCGCGGGGCTGGGGCCAATCATGTCTCCAAAGACACGGCGCCCGGATAGCTCGCTGCGCAGCGCCTCGACCTCGGAGATGTCCCGGAAGATCTCCACGCCTCCGATCATCCGCCCCTCCCGGTCACGCAACACCGCACTGGAGACACAGATGGGGATGGTCTCCATCTCCGGGTTCAGCACGGTCACGCGCACGTTCCGCTGCGGCTCGCCCGTCTCCAGGCTCTTGCGGAGGGCGCATCCCTGCTGGCAGATGCTGGCGCGCAGGACCTCGTAGCACTTATGGCCCAGCGCCTGCTCCCGCGAGAAGCCCGTGATCGCCTCGGCCTCGGCGTTGAAGGAGGTGATCCGGAACTCCGCGTCCACCGTGAACACCCCTTCGCTGATGCTGTCGAGGATCAGGGGATAGAGATCTTCAGGAGTCGGGCTCATGACGGGGCTCCGTGACTATCTCGGTTACGAGAGTCAGTGAGAATCCATCACATAAGACATTCTGAAACATAACGAACAATTTCGCTTCATACCTGCAACGCACCGTCCCACCAAATCCGATGCATTATTCTCACGTCTCCCTAAGTCCCTGTCGTTCCAAGGGTTTCTGATCTGGCACGCGACTTGCCTAGAGAAGCCACCAGGAGAACAAGGCGATGTTGGCCGTGCCGCTTCATGGCGACGACGTGGCTGCCAGATTCTGCTCGGCGGAACGATTCATGCTCGCCGAGCTGGAGAGGGGCCGGCTCGCCGGGGAGGCGGAGCAGCTGATCGATGTCTTCGTCCGGGATGGAAATCCAGCAATGAAGGTTTCTTCCCAGTCGAGGAAGGCGCAGGCGACGTCATGGCACGGGGCGGCCACGCCAGGGCGATCAGCGAGAGCTTCGAGGAAGGAAGGGAGCAGAACCATGCCGGGATACGACAGAACCGGTCCGGTGGGAGCCGGACCGCGCACGGGACGAGGCCTGGGCCGTTGCCAGCGAGCGGCCGGGAGAGCGAGATCAGGAGAAGACCCCCGTCAAGGCGAGGGCCCGGGGGGTAACGGCCGAGCCAGCGGCGGTGGCCGTGGCCGCGGCTTCGGCAATGGGGGACGGACCCGCCGCCGCGGCTTCGGAATCGTCTGCAGGGCGAGCCAGGATCCCGCCGGGAGCGATGTCACACCGCGTCGGAGGCAAGCCTTTCTCAGACGACGGATCGGAGAGCTGACGGCGCAGCTGGATGGGGTGAACCAACTGCTCTCGAACGATGCGCATGGCGGCGTCCAGGACCAGGAATGACAGCATGGCGGAAGAAAGAGTCATCGTCGTCGCAGCAGAAGATGCCTGCGGATTCGACGGAGAAGTCAGCACCCACTTCGGACGCTGCCCGTTCTTCCTCCTGGCGGAGGCAAACGGCACCACGGCAACGGTGTCAGAGGTCGTACCCAATCCATACCGCGGCTCGCACCAGCCGGGCGCGGTGCCCCGATTCATCCGCGACATGGGAGCCAACGTGATCATCGCCGGTGGAATGGAACCAGGGGCCATCGAGATGTTCCACGGCTTTGGCATCGACGTAGCTACCGGTGCCACCGGCACCGTGACGACGGTGCTCGGGGCCTATCTGCGCGGGGAGCACCGAGGGGTAGTGCCGTGCGCCCATGACCACCGCGATGGCTGCGGAGGAGATGGGAAGCGCATCGGAGGAAGCCATGGCTAGAGTCGCCATCAGCATCCTTCGCGACTACGAAGGCCTCTGCGCGTCGATGGACGAGCGATTCGGCCGTGCAGAGGCTTTCCTGGTAGTTGACAAGGAGACCGGAGAGACCATCGATACCATCGAAAACGCCTCGGGAGACGCCTCGCACGGAGCGGGCACTGCAGCGGCCAACTTGCTGAGTTCCGCAAGAGTCAGCACCGTCGTTTCGGGACGCTTCGGGCCCAACGCACTCGATGTGCTACGGGCCGTCGGTATTGAAGCTTGGGTCGCCCCACGCGGTGTCAACGCGGGGCTCGCGTTGCTCATGCTCGAAGGGGGACGCCTAGAACGGATGGAGTCGTCAGTTCATCGATGACAATTGCTGTCGTCGGCGTGTGGCGCCAGCAGGGAGATTTCTCGCGTCTAGGACGCAGGCATTCCGGATGGCAGAGCTCGAGAAGCCAGAAGAACTGTCGTCGGAATCTTCAGATGGTGGTGTCCATGACGGGGAATCGGAGCTGGCGCCACACGCTGCGATCCTCCCCGATCAGACCTGGATGAAACACGGCGCAAGATTGATTGGCCGCTCCCGGTGCGACCTCGCCCAGAGGGGGCCTGCCTTTCACTGCAAGGAGGAGACATGAGCGAAGAGAGACTGATCACTGTCGCGGCAGAGGATGACCGTGGACTCGATGGAGAGGTCGGCGCCCACTTCGGACGCTGCCCCTACTACGTGGTGGTGGAGGCACACGGCAACACGGTGGCCGGATCGCGGGTCGTTGCCAACCCGTACTTCGACACGCATCGGCCAGGCGTGATGCCGCGGTTCATTCGGGATCTGGGCACTGACGTGATCATCGCCGGGGGAATGGGACCACGGGCCATCGAGATGTTCCACGGCTTTGGCATCGACGTAGCTACCGGAGCCACCGGAAGCGTTGCGACGGTGCTCGGAGCCTACCTGCGCGGGGAGCACCGAGGGGTGGTGCCCTGCGCCCACGACCATCCAGACAGCTGCGGAGAGCCCGCGCGGCAGGTGGTGAAGTCGACATGACCAGAATTGCCATTGCCTGCGGAAGTGGCGGCACCGGCAAGATTCTCGTCTCCACCCGTCTCGCTTACCAGGCCGCTTGCGCGTCCTGGTACTCTGACTGATTCTCTGGTCTAGGAGCCTGACGGGAGGAGGGAAGGATGGATCAGCAACGGCGAGTTCTCATCGTAGGCAGCGTCGCGTGTGGACCGAAGGTGGCGTGCAGACTTCGGCGGCTCAATCCGTCGGCCGGGATCACCATTCTCGAGAGAGGGCGCGACATATCCTACGGCGCATGCGGCATGCCCTATTTCATCTCGGGCATGGTGGACAGGATCGAGGCACTCAGTGAGACACCCGTGGGCGTGCTGCGCGATGTGGGGTTCTTCGAGAAGGTAAAGGGCGTCGAGATACTCTGTCAGACGGAAGCGATCGCCATTGATCCCGATGAGAAGGCCGTGCGCGTCAGGGACACCAAGAGCGGAGCGGAGAGCACCTTGTCCTACGACAAGCTGGTGCTGGCCACAGGGGGTCGGCCCGTGACGCCACCGATTCCGGGGATCGATGCCAAGGGGGTCCAGTCGTTTCATTCCCTGCGGGACGCCGATCGCCTGGATGCCGTTCTGGGAGACGGCAACGTCGAGAACGTGGTCCTGGTCGGGGCCGGACTGGTTGGAATCGAGATGGCCGAGGCTCTGATCGAGAGAGGGCTGAAGGTCACGATGATCGAGATGTGCGACTGGGTCATGCCCGCGCTGCTCGATGAGGAAATCGGCCGCCTCGCCGGCAAGCATCTGCGGGCCAAGGGCGTGAACCTGGCGATGGGATCAGCGGTAACAGAGTTCGTGAAGGATGGCGATGGCAATCTCACTGCAGTGAAGACGGAGAAGGGTGAATTTCCGGCAGACCTTGCCCTGGTCGCGATAGGAGTTCGACCCAACAATGAGCTCGCTGCCGAAGCCGGTCTCGCGATTGCCGCCAACGGCGGCATCGTCATCAACGAGTACTGTCAGACCTCCGATCCGAACATCTATGCAGGCGGAGACTGTGTCGCCAGCTCCTATCTCTACCCAGTCATGGGAAAGCCGCTCTTTACCCCTCAGGGATCCACCTCCAACAAGCAGGGGAGAGTCATCGCAAACCATATCGCCGGCATGGTCGAGTCCTTCCCGGGCGTGCTCGGAACCGTCATCTGCAAGGCCTTCGACTTCACCATCGGAAGAGCCGGTCTGAGCGAAAGGTGGGCCCGCGACCTCAATTTGGACGTCGAGACCGCACTCTGGACCGGACCCGACCGTCCGCACTACATGCAGGGAGCTGCCCCCCTGACGATCAAGCTGGTGGTCGAGCGAAAGAATCGCAGACTCGTGGGAGTCCAGGTGGTGGGCCCGGGCGATTGCGCGAAGAGGCTCGATGTGGCCGTCACCGCCATGAGTCTCGGAGCCACCTTGGACCAGATCGCCAACCTCGACCTCGCCTATGCACCCCCATACTCTCCGCCGATCGATCCCCTGCTCACCGCGGTCCACGTCCTGCAGAACAAGCTCGACGATATCGGGCGGGGGATTTCGCCTCTAGTGGCGAAGAACAAGATCGAGAAGGGAGAGGTAACCCTCTTGGACGTGCGGAGTCCCCAGGAGTTCCAGGAAATGGGGCTTCCTTACGATGTCGTTCACATCCCCTTGGGTGCGCTCAGAGGCAAATGCGATGCGATCCCCAGAGACAAGGAGATCCTCGCATTCTGCAAAGTCAGCCTGCGAGGCTACGAGGCCCAGCTCATCCTCGATGAAAAAGGCTTCGAGAATGTCTCCTTCATCGAGGGGGGACTCGTCGGCTGGCCCTTCGAGTTGAGATCCGGCAGCTGACACGGCCTGGAACGAAGCGTTACGCTTCCGCGACGATCTCGGCCCGTTCGATCAGCCAGGCGATGATCTTGTCCTCGAGCAGCTTCGCTTCGAACTTGGCCATACTACTCCCCTGGGCCAGCGCGCTGCGCAGGGCCTCGACCGGCTGGCCGGTCTGAGAGGCCATCCTTTCGATGCCCGCCTCGCACTCCCCCTCCTCGAGGCGGATCCCCTCCTGCCGTCCGATCGCCTCGAGAATCACCTCACGCCGGACCGAGAACTCGGCCTCCTCCAGCACCTGCTCGCGCTTCTCCTCGTCGAGGTCGTCGAGCGTCACGAACATCGCCTGGCTCATCCCGTCCACCAACTGGGCGGAGATGCTCTCCACCAGCGTCTGAGCGCGATCGGCCACCATGGGCGGGGGAACCTCGAAGGCATTCCCGGCAATGAGGGCCTCGATGAGACTCCGCATCTCGCGGTCGCGGCCACGCTGGGCCATCACCTCGAGTAGCTGGCGGCGCAGGGCCTCCCGCAGACTTTCCACGGAGTCGTGACCGACGCGCTCCGCGAAGGCGGCGTCGAGGGGAGGTGGGCGCAACGTCTTGATCTCGTGGACCAGCACCGCGGCGCGGCAGCTTCTCCCCGACCAGTCGGGAACGATGTAGTCGCTCGGGATCGTTATCTCGGCCGCCTCCATCTCCCCGCGGCGCAGGCCCCGCACCAGATCGAGCACGAACGGGTGAGTCGGGTCGTCGGGCAGCCTCACGAGCTGGTGATCGCGAACCAGGTCGCCGTACTCCGCGTCCTGGAAGGTGAGTGTGACGTCGACGACGTCCCCGTCGGCGACAGGCCGGTCCTCTTCGACCGTCTCGAGCACGCCGCTCTGCAAACGCATCGACTCCAGATGCCCTTCCAGCTCCTCGTCGCTGAGTGAAGGAGTTTCCCGCACCACTCGAACGCCGTGGTAGCCGGAGATGGAAGGATGCGGACGGAGCGCCACCGTGGCGGTGAAGTAAAACGGCTGACCCGGCCGCGCCTCTCCCAGGTCGAGCTGGGGAGCCCCCACGGTCTCGAGCTGGTGCCGGGCGACGGCATCCGCGAGGGCCTTGGCGGCCAGCTCCGGAGTGACCTCGGCGGCGACCCGATCGCCGAAGCGCTTCTCGAGCAGCTTGCGCGGCACCTTGCCCTTGCGGAACCCGGGCAGATCGACCTCCCGGCGCAGCTCGCGGTACGCAATGGCGAAGCGGCTCTCGACCTGCTCTTCCGGTACCGTGATCGAGAGCTTCCTCTCGAGCGGACCGGCCTCCTTCAGCTCGACTTCCATGGGTGCCTCTCCACTCGCTTCGCTACCCCGCGGGTCTCTAGCGGGTTTCGGGCGGCGTGTCCATCTGCGCCGCGTCCGGAGCGAGTTCCCGCGCCGGGAGTTTGCTTGGCCCACCGGTCAGGAGCCGGTATGCTTCATCTACATCGAGGCAGGCGCCCCACGCCTGCCTGACCCAGAACAGAAAGCGCCGCGCCAGCCGCATAGTGCCTTGCGAAAGAGGAGAGGAAATGGCGAACAAGGTCGACAACATGGTCAGGGTGCTCCGACAGTGGCAGGGAATCGAGCGCCAGGCGATGAGCTTCACAGCGGAGATCTCCGAGAAGACCGATAGCACGCTGATTCGTCTGGTCATGGATATCATTCGCCACGATTCGCACATGCATCACAGGGTGCAGCAGTTCCTGATCGACAGCGTCATCAAGGAGTCGACCACGGTAACCCGCGATGACGTCGCCGCGATCTGGGAGAGCATCGAGGAACACGACGCGCTCGAGAAGCAGACGATCGCTCTGGCCGAACAGCTCAAGAAGGACGCCTGGACCCCCGTCCACAAGCTGCTCCTCGAGTACCTGCTCCGCAGCGAGTCTCTCCACGACAGCCTGCTCGAGCAGCTCGGCGAGTTCAAGTCGGACATGACCCGCTCCTCCGGCGCCTAGCGACGCTGCTCGCCCCGGCTCCCGCTCGCCAGGAGCGGACCATCACCCCGAACCGCCCTGCGATTTGGACCTCCGCTGCCTCAGGCGGCCTTCGTCGTCGCGGCGCTCTCCTGCACCTCCTTCAGGTAGAGAGCGAGAGGCCTGTACATGAGGTGCGCCCACTTCATGAACGGCACCTCCAGCACCAGCAGGGGCACCACGAAGGCCATATGGATCACGTACATGTAGTACGTCGGATGGGCGAGGTCCGCAATCCTGAAGAAGTGCATCAGTATGCCGGTTAGTGCGGTGAAGAAGAGGAGAATCAGGAACATCCAATCGGAATCGTGGGAGTGCTTGTGGATCTCCTCCGTCCTCTGGAGACGGCTGAGGATCGCGTCACCGCTCACATAGAGCAGGATGCCTGCGATCACGTATCCCAGAAGACTCACGGCGGTGAACTCCGAGGTGTCGACCTGTAGATCCTCCAGAAAGAACATCACCAGGGTGAACATGGTGACATAGGCGGGAACGAAGATGAAGTGCTTCAGCCAGCGGGAATTGTCCTCCTGCTCGCAATCTCTCCATCGCTTCTGGGTCGCCGCATGCAGCACGAAGGTCTTCAGACCGGAAATGTAGGCGGAAAGGGGAGCATTCACGCCCTCCATCACCATCCGCCACATCCGGTAGGTGTTGGTCAGGAGGAAGAAGGTGAGGACTCCCGCCATCAGCCAGTCGAAGAAGTGCACCCACCCAACCGGTGCGAAGGTACCCACCGAGACGTGATCAGCGGGCATTCGCGCGGCACTGAAGGCACCGGACAAGGCGAAGACCAGGATCACGAGCAGGCCCAGCCCGACGACTGCACTGATCTCGCGTAGCCGGGAGGTGTAAAGAAGTCTGGAGATCCCCGTCCAGTCGTACTGGGAGGTCAGGTAGCGGCGTAGCGCCATCATCGTCTCGCCGGGCTCCGCCTTGCGCGGGCACTGGGTCGAGCAGTCTCCGCAGTAGTAGCAGGTCCAGATATCCACGTCCCTCAGCAAGCGCTCCTTGAGCCCCCACTTCGCCCAGAGCATCTCCTTGCGGGGAAACGGATGCTCGTCCGGAGAAAGCGAGCACGCCACCGAACAGGTGGCGCACTGATAACACTTGTTGAAGGTATCGGCTCCAAAGTGAGCGAGCTCCTCGATCAATTCGAGGTCCGGCTCGACCAGTTGAGACCTTCCCTTTTCGACATCGACGGCGGCGGCCATATTCGTTTCAGGCGCCGCGGCCCCTCGCCGCGGTGCCCGCCTTTCATTCCTACGGGTTGTTCAGAAATCTCCAGCAGGGCCTTCTCACTGAATTCCTCTGCAGCTCATCCTCCAATCAGCTTCCTGATCAGTGGCCGACAGCGAGAATCCCGCTGGCTGCCAGTGTGAGCACGATTACCTCGAAGAGAGCCATTGCCACGTAAGCACTGTCCTTCTTGCGCAGCAGCGTGGGGATGATCGCCAGGTAGCAGATGATGGTGACGCCACCCAGGATCGCGATCCCAATGAAATTGAGGAAGTCGCCCTTCCCCAGCATCGTCAGCCAAGCCCATCCCGTCGGAGGATGGGCCAGGTGCAAATGGTTCTGGTTCACCGTCTCGAGGTACTCGTGAACCGGGAGATGCCAGTAGGTGGATACCCGGTCGAGGGGCACTGCCGGAGCCATGATGCCGGAGACGTACACGCCGAAGGTGATGAAGAGAATCACCAGGCCAATGTACATCCCAATCTCCAGCGCCCTCGCGTAGAGGAGCTGTTCATCCTGAGCATCCTGGTTGTTTGCTTCAGAGCTCATTGGATCCGTCATCCGGCAGATTCCTTGGACACGGTTTCAGACGATGAAGGGCAGACCGAGGCCCTTTGTGAGTGCCTTGGCCCCGGCAAAGAGAAGCAGAACGATGACGATCCAGCGTACGAAGGCAGGCTTGGCGACCCTCAGTATCCTGACGCCGATGAACGATCCGAGCATGATGCCCACCAGTGAGGGCACCACCATCATCGGAATCACGCACCCCTGGTTGAGATAGATCCAGGCAGCAGAGGTGTCCGTGATCGACAGAAGGAACTTGCTGGTGGCGACGCTGATCTTGAGCGGTGCCCCCATCAGCAGGTTGAGCACCGGGACATTGGCCCAGCCGGCCCCCAGCCCGAACATGCCCGCCATGACGCCTACGGCGACGAACAGCAGCATCCCGGTCGGTGTGCGGTGGATCTTCCAGTTGATCTGCTCGCCGGTGCTCTCCTCGGTATACACCCCACAGATCCGCAGGGCGGAGGAGAGGTTGTCGGCCCGCCGGACCTCGGGCATCTCGGACTTCCTGGCCATCAGCATCAGCACCACGATCCCGAGAATGGTGGCGCCCAGCGCCGTCTGGATGATGTGGGTGGGAAGGGCCAGGCCCACCATGGCTCCGATGATGGCGCACGTCGAGGCGATCATGGCGCTGGGTATCGCGAGGCGAAGGCTGGCCAGGTTCGCCTTCAGCAGCCCCGGCCCGGCGGCCAGCGCCCCGCTGAGCGCCACCAGGAGCCCGCATCCGCGGACGAAGTCCAGGTGAAAGGGAAAGAAGCCACTGATGATCGGAACGAAGAGCACGCCTCCGCCCACGCCTCCGAGCACGGCCACGATCCCCATCAAGAAGGTCACCGCCAGCAACACCAGGGGCCAGACCCACCAGCTCACCGCCTCGCCTGCGGAGCCGGCCAGTGCCTCGTTGGCAGCCAGTGCCTCGACCGGCGTGAGCAGCATCAAGAGCGCGAAGAGCGGAGGGCCGAGTCTCAGGGCGAAGAGCGTTCCAGTGCGTATCACGCTGGGCAACTCTTCCCGGTCGCCCCAAACTTTCATCGAGCCGCTCCGCCGCGACCTCGTTCGGCAGGGGTTTCGTCCGCCGAACCTTTCTTGAACACCTCTTGCTTGCCGAGCTTCCCCCTGAAGGCCTCGACGACGTCGGCTCTGGGCTTCATTGTCGGCTCTCCGAAGAGGCTGAAACGCAGCCAGAG
>Ga0307423_1000816_pt1 | contig 20235 bp, 20 predicted proteins | sample SalMarWE160310MG_FD_202154 | JGI IMG/M metagenome (GOLD analysis project Ga0307423, IMG submission 202154) | Salt marsh sediment microbial communities from the Plum Island Ecosystem LTER, Massachusetts, United States - WE1603-10 | ecosystem: Environmental > Aquatic > Marine > Intertidal zone >...
GATAATTATGAAACCAAAAATTAATGTTGTTGCAATTGTAATTACCCAGCCGATAGGACCCTGCATAAATTCCATCTGCTGATCGATTCTATTAATTGCTTCGTCACCTTGTTCTCTGGTGAGCGTTCCACTTTCAACCATTTTTTCTATTCGTTCAATTCCCTGCTTCTTAGCTTCAAAATAGACTTCTTTGTTAGTCATTGCTAGAATTCTAATCAAAGCAGCAACAAGAAAAAGAATAAGAACTGGAATAACCCAATCTTTATTTCGAGTAGGAAACTTTGAAGTGTGCTCGAACATTTTGGCTGGTTCGGTAAAAACCCCGATCATTTTGTCGGAATGGCTGAGTTCACCGTTGACATTTTGTGTTTCTTCTGTTGGAGTGATTGTCTCGTTGGAATCCATTATGCACCTCACTAATTGTTAAAATTTCTAATACAAAAATTATCCTAGATTTCATACAAAGGCAATAATTTTTTGCTAACCGGTAATGGCAAATGTCAGGTGGTTTCAAAAACAAATTCAATAAAACATCAAGTTTTATTAGAAATGATAAATAAGAGCCAAGCAAAGTCTCTTTTCATTTTGTAAATTTGAAGTGTAAATATTTACCAATCTTTTAGAGAAGCAATGAAACCAAAAACAATCATCGAACCATTCAAAATAAAGTCAGTTGAGCCAATCCGTTTTACCACAAGGGAAGAACGGGAAAAAACATTAATAGATGCAGGTTACAATCCTTTTATGATTCATGCTGACGATGTTCTTATTGATCTCCTCACAGATAGCGGAACTTCTGCGATGAGTGCAAAACAATGGGCTGGAATAATGGAAGGTGACGAAGCTTATGCCGGCTCAAAGAGTTTTTACAAATTCGAGGCTGCTGTTAATAAAATTACCCATATGAAATATATCATCCCGACTCATCAGGGCAGGGCAGCAGAGAAAATTCTCTTCTCGATAGTTGGTGGTTCCGGGAAATACTTTCCTAACAATACTCATTTCGATACTACCAGAGCTAATATTGAATTTACAGGTGCTGAAGCAGAAGATATTCTAACTGAAATTGGAAAGCATCCGGAGCAGAGAGCAGATTTTAAGGGAAATATGGATATCGAAAAATTGGAAGCATTCATTAAAGAAAAAGGAGTTGAAAATATTCCTCTTTGTATGATGACAGTAACCAATAATTCAGGCGGCGGGCAGCCAGTATCAATGCAGAACATTCGCGAAGTAAAAGAAGTCTGTAAGAAATACAATATCCCGCTCTTTCTTGATGCGTGTAGGTTTGCTGAGAATGCTTACTTTATTAAACTGAGAGAGAAAGGATATGAGAATAAATCTGTTCTTGAAATTGCTCAGGAAATGTTTTCCTACGCTGACGGAGCAACAATGAGTGCTAAAAAAGATGCTCTCGTAAACATCGGCGGTTTCCTCGCAATGAATGATGAAGAGCTTGCAATGAAATGCAGAAACTTGCTTATTGTTACCGAAGGATTTCCAACTTATGGAGGGTTAGCGGGAAGAGATCTTGAGGCAGTTGCACAAGGATTGGAAGAAGTTGTTGATGAGCATTATCTTGAATATAGAATCCGCAGCGTTGAATACCTTGGTGAAAGACTTGTTGCTGCAGGTGTACCTATTATCGAACCTCCTGGCGGCCATGCAATTTATATCGATGCAAAAAGATTTTCACCAAATATTCCACCCGACCAATATCCCGGTCAGTCAATTGTATGTGAACTTTATCTTGAAGGCGGTGTGCGTGGAGTTGAGATTGGCAGCGTGATGTTTGGTAAATATGGAAAAGATGGAAAGCTCATTCCAGCAATGATGGAACTTGTTAGACTGGCTATTCCAAGAAGAGTTTACACCCAAAGTCATGTTGATTACTTAATTGAAATAATCCTGGAAGTATATAAAAACAGGAACAAGCTTAGAGGATATAAAATTATATATGAAGCGCCGATGCTTAGACATTTTACAGCCAGGTTTCAGCCGATGACTTGAAATGAAGCTTAAAAAGATTTATCACTTTGATAATAAACGGCAAATCTGGAGGATAATCCCCAATGATAATGGTCAGCTAATTATTGAAGAACGCGAACCCGAAAAGAAGCAAGCTTACTTTCATTGTCTCACTCTCGAAGCCGGGAAAAAATTATTAAAAGACTTTCAGCTCGATGATAAGTTTTGGGTTGGTATCGAATCAGTCCGGGATGATATTATCTTCTTTCACAAGTTCGCCAAACCCGATATGCCGAAGCACAGGGGCATATTTGCTTTTGATATCAGAAGTCAGAATATCATCTGGGAAAATCCAGAATTAATTTTCCAATTTCTTTTAAAAGAAAAATTATATGCATTCAAGGAAAAGTTTCAAGGAAGAAGCTACTATTCCATCAATCCTCTGAACGGTGAAATAATTGAAGAGATTGGCGAGAATTACGATTTGATAAATAATCTAAAAAGTGAATCTTTATTTGAAGAAGATAGTAAAGGTCAATTATTCCCTGAAGTTTTTGAAACTGATTCCGTAACTGATAATCGGGCAATCGATTTCATAAACTCTCTGAGAAATAGGCTTGTAATATCAGGAAAAATTGAGCATATATTAAAAAATGATTTATTGTCAGTAAGTTTTCACGAAGTCAATTCCAAAGGAACTTTTAACAATCTTTTTAAAGCAGTTGATTTATCCACAGGAAAGTATATTTTAGAAGAAGTAATCAATAAAGAAACGAGTCTGTATTTAACCGATTCATTCTTTATCAAAAATGATTTTCTGTTTCTGTTATTTGGGAAAACCAGACTCCAGGTTTATAAAATTATTTTTTAAGGAGTAATGAAATGGAATTATCAACAGAAGAAAAAGAAATATTACTTAAAGCTGCAAGAGAATCAATATTAGCCGAATTCAGTGAGGGCGAAGTAACAAAAGTGGATTATAAAGCCTATCCAAAATTGAAAATGGAATTGGGTGCTTTTGTTACATTACACATTAACAATCAGCTAAGGGGATGTATAGGTTATATCATTGCTCAGAAAGCTTTGTTTGAAACTATTGTTGATGCAGCAAAACACGCAGCCTTTGGTGACCCCAGGTTTTCTCAGTTAAGCAGGGATGAAGTTGATGAAGTAATTATCGAAATTTCTGTACTTTCTCCATTTGAACCAATTAAGAGTTATGATGATATTGAAGTCGGAAAGCATGGGCTTCTGCTAGATGAAGGTGGAAGAGCAGTTCTACTTCCGCAAGTAGCTACTGAGCAGAACTTTAACCGGGCAGAATTCCTTACTGCGCTTTGCCACAAAGCAGGATTGTATGGAAACTATTGGAAAGAAAGAATGTTAAACATAAAAGTGTTTACTGCACTTGTCTTTAGTGAGGGAGAAGGAGGTAAATAATGAGTTACATAAGACCATCACAGGTTGCTGGATATTTTTATCCCTCTAACCCGGAAAAACTTAGAAAAGACATTAAACTTTTGCTCGATGTAACTAAAGCAAAGGAAAAAATAAATAATATTTTTGGAATAGTTTCACCTCACGCTGGTTATGTTTATTCGGGCAAAACAGCCGCCTATGCTTACAATCTCCTTATTGGAAAGAAGTACAAAAGGGTAGTAGTTATTTCTCCAAGCCACTCAGAGTATTTTCCTCGCATAAGTATATTTGAGGGCGATGCTTATAAAACTCCTCTCGGAATGCTGCAAGTTGATAAAGATTTTAGTAAAAAACTCCAGACTGATGATGGAGTAATCTTCCAGGGATTTGAAGGGCATAGAAGAGAACACGCTCTTGAAGTACAACTTCCATTTCTTCAGTCTGTGCTTGAAGAATTCAAGATTGTTCCGGTTGTGATGGGGGACCAGTCCAGAAAGAATATTGATACACTGGCTAAAAAACTTGCTGAGGTTGCTGATGATGAAACCCTGATTGTTGCCAGTTCAGATATGTCACACTTCTATTCTAAATCGAAAGCTGACAGGCTGGATTCAGTAGTTGAAAAAAGAGTAAGAGAATTTGATTTTGAATCTCTCCAGAATGATCTTGATACCCGCAACTGCGAAGCTTGTGGAGGAGGTCCGATAGTAGTCCTAATGAAAGCTGCTAAGCTTAAGAATATTCAGCATTCAATGGTCCTCCACAGAAGTGATTCGGGTGATGTAACTGGTGATGAAAAAGAAGTTGTCGGGTATTTGTCGGCAGTTTTTTATGGAGATTGATTCAGCTTGATAAAAGATGGAATAGTGATAATTGGTGCTGGTAAATTAGCTTACTCTCTTACTTCAGCACTGCTAGATGCTGGTTATTCTGTTCAATCCGTAATAAGCCGGAAGTTGAGTTCTGCAAAATCTCTGGCAAAGAAGTTTTCCATTCCTCATTTTTCAAATTCTATTCACAAAATTCCTGCTAATGTTAAAATTTACTTTATTACCGTACCCGATGGTGAGATAAAAAAAGTTGCAGAAAGTCTATCAAAACTAAAAAAGAATTTTACAGATTGTATTTGTATCCATTTTTCCGGCGTTGAGAATATTTCCGCTTTGCAATCTTTACATAAGAAAGGTTGTGAGGTTGGTTCACTTCATATCATTCGACCGTTTCCATCAAAAAATGTTGTTGATATTAATAACTTTCCAGCATCAATTGAAACAGAAAGCAAACGTGCGAACAGTTACTTAATTCAATTGTGCAAGAAGCTGAAATTAAAACCGCACAGGATTAAATCTGATGAAAAAATTCTTCATCACCTTGCCGCAGTTCACAGCTCAAATTTTTTAGTCGGTAATCTTTTCAGTGCTTTTCACTTGATTGATTCAAAAAATAATTTACCCAAAGAAATTCTTAAGCAGACGACTCAAACAGCGCTGGATAATGTTTTCAAACTAGGTCCAGCAAAAGCTCTTTCCGGTCCTATTGACAGAGGTGATATCTACGCAATAAAAAAACATATTGCAGCGTTAGATAAACAAATCAGATGTGCAAAGAAAAACAAAAAGCTAAAACTTTTAAAGAAAAGTTACGTTGTTCAATCTCTACTTTTATTGGAAGTTGTAAAAGAGAAGTACGGAAAACTCGATAAAAATCATTTAAAGATTAAAAAATTTTTGGAAAGCAATATTGATTGATTTCTACTAGAGGATTTTTGCTATGTAAGATATTAATTCGTAAGTAATCATTGCAAAAATTGCAGAAAGAGGAATTGTAAGCACCCAAGCCCAAAGAATATTTTTAGCAACTCCCCATCTGACTGCAGAGACACCTTTAACCGAACCGACTCCAATAATAGAACCTGTAATTGTGTGAGTAGTGCTTACTGGAATTCCAAAAATTGTTGCACCGATAATTGTTAAGCCTGCAGAAGTCTCTGCACTGAACCCGCCGAACGGCGTTAATTTTGTAACACGCATCCCAAGAGTTTTAATTACTTTCCATCCACCTATCAATGTTCCAAAAGCTATTACTGAATAACTAAGAATTATAATATAAAAAGGTATATAAAAAGTGCTTCCCAATAAACCATTTGTAAACAAGACTACTGAAATAATACCGATAGTCTTTTGTGCATCGTTTGAACCATGACTTAGGCTGTATAGTGCAGCAGATACAAGCTGAAGTTTTCGAAAGTATTTATCAACTTTTCGCGGTTGTTTGTTTCTAACTATCCATAAGGTAATTACAGAAAATATATATGCCATTACCATCCCGATAAGTGGTGCAGCGAAGATAAATATTATAACTTTTGAATATCCGGAGAGAATTAGAGCACTAAATCCTGCTTTTGCTATTCCTGCTCCGCCATAGCCGCCAATAATTGAATGAGAAACGCTTATTGGTAATCCGAAGTGTGTTGCGGTTGCGGTTAATATTATCGCACCAATGAGTCCTGATAGAATTACAAAATTATCTACAATGGACACATCAACTATCCCTTTACCAATTGTAGTTGCAACGCTTACTCCGAATAAAAATGCTGCCACAAAATTAAAGAAGGCTGCCCATGCAACTGCCTGGAAAGGACTAAGTACACGGGTTGCAACTACTGTCGCAATAGAGTTTGCGGCATCATTCATCCCATTGTAAAAATCAAAGACAAGCGCAAGCAGGATAATGAAGATTACAAATTCCATGAAGGATTATGCATTCTTAATAAATATTGTAAGTATGACATTTGCAAGAGATTGGCAGCGATCAGAAGTCCTTTCCAATAGATCAAGTATTTCCTTTTTCTTTATTAATTCAATAGCGTCTTTTTCATTAGCAAACAGATCCTGTATTGCGCTTCGGTAAACCTGGTCTGCCTCCGTCTCAAGGTCTTTTACGGCTTTGGTTTCATTAATTCGTCTTGCTTTTAAATCCTGAATTGCAATACCTAATTCCTGAACTTGTTTGTTGATAATAGATGCGAGCTTGTCAGCGTGAGGAATTTTTTTAGAGATGTTAAATGTCTCAATTCTTGCAGCAGCACCTAATAAATTATCGCTAATGTCATCTAACCTTTTTGTTAAAGCTAAAATATCTTCCCTGTCAAAAGGAGTAATAAAAGTCTTATTTAGTCTTTTGACGACCCTGGAAGAAATTTCATCACATCTGAGCTCAAGAGGTTTGATATTAAGATAATGGTTTTTATCAATCGGCCCGTCAGAAAAAAGTTCCTCTGTGTATTTTGCCATCTGCTGGATGTGCGAGATCATCTCTCTGAAGTCGTCAAAATATTTTTCTTCTTTAGGTAAAAGTGCTTTTAACATTTTCCATCCGTTTTTTGTTGGAAAAATAAATATGAGATGAGAAATAGTTCTTATAGACTATAGCAAACCTAACAATTATTTCACTAAATTCTCTCACAATTCTTTGCTATATTCCTACCCAAAATTTTGAATTTTAACGGAGGAACTTACAATTTCCAGTAAAAATGCTAATCAAAACAACCTTTTAGAAAAAATTGTGTCTCTCGCAAAAAGAAGGGGATTTGTGTTCCAATCAAGTGAAATATACGGTGGATTAAACGGTTGCTGGGATTACGGTCCGCTTGGTGTCGAGCTTCTGAATAATGTAAAAAACGAATGGTGGAAAACGATGACTTACCGCGAAGATGTAGAAGGTATTGATGCTTCCATTTTAATGCATCCGAGAGTTTGGGAAGCATCCGGTCACGTAGAAAATTTCACCGATCCAATGATTGACTGCAAACAATGCAAGGCCCGTTTCCGACTTGATGTGCTTGGAGATTCTTATGCCGATAAAAAGAAAGACAAAGCAATTCAGGAATTGAAGGAGAATTTAAAGAACGACGAAAGACTTCTTCAAAAAATAGATGATAAGCTGAACAATCCCGGAGATGAAAATCCATTCACACTTTTACTTGAAGATTCGGAAATATCAAAGCTGCTTCTTGCACAATTGAATTGTCCTCAATGCGGAAATAAAGGGACATTTACCGATGCAAGAAAATTTAATTTGATGTTCAAAACATTTATCGGTCCCGTTGAAGATACTGGTTCAGTTGTGTACCTGCGACCGGAGACTGCACAGGGAATCTTTGTCAACTTTCTTAATGTTCAGGGTGCTTCGAGACAAAAACTTCCGTTTGGTATTGCACAAATCGGTAAGGCTTTCCGAAATGAAATAAATACAAAAAACTTTTTATTCCGAACTCGTGAATTTGAACAGATGGAGATGCAATTCTTTGTCAATCCAAATAATGATAAAGAGTGGTACAATTACTGGAAGTCCGAAAGAATGGATTGGTATAAAAGAATGGGAATGACAGAAAAGAAATTACGTTACCACGATCACCCAGCGGATAAGCTTGCACATTACGCAAAAGAAGCGGTTGATATCGAGTACGAATTTCCTTTTGGCTGGGGAGAGATAGAAGGAATTCATAACAGAACTGACTACGACCTAAGCAGACACGAGGAGTTCTCCGGAAAATCATTAAAATATTTTGACGAGCAAACCAAAGAAAAATTAATACCATTTATTATTGAAACTTCTGCAGGTGCAAGCAGATCATTTATGGCATTTTTAATTGATGCTTATTATGAAGAGGAAGTTAAAGGTGAAGTGAGATCTGTTCTTAAATTTCATCCACGACTTGCACCAACTAAAGCTGCAATATTTCCACTGGTTAATAAAGACGGTATGCCTGAAATTGCACGAAAGATTGAAACCGATTTGAGAAAATCTTTCAGAGTTTTTTATGACGATAAAGGTGCTGTCGGTAGAAGATACCGCAGGCAAGATGAAGCCGGAACTCCTTATTGCATTACTGTTGATACACAAACTCTCGAAGATCAAACAGTTACAGTACGCGAAAGAGATACAATGGAGCAAGAGAGAGTTGGAATTGATAAACTTGCTGGCTATTTGTTGAACAAGATTCAATCTGCCTAAAATATGAAACAACTTATTTTATCAGTTTTCGCATTTCTAATTTTTCTTTCATTTAGCTGCTTTGCACAAAAAGCAAACTACGATTCTCTCGTTAAAGCTGGTATTAATCAAATCTACAATATAAAATTTGCAGATGCAGAAAAGACTTTTCAGGTTTTAAAGAGAGAATTTCCGCAACACCCTGCAAGCAGATTCTTTTTTGCAATGATTGACTGGTGGAAAATTGTTTTAAAGAATGAGGAAGATGAAGATCTCGATGATCGATTTTTGAGTGAGATTGATAATACAATTGACTTCTGTGACCAGATACTTGATAAAGATCCAAATAACGTGGACGCACTCTTCTTTAAAGGTGGTGCGATTGGTTTCCGGGGCAGAATGAGAGTAATGCGAGAAAGCTGGTTCAAAGCTGCTGATGATGGAAGAGAAGCACTTCCTATTGTTGACCATGCTGCAGAGCTTGATCCAACAAACGTGGATGTGAAGCTTGGCTTTGGAATCTATAACTACCTCGCAGCAGTAATACCTGAACGTTATCCTATTGTTAAACCGATAATGATTTTCTTTCCTTCAGGAAATAAAGAACTTGGTTTGAATCAGCTTAAAGAAGCTGCGAGAGTTGGTAAGTATTCTAATTACGAGGCAAAATATATTCTCGTTACGTTCTATTATTATTTTGAAAGTGATATGAACTCCGCTGAGATTTATGCCAGGCAGCTTGCAGGTAAATTTCCAGATAATCCAGTGTTTGAAAGATGGTCTGGCAGAATAGCAGTTAGGAAAAGCGAATGGACTTTTGCCGATTCAGTTTTTAAAGATGTTTTAAATAAAGCAGCAAAAAATTACGAAGGTTATAACACACCTATGGTTAAAAGGGAAGCAAATTACTATATTGCTTCTTACCTTAATAACCAGGGAAAGCTGGATGAGGCTTTAACCTATTTCAAAAAATGTATCGATGAATCAAAAAAGATTGATAGCGATGAAGAGTCGGGTTTCCAGATAAATGCTACCCTTTATTCGGGAACAATTCTGGAAACCAAAGGAAATTATAATGAAGCTAAAAAATATTATGAGCGAGTATTAGATATGCGCGAGTTTAAAGATTCACACGATAAGGCAGAGGATTATCTTGCTAGAATAGATAAGATAGAATCGCAGCAAAGAAAATAGGAAATTACAATGAAGTTGAAACGCCTATCCTATGCATTGCACCCACCAATCCCAAAGAAGAATAACCATAGCTAAACTGGTATTCAGATACCTTTACTCCAAGTCCGCCGTTAAATCCTGCTATACCTGCAGAAGAACCAACTTTAAGATCAGAGCGTCTTTCGTTATCATATCCGAAACGTAGTGTGAAGACTTCACTTAAATAAAACTCAGCACCAACACTAAAACCTTTGAGGTGCTGAAGAGCATCATCACGTTTTTTATTCAGCTGGTGGAAATCAAGTGAAAGGCGAACGGGAACTCTTTCAAGCCTTTTTGAAACACCAATAACAACATCAAGCGGAAGATCTTCTTTCGTGTTTATGTAAGATGAAATTTGTGTACCAAGATTTAATACTGCTGCAGCAAGGTTTAGTTGCTGTGCAGGAAATTCATAATTAATTCCGAGATCAGCTCCGACTGCACTTGATGATTTATCTGCAATGCTTGAGTAAATAAATTTAGCGTTGGCCCCGTAATAGAAATTTGGGCTGAATTCGTTAGCATATCCGACAAGGAATGCCAATTCTCCTGCTCCAAATTCACCGGTTCTGTTGCCGAATTCATCAGCCTGATCGAATGTTCCATAGTTTATATACTTTACTGCAGTACCGAATCTTCCGATATTTTCGAATTCAGTAGAGAATGCAACGCTGAAAAGATTTATGTCCAATAAATGTTTAACAAATGAAAATGAGGCAGGATTTTTTTCAAGGAAGTTCATCCCTGCAGGATTGTAAAAAATTACATCTACATCATCATTGTTCGAAACAAAGCTTCCGCCGAGTGCTGCAGCACGGGCACTCATATCAACTCTTAGAAAATCGTAAGTGGTTTGACCAAAGGTTAATGAAAAGACTGAAAATAAAATGATGAATAGAAATGATAATATGGCTTTCATCTAAACTCCTTGAAAATTGCTTCAGCTATTTAAGAATTATAGCTAATAAAGGCAAGGGGAGAAGTAATGGATAATGAAAAATGAATAATTTATAATTATGTTAATTATGAAACAGATATTCTTTAATAGCATCTAACTTTGTGTTGAAACGAAACTTTCATGGATTTAGATTTGTTTTTGAAAATAAAGGAGTAAAAAATGAACGCGGTTAAAACAGTATTTTTAATGACATTAATGATGGTTTTATTTCTGTTTGTCGGTTACTTACTTGGCGGCAATACGGGAATGACCATTGCTTTGGTTTTTTCATTAATTATGAACTTTGGCTCTTACTGGTTTTCTGATAAAATTGTTCTGAAAATGTACAGAGCAAAAGAAGTAAACCGGGAAACAGCACCAAAGTTTTATGATATGATTGAAGGGTTGGCAAAACAGGCAAACTTGCCAATGCCAAAAGTTTATTTAATAAATGATCCTACACCGAATGCTTTTGCTACGGGAAGAAATCCTGATCATGCTGCTGTTGCTGCAACAACAGGAATTTTGCAAGGCTTAAGCAATGAAGAACTTGCAGGTGTAATGGCTCACGAACTTGCTCACGTTAAACATCGTGATACACTTATTAGCACGATTGCTGCTACATTAGTGGGTTCAATTTCCTTCATAGCACAGATGGCAGGCTGGGTTTTCATGTTTGGAAGAGGTAGCGATGACAGAGGTGGCTCAGGAATAGGAGGTTTAGTACTTCTTATTTTATCACCGATACTTGCTATGCTTATTCAAATGGCAATTTCACGTTCACGCGAATTTGCTGCAGATAAAGGTAGTGCAGAATTTACCGGGAATCCGTTAGGACTGGCATCAGCTCTTCAAAAAATCTCAAGAGGAAACCAGATAAAACCAGTTTATCATTCTAATCCAACCACTGCTCATATGTTCATTATAAATCCACTTCACGGTGGGGGAATCTCAAAACTTTTTTCGACTCATCCGTCAACAGAAGAGAGAATTAAAAGATTGCAGGCAATGGCGGGATAATTTATAATTAAGAATTATGAATGAATAATTGTAAACTGTCGGATTCCGGACAACCTGCCTGCCGGACAGGAAGGGCCGGAATGACAGCTTTTTTGTGTACAGAAATCAGCAAGGCTTGATACTCATAATCATTCTTATGATATTAACAATATAATGCTGAATAAGTTTTTTAATCATCATCTTTTTATTCCGGGAAAGATATTCCTTCTCCTGATTGCCCTTACTTCGTTGTCTCTCAAAGCTAACTGCCAGACTAAAACAAATCTTGAAGTCTTTTATTCACTTACTGATACACTAGTTGATCAAATCGTTCAGCAAATACCACCAAAGGAAAGTCAAATTCTGCTCAAACTAAATTTAGGTGAAAGCTATTCACTCTTCTCAAATAATATTATAACCAGATTCCAAAAAAACGGAAAAGAAATTCTCAATTACATTCCTCAAGAGCTCCATATTCCCCACGTTGATATAGTAATGGAAGGAGCCGGGGTCGAATATGGTGAGATGTTTAAAGACGGCTGGTTTGGCTCACACTACATTCAACGCTATACAACAATTTTTGGAAACTACTTACAATCCTTTTCTAAAGAGGGAAAAAAAGAATTTGAAATTACAAAGATCGATACAGTTAAAGTCGAAGATATAAAATATCTTGAAAATGATTCCTTCCCATTTACGAAAAGCACTATACCACCTGAACCTTTCATATCAGGTGTAACCGAGCCTTTAATTGCAATAGGAACAGCAGCAGTTGTGGTAGCACTCTTCTTTATTATCAGGAGTAAGTGATCTATTTTACCTTTGAAGCCAAACCAATTTTAGTTAATATTACCGTTGAATTTTATGAAATTACAGCATTTATGATAAAATATATTATAGCTTTTAGCGGTTTGTTATTACTTCTATGGGGATGCAGTTCGTCAAATAATTTTGTTGATTTGCAGCCGGATGAAAGACTTAAAGCCGCAATAAGTTTATATGAAGATGAGGATTATCAGGAAGCAGCAACTGAATTTGAGGCAATTATGCTTCAGTATCCCGGTAATAGTGTTGTTGATGATGCTCAATATTATTCAGGAATGTGCAGGTATCAGCGGGGAGAATACATTCTTGCAGCTTATGAATTCAGTAAACTGATAAAAAATATGCCTGCAAGTGAATTTGTTTCCGATGCACAGTTTATGCTGGCAGAATGTTACTACGAACTTTCACCGAATTATACTCTTGATCAAAAGTATACTAAAAAAGCAATTGATGAATACCAGGCATTCGTTGATTTCTTTCCTTTAAATGAAAAAGTATCGGATGCCGAAAACAAGATTAATGAGTTGAACGATAAGCTCGCTCATAAAGAATATTCTATTGCGGTTATATATGAAAAGATGAATTATTACAATGCTGCTTTAAAGTATTTTGATGGGGTTGTTGAAGTATATCACGATACACCATATGCACCAATGGCGATGTATCGTAAAATAAAGCTTTTAATGGATAGGGAGAGAGAAGATGAAGCGCTTACTGAGATGAAGAAATTTATTCGTCTCTATCCCAATGATGAAGAGATTGGAGAAATTCAGAAATTGAAAGACTCACTCGAAGGAAAACTGAAAGGAAGCTATTCTTCTAACTAATGACTGCCCGGAAAGTAACTGATTCACAAGTAACTATGACAGAGCTTGTATTACCCAACCATGCAAATCAGTTGGGAACGCTCTTTGGGGGACAGTTGATGTTCTGGATAGATATTTGTGCTTCGCTTAGTGCCGGAAAGCATAATGGAAGAACTTGTGTAACAGCTTCTGTGGACAAAGTAGATTTTCATCATCCTATCAAACTTGGCGATGCAGTTACACTTCTGTCTTCAGTTAACAGAGTTTTTAACACTTCATTGGAAGTAGGGGTAAAAGTTTTCGCACAATCTTTTAGAGAGAACATAGTAAAACATACGAATTCGGCTTACCTGACATTTGTTTGTGTTGATGAGGAGGGTAAACCGGTAAAAGCTGTTGATGCTTTACCAGAAACAAATGAACAGAAAAGAAGATTTAATGAGGCACTTATCAGGAGAGAAAACCGGCTCAAAAGCCGGTCGCATCATAATTAGCTGCGTTCTCTTATTTATATTTTATTCTACTCAAATTTTAAGTCAAATTCCGATTAATGGTTTTTGCTCATTAAAATCTTTTACGTTGCCAAAGGATTATAAAGATGTAATCCCTGCCGATCTGAATTTTGATAAAAATGAAGAACTTATTTTATACACTCCTACATCAAAAAAGATTGCAATCCTATCAGGTATGCCTGGAGATGGTACTAATCTTAAAGAGTTTCAAGCAAATTCTGAAATATCACAGTTAAAAGAATTAAAAGGTAAAGGGGACAGTACTAAATATTTTGTTACAATAGAGCGAAAGCTGAGAAAGATTTCTTTATTATCAATATCTATGGATTTAATAGAAGATAGACTGGGGGAGATTACTTTTGATTCTTATCCGGAAAAAATCTGTACGGGTGATGTTGATTTAAACGGAAAGGAAGAGATTCTGGTCTTCGGAAGCGGTTTTGATGGCTTGTCAATTCTTTTCAGATCCGGGAAAAATTTTGGAGAAAAAAAAATAGTAACCGGTACAAGTTTTAGCGACGCTATTTTCATTGATTTAAACAGTGATGGTTATCCGGACATATTAGCATTTAATATTCTGGAAAACTCACTACAGTTTTATTTTAATAATACTAATGGAGATTTCAGGTTAAGGCGTTCCATCAATTTTCCAGAGAGAATAAATCTGTTAAAGACCGTAGATTATAATAAAGATGGTTTTCAGGATATAGTTTATTCTGTTAACGACCGTGTTGAAATTCTATTTGGAGATTTTCAATCTTCTTACGATGTGAAGACTTCAATCCAATTAGATGAAGTACCTGCCAGAATTCAATTCGGAGATTTTAATAACGATAAAATCATTGATATGGCAATTGCAGGATATCTGGGCAAATTAATTATTTTCTTCGGAAAAGAAGGTAGCAGTTTCTACGATGGGATTAACTATCTAAAAAGCTCATCTATTAGTTCATTTACAAAATATAAATCCGGCAATTCAGAAAATATTGCCTGCCTTTTTGAATCCGGAGAAATCAAGTTTATAAATATACTTAATGAAATAGGAAGTGAATCTAAAATTGTTCCTTCTATTCAGGTTGGTGCAGTTAAGAAATTCAATTATGACAACGATGATTTTCCGGATATAAGTTTTATTGACGAGGGTGATAATTCTCTAAAACTTTTCTTAAATAGCAAAGAAGGAATTCCCTCAGTTTATTATTCATTCCTTCTTGTAGATAATCATAAAGAAATTATTGTAGATGAATTTTTTAAAAGGAGAAAAATATTTTATTGTTATTCCAAAGGAACACCTTTGTTGGAAGTGTTCAGATATAATTTTTACACAAATAAGCTGAACCGGAAACAACTGTATGCACCCGGCGAGATTCTGGATGTGTCTATACAGCGAATAGACAGCACACTCGTAAATGTTTTTTTGGTATATAATAAAGAATCAAAAATGTACTGGGGTAAATTTGAAAATCGGGACTTAAGTGTAACCTTTAAAGAATATCCTTTTGTTGATAGAAATGTAACATTGGCAAAAATACTTGTAAATAATAATCCAAAAATTTATTATTGGAAATCTGAAGGTGGTTCTTTCCAGTTTAAAATGGCAGAGGCTAAACCAGGTCCAAATGAATACACAAATTATTTTCAGGTAAATCAATCTGATAGTTTGAGCATTAATCTGTATGGTGCGGATTATTTTAACAATGAATATCCATCATTGGTAAGCATAGTTCAGAGTAAAAGTGACAGCTATTCTCTGGTTTTATCAGCAGATAAATTAAGCACCAATACCTCATTATTCAGTAATCCGCCAAAGTACATAAAAAAATTTGGAAGGGGATTTTTCGGAGCAACATCCATCAGGCGTATCATTAATTTTACATTAAATGCAGAAGGTGATGCTTATATTTACACACTGGTTTACAGTGAAAAGCAAAAAACATATCTTCTAAGAAAAATGCTTGAAGCTAAAAACGTTTCTGATTATTTTTTCGCAAGACTTGATCAGAAAAATTATTATCTTATTTATTCAAACAAAAACGATGGTAGCCTATCAATATCTTCATTAAAAAAATAGAATACTTTACTGGGATACTTGCTTTGAGTCTTCTTTTTGTGATTCAGATCCATCCACAGGAATTAAGTAAGCATCTGCTTGATTCACTGTACACAAAGTTTCTGCAAATCAGAGCGCCGGAATTACTTGCACAACCTGAGCAGGCAGAAGAAATATCTCCGGGGGATAGGAAATGCGGTTTTGGTTTTGCTAATCAGATTAAACTTAATTTCAATTTTTTTTCTCAGGAACAAAAAAACATTTTAAAACCATTGGTGGAAAGGCCAACACTTCCGAACAGTATCGTAAGTCCTAAACAATATTTCAGAATTCACTATACTAATACAGGTGCAGATGCAATAGCTTACGATGTTAATTTACTCGCTCAGGCTCTTGATTCTTCTTACTATTTTGAAATCGAATATCTGGGTTATCCACCTCCTCCGTCTGATGGTTCAGAAGGTGGTGATGATAAATATGATGTCTATGTTTTAAACCTTGGTAATCTGTATGGGCAGACATGGAGCGAGACTAATGTCGGTATATCAAGTTGGACGAGCTACATTGAAATGGATAATGACTTTCCCTGGTATTCTAATGCTGTCCCACCTAAACAACCAATTGATGCAGCCAGAGTAACGGTAGCACACGAATTCCATCATTCAATCCAGTTTGGTAGTTACGCTCCAGTGGAGGGAGTGAGCTACAGATCATCGGATACATATTTTTATGAACTCACTTCAACATCGATGGAAGAGTTTGTTTTCGATGATGTAAATGATTATTACGCATATATGCATTCATATTTTAATAGTACTTACTATACCTTTCCCAATCATATCGGATATGATATGGCAATCTGGAATATTTATCTTGTCCAAAATTATGATTTCGAAATTTTAAAAAGACAGTGGGAATTGATGCCGGATCAGAGAGCAATTCTCGCAATTGGATATTCAATTTTAGAAAGAAGTTCTACTTTTGCACGTGAATACAACAGATTTGGAATCTGGACGTATTATACTGGGTATAGAGCTATTCCAAACAGTCCATACTTTGATGAGGCGGCTTTTTATCCCGTGGTTAAACCGTTAACAAAAATACAATTTAATAATTCTTATCCTCCGATAAACGTGGAAGCTGAGCCAACATCGAATAATTTTATCCAATTCAATATCACTACGAATGGAGATACTTTATATTCAATTGTTACTAATGGAAATATAAGCGCATCTACTTTGTCACCCAGCACAACGTTCAGTTTTGCATATACGTTATTTGCAGATGTTAATACTGGTGAAAGAAAGTTGACCGATGATTATTCTGCAAATTTTGAAGTTAGTAACCCAAGCTGGTGGTCCGTATCAGAAATTCTGAATGGCTTATTAGTTCGTGAAGATTCGACAATTATTCCAGGGGCTAATATTGTGGAAAGTTTTGTTTTCCCGAATCCTTATAAGTATCAGGGAGATCTCTCAATTTCTATTGAGGGAAAACAGGGAGAAGACTTAGATTTAAATGTTTACTCGGCCGACTTAAAATTGGTCTTTAGTTCTCAAAATCCTGCTACTCTTTTAATAAATAATACTATTGGAATTAAATGGGATGGTAGAGACAATGCTGGCAAAAAACTTGCTTCAGGTGTTTACATTTATGCAATAAAGAAAGGTGAGGATGTAATAAAAGGTAAAGTCGTAATTTTCAATGAATAGTTTCTCGATCCAATCTCAAAATCTGTCCAAGTTCTTTGGAAGAAGATTAATTTTTAAGGATATCAATTTTACCTGGAAGGATAATGGCATATTTGGAATTTCCGGTCCCAACGGTTCCGGTAAATCGACACTTGTTAAAATAATTGCAGGACTTATCGCTCCCACTTCGGGAAAAATAATTCATAAAAATTCCGACGGAGAAATTATTCCAGAAAAACTTCACAATCATATAGGTTTTGTTTCGCCTTACCTCGTTCTCTATGAAGAGTTTTCAGCCTGGGAGAATCTTAAAATATTTGCAAAGATTCGTGGGGTTCCTTTCAATAAAGAGAAGGTATTATACTATTTAAGCCAATTCCTTTTAGATAATAGAAAGGATGATCTTGTTAAAACGTATTCATCAGGAATGAAACAGAGATTAAAATTTGCGTTTGCATTAATGCATTCACCTGATGTTTTAATTTTTGACGAACCTACTTCTAATCTCGACGAAGAAGGAAAAAAAGTCGTTTACAAAATAATTCTTGAAGAAGGCAAAAACCGAATAGTTATTGTTGCATCAAATGAGATGAAAGATCTTGAATTATGCCAGGAAGTTTTATTTTTGGAAAAATATAAATGATAGCGAAAGCATACGCATTATTTAAAAAAGATTTCAGTTCAGAATTAAGAACACGTTATGCAATTAATTCTCTTGCAATGTTCATTATTGTTGCAATCAGTGTTATTCTTTTTTCAATCGGGAATGAAACAATTAATGAAAGCCTAACCGGCGGTCTTTTCTGGGTTGTAATCTTTTTTACAGCAATGTCTGGCCTGGCAAGAGCATTTGTTTCCGAAGAAGAAAGGGGAACAACTCTTACGCTTCAACTTATCGCTTCGCCGTCTACTGTATTTTCAGGTAAACTTATTTTTAACCTGATTCTGGTTTTTTGTATGAATTTGGTTATTTCTCTTCTTTATTCTGCATTGTTCGAAAATTTTATTGTGCAGAACTTTTCTCTCTTTTTATTGACATTCATTCTGGGAAATATAGGTTTAGCAGTGGCTTCCACAATAATAGCTGCAATAATAGCAAAAGCTGGTGCAAAAGGAACCCTTTACCCCGTACTTTCCTTTCCGATTTTATTGCCTTTGATTCTTACCTGCGTTCAATTAACTTTGTTCTCGTTTGATGGTACAAGCTTTGAAGAAGCTCAATTTGAGCTGGCAATTGTTGTTGGTTACGACGTAATTATGTTTACTGCATCTTATATGCTGTTCGATTTTATCTGGAAAGATTAAGCAATTTCAAAGGTTTAATAAAACTAAAATTAAATGATCTGGAAAATTTTCTTATTTATTCTTTTAGTATTTGTTTCAATAGCAGGAATTTCGTTTCCAATTGTTGAGAATCCAAGTGCCTGGTATCAATTTCCATTTATTCCCGGATTGGAAGAAAATGCTAAAATTATTTTCTTTCATGTTCCCACAGCGTGGCTGACCGTAATTGCTTTTTTAATGTCAACCATTTTCAGCTTCAGATATTTAAGAACTAAAAATCTTGATGAAGATGCGAAAGCATACGCTTCAGCACAGCTTGGAATGATTTTCTGTATTCTTGCTACAGTAACCGGTGCTGTTTGGGCAAAATTTGCCTGGGGATCTTTTTGGAGTTGGGACCCGAGGCAAACAAGTATTTTCGCAATTCTTTTGATTTACGGTGCGCTATTCGCTCTTCGTTCATCCATTGAATCGGAAGATAAAAGAGCAACACTTTCAGCAGTTTATTCTTTGATTGCTTTCGTTACCGTTCCATTTTTTATTTTTGTAATGCCGAGAATTATGAAAGGACTTCATCCCGGTTCTGCAGATGATACAAACGCAGGTCCTATTGTAGATTTTAAAATGAACTCAAGTATGCAGCTGATTTTTTTCCTTTCACTTATTGGATTCACAATTTTATATTTCTGGATGTGGAGAGTTGGGTACAGATCAATTATAATAAAGGATAAGCTGAATAAACAACAAATAATTTCGGATAAATCTGTGCAGGGAGGATAATTTTGGAAGGACTTTATAATTTTCTACATGATAACGCGATATACATAGTAATGATAATTGTATTAATCGTATGGATAGGAATATTTTTTTATATGCTTACATTAGATAAAAGACTTAAGAGTATTGAAAAAGAAATAATCGGAGATAAAAATGAAAAATAAATATATATTCGGCGGAGTTATTATAGCGGTTTTTCTTGTTTTGATGGGGTATTTGTTTACCCAAAGTAACATTGAATACGCTGATGACTTTGCTAAAGTAATGACCACTCAAAAAACAGTAAAGGCTACAGGCAGCTGGGTTAAAGAAAAAAGCTATCAATTAGATAATAAAAATAAAACTTTTTCCTTCTTTATGGCTGACGAAAACGGAAATCAGATGAAGGTAATTTACGAAGGAACCATTCCGAACAACTTTGAGAGCGCTAAAAATGTTGTTGTCACAGGTAAATATCAGAACGGATATTTTCATGCTAAAGACATTTTAACTAAATGTCCCAGCAAATACGAAGAACAAAAAACCAGTTCTTCTTCTCTTTAAAAAACATTCTTAAATATAAACCAGATCCGAGGAATTAAATGGTAGGAAGTATTATACTTACACTTGCCCTTGCATTCAGCATTATATCAATGATAATGTATTTCCTCAACTACAGAGGATATAAAAACACATTAAACTATGGAAGAATTGCATATCACGGAATGGCAATGCTCGTAATAATTGCCTCGGTGTTCTTGTGGTATATAATATTAAC
>Ga0307423_1000817_pt1 | contig 20235 bp, 17 predicted proteins | sample SalMarWE160310MG_FD_202154 | JGI IMG/M metagenome (GOLD analysis project Ga0307423, IMG submission 202154) | Salt marsh sediment microbial communities from the Plum Island Ecosystem LTER, Massachusetts, United States - WE1603-10 | ecosystem: Environmental > Aquatic > Marine > Intertidal zone >...
CAATTTCCTTCCATTCGAGTATCTTCATGTCCTCGAGTGTATTGAGTGATTTCTGAACCTCTTTTAGGTGATGGCCCAACTGATCTGCAATATCACGTACTGTCAATTTTCCATTGCACATCTTTGCAACATCAAAGGTTTCTTGGGCCATCTGGCCAAGTCTAACTAACATTGGTGAAACTTTGCCTTTCAATATTGGAACTACGATTTTTGTTTCAGAGGCTCGACCATTCTTGGTGATAGTATCTAACTTCTGGCAGAAGGATTCAAATGGTTCCAGATTACCATCCCAATCAGTAAGCATGCAACCATAGTCGGATGTAAAGGAGTTATTGACTTCAGCTAAAACTGCCATCGCAGCATTGCCATCATCAACTTTATCGACGGTAGCTGCAACAATTACATTATCCTTAAGTGATAAACAGATGTCGAATGCTCCAAAATCAATAACATGTACCCGATTTCCATCACTCAGTTCACGTCCGAACTGAATCAAAGCAGTCAGGAATCCACTAATTAGATTTGGGTCCATATCTGCTTCTCCGTACTTCCGATCGAGAACGCACAAACCGCTATCCGCGACTAATATATAGACAGCTTGAATCAAGGCACATATCTCCTCCTGTTGTGGTATTGTCGAATACTGCACGTGTCTTTATAGAACTTCGTGTGCCCTCCTATTCCAGTGGTGAGGTTTATCAAGAGCACAAACTTCTGCAATATTGGTGAATTCTTTGGATACTGCAAAGGATGCTAGGGTCATAGTCTTGGAAGATGCTCTTCACAGATTAAATGAAATAGTCAACAATCGAAAGTTGAGATTTCATATTGAATATTCGAAGCTCGTTGAAATTCTAAACCAAGCAGGAAGTCTGCTGTATGAAGTAAAATACTCATATCTTCCATCTAATCAGCTTGCAGAACTTGAAGCTACAAATAAGATTGTATCAAGTCTTGCGGTATTTAGAACGAAACTCGATGATGCAATGAAATCCACCGGTTATACTGCTTCAACAACAAAAGATGTACTCACTCTTGCCGAAGTGTATTACTCCTTGCGAATTGTAGAAGGGATTCAACGAAAACTTAGTACCTATGACGATGAACCAGGTCGTGCAGTTGATATTCTAGCTGTAGAGATAAGCCAAACTCAACCTGTACCTGATTCAAAGAATCTCACTGCCTGTCGGTGTACTGATGGTTCTAGGATTTGGAAAATAGTTACAAATCTCCATAATGTAAAAGTTGGAACTAAACTTGCGTGTGCAGTTCTTCCACCAGTTGAAATGATGAATATGGTAAGTGAAGCAATGTTCCTCGGTGGAGAACCCTTACCTGAATCTACGCCACTTGGATTTATGGAGAATCCACCTACGGTAGCACTTGATCAGGCACGTGCTCAGGTATTGCATATCATGAAGAGGATGATCTAAATGCATATGAAGGAAATCCAAGAAAAACTGGATACCTTTGACAAAGCTCGAGGATGGGAAAAGTTTCCAGCATCACTTGTTTTCGCACATCTTATAGAAGAGCTCGGAGAGATATCCCGACATATCACTGTAGACGAGGGATACAAGGTCATAGGACTAGGTCATGAGGCACCAAACAAGGATGAGCTTCATCGAGAATTCGCTCAAGTGTTCAATCTCTTTGCTCAACTTGCGAATCATTACAATATAGACTTAGAATCTAGCATATTATCAGAATTGGAAATTATGGAAAAACGATTCCCAGCTGAAAAGTGGAAACGCCATATGAATGATAGGTGACTCATCTATCCATCTTACGGCTTGCTTCGAGTGCCTTCTTTGCCATGTCTTCAAGATCTTTAGTTGCTGCTAGGAGACCCAAAGCTTTGTTGCGAACTTGAGTAATATTCTTCTCTTTAGCCCACTGAGCAAGTCCTGTGACAAGAGGACCTAGGGCGGATCTAGCAGATTCCACTGTACCAACTGCTTTTCCAAGAAGCTCGACACTGTGTTTCTTATCCTTACCAGCTTCAGCTACTCGTAACCAAACCAAGGCGTGAACCATATAGAGTGCATCCAACATAAGTGTTGGAGACTTTGGATTATCTTGGACTTTCTTCAAAAGCCTCTCTTGCCTGTCCTCAAATACTTCCTTAAAGAAGCTAAAAGCTTTCTTGTCGTTACCCTTGTCCAGTTCTATAATACCTTTCTGTAGTTTTTCGTCGACTTCTGACAATACTGATACACTCCGTGACTACTCAAACTGAGCTAATTGTTCTCTATGACTTGAACTATTATGACTTTCTACAACGTTATCTTAAAGGCGTGTATTTCCTTGCAATGAGTTCACAACACTATTATGTTGGAAATTAAGCTTCAACGTATCGATAATTATCATTGAGGTTGTCAAATGGTAAAGACCACTTTCACATTCCAAGAACTCAAACGAACAAATCACAGAGAAATTAAAGAGATGCAGGATAAGAAGTTCCGGGCTTTCATTCGGTACCAAGTCTGGCCAAATCATGCATACTATAGACGTCTATTCAAAGACAATAACATTGATCCTTTCAATATCACCTGTATTGAAGATTGGGCGAAATACAAAATTCCTCTTGTGAAGAAAATTGACTATAAAGAAAATATTCCAAAATTTGTCATTAATCCTTCTGAGGTAGATGGACAACCTCGAGAAGCTTCAGAGTCAATTGGAAACCTCATGAAGTACTCAAATGAATCCGGCCATACAGAACTAGCCAAGTTCATTCGAAACAATGGTGTAAGAGTGAAACTTGGAATTGGAAAGAAAGCTGCAATGGACCGACTGGCTGAACGCGCAAAGCATCAATTTGCTCCATTGCAATTCTGGTTGAGCTCTGGTCGGGCATCAGGTCTTCCTTCGCCAGTCTTCCTTACACGATATGATTGGGAACTATTAGCAAAGAATTGTGTGAAAGCAGGACAACTACCAGTCGATCCTTGGGTTCAGAAAGGCTGGGAAATGAGTAGCATGAACTTATTTCCCTATGCCCCGCATCTTGGCTGGCATGCTGTCAACTTAGGATTAAGACAGATTTCGAAGTTCTACATAGCTACTAGTGGCGGTGGTGCAATTCCAAGCGACAAACTTGTAGAGATTGCAGGCTCCTTCAAAGCAAATGGATTTACAGGAATGCCGAGTTTCCTCAGAAATCGATTCTTCAAAGCAATGAAGGATGCCAAAGATTACGAAGCACCTGAGAAGGTCATCACACTTCTTGCGGGTGAGAAGATCTATGATCCTGTTGTAGATGAAATCATTGAGACTCTTCAAGAGAAGGGAGCTAAGGAAGTACTTGCAGTCGGAGGATATGCTTCTTCAGAGAGTAAGGTTTCCTTCGCAGTTCAGTGTACTCACGCAGGACCTTATCACAATGTGTCACCTCTAATGTTATCGTTTGAACTTGTTTCACTCAATGATGATGGAACATATGATTTCGTTGGTGATGATGAACCTGGTCACATGTGCTTATTCCACCTTGATAGTACAGGTACTGTGTTTGAAGGCTTTCTGCTAGGTGATGTTGCATCTCACCAGGAGAGAGGCAAATGTCCAGTCTGTGGTCTAGATGGGCCTTTCTTCTGGGATGTTGGTCGTACAAATGATGCAGAAGCCCAGATTGAAATAATGGGTCTCGCGGAGAAGAAAATCAAGGGTGCTACTGTGAATCTTACTGCACTACGGTCGGACTTGATTGCTCTACCTGAGGTTGAGGAACTTCAAATCGAAGTTGCTAAAGAGAATATGGCTGACCCCTATAGCATGGATGTTCTCAACCTTTACGTTGCTCCAAAAGGACCAGTCAACACAGACTATTCATCCCTCATACTTACTCTACAAAAGCTAACAAAAACAAGTACTGAAGTTACACCAAAAGTCTTCATCATAGGTTTCGAAGAGCTTGTGGAGAAGGCCGGTGGAATGAAGTTCATGGACATTATTGACAGTAGACCAAAACCAGCGTAATAATTGAGTACCCGGGCAGTAATGCCCGGAACTCATTTTATTCCAAATTAAATTTGTTCTTGATGTCAGGTAGATTGAGATAAACCACAATAATTGCAGATAGGATTGATCCAAACAAATTCCAACTAAAGAGATACATAATGAATCCTAGAATATTTAGAATGAACGACCACATTCATGCATACTCCTGAAGTGTGAAAAGCCCTATAGCAATATACAGACCAAAGATACCTGCTATTCCAAAGGGAATGGCTATGAATAACCCCAAGATTGGGAGAAGCAACCACAATCCTCCTACAAGAAAGAGCCCAAGTGCTTGAAGACCTTGCAATATTGCAAGGAGTAAGATACCAAATGGAAGTTCATCATCCGACATTGATTTCTGCTCTAATTTGAATCATAGAAAAACGTCTCAATAAAGCTTCGGTATTAATAGATGAGTTTCTTTTTGATGCGGAGCAATTATAACGTAACAATCGTAGAGTCATTGCACAAGGAGGCATATAATTGGCTTTTGAAGATGGACTTGGAAATGACACCTCTCAGCAGAGAGAACAAAACTATACTGGTAGTGCTTATGATCTGATTTCGAGAACTATATCTCTTTGGGCTCGAAAGATAATGCAATACATCATTATTGTTGGAATAATTGGAGCCACATGTGTTGCAGTTTCTTTTATGCTTCTCTTATCATTATTCGACACCATTGGTACCCTAGGGGCAGATCCGCTTTCCTATTTGATTGGTTTCTTTTTTACTACAATACCAGGTGTTGAACTTATTCTCTTAACACTGGGATTTGCAATATTTGCATTTATTCTTAATGCGATAATCTATGGTGCTGCAATCAAGTTTACACTTGATGAGTACGGAGGACCTGGAGGAGAGGTTAGTCATAGTTTCTCACATTCCCGTGGACGAGTATTAAACTTCATAGCTGTACAGCTTATACTATCGTTTTTTGTTGCGATTCTGCTCACTCCTGCATCTCAACTTCTTTTTCAAGCAATGGATATGATTGACATCACTGACCCATTTAACCCAATCTTCCCTCCAGGCTCAATAGATCTCTTGATGTTAGCTGTGAGCCTCATCATGATAGGTGGAATATTTCTTATCTATATCAACGTCAGATTTGCTCCGGTACTAGCAGTCGTTATTGATACTGACCTTTCACCCATAGATTCTTTGAAACGGGCATGGAAACTAACGAGTGGAAACTTCCTTCATGTATTTGGCAGCTACATACTGCTCAACGTTGCTGTACTAATATTAGGCATAGCTCTCAATTTCGGTGTATCTGCCTTCTTACTTCCAGATAACTATTCTCTTGTGATAGAGTCAATTATTTCAGCTCTTCTATTCAGTTCATTGAGCTTCATCTTCACAGTAGTTCTCTATCGCGACCTAACTTCACGCACACGTTCAGCCTCAGTTTCATCTTCTCTCGATGATTTGAGGTTGTGAAAAGGAGATTAGAAAAACGGAAAATTCTGGGGGACAATTCCCCCAGATTTATCTTCTACTTGAGACTGTGCTTCTTCACAAACTCTTTGAGAACATCTACAAGATCGGGCTTACCAATTTCTTGCAAGTCATATCTGACTCTGACGCTTGGTTTGTCTATCTTGATGATACGCTTCAGGTCTATTGGAGTACCAATGACAATTGCATCAACATCTGACTTGTTGATGGTCTGTTGAAGCTCATCCATCTGCTTCTTGCCATATCCCATTGCAGGCAAGACATCCTCCAGATGGTAATACTTCTCAAAAGTGTCTTTAATGCTTCCAACAGCAAATGGTCTCGGATCGACAATTATTGCTCCCGCCTTTCGAGCAGCTATGAATCCTGCTCCGTAGGGCATACCCCCATGGGTGACAGTTGGGCCGTCTTCAACAACAATTACGCGTTTACCACGAATTGACTCCATGTTCTCGATACCGAGTGGTGAAGCTGCATCAATGATGATTGCATCTGGATTTGCTTCCATAACATTCTCTCGGACTTCTTCAACATCTTCATAGTCCGCGGTATCAATCTTGTTGATAACAACTACATCTGCCATTCTGAGATTTGTTTCACCAGGATAATATGATATCTCATGACCTGGTCTGTGAGGATCAACAATAGTGATGAGAAGGTCTGGCTTGTAGAATGCAAAGTCGTTGTTACCACCATCCCAGGTGATGACATCAGCTTCTTGTTCTGCTTGTTCGATAATCTTGCCGTAATCTACTCCAGCATAGAGGATAACTCCCATGTTGATCATTGGTTCGTACTCCTCTCGCTCTTCAATAGTACACCTGTACTTGTCCAAATCCTCTAGAGTTTCGTATCTCTGCGCAATCTGTGAGGTAAGGTCTGGATCGTAAGGCATTGGATGTCTGATGTTAACTGGTTTAAGACCCATATCGACAAGAATCTGATTGACTCGCCTTGATGTCTGGCTCTTACCACATCCAGTACGAACCGCACAAACTGCTACGACCGGTTTCTTACTCTTGATAGAGGTGTTCTTAGGACCCATAAATCGGATATCAGGACCAAGCTGATTTACCCAAGCTATTTTGTGACCAACCGTTTCATAGGGAAGGTCAGAGTATGCAAGAATGCACTGCTCTACGTCGAATTTCTCGATTAGTTCGGGCAACTTCTCTTCAGGATATATTTGGATACCCTTTGGATAAAGAGGACCTGCAAGTTCGGGTGGATACATACGATCTCCGATTCCAGGAATTTGCTCTGCAGTAAAGGCAACAACCTCGTAGTCTTCATTGTCTCGGAAATAGACATTGAAGTTGTGGAAATCTCTTCCGGCTGCGCCCATGATAATGACTTTCTTTTTACTCATAATCAGCTCCACTCCTCGGGAGTGTGGGTTCCTGTGTCAGCAGAGCTTTGAGGCACGTTATGAAATTGTTGGTCCCGTCATTAAAGCATAATTCAGTGCATCATGGAAACTTTTCGGTAATTTTGACCGTCCTTTTTCGAATGAATTTACTAGAATTGATTAAAGGCAATTATGCTTTCTAAAAATCGTAGTGTAAATCTTCCGTTAAACCATTCGGAAAATCGCACTATAACTGAGAGCAATACAAAGACCTAAATATGTAATGCAATCAATATAGCGGAAGAGTGCTCTTTGGAGCAAACGCCGGATTTAGTGGGGTGCAGAGTTGAAGCTAGTCGATTTAGCTCAGGAGTCAGTTAGAATTATCCAAGAGTGCGGAGAAGATGGAATTAAGAGTGATTTATTAGCTGAGAAGTTAGAGACTCCTAAGCGAAGAGTTTACGACGTCATTGCTGTATTGAAAGCACTAGGTCATGTTAATACGAGCAGGAAATTTGATGGCACCACAATAACTTGGATTGACCACTCTAAAGAATTTGTACCAAAAAACCTCCACGATGAGATACGTGTCCAACTTTCACAAGAGAGTGAGGGCCGAAAAGAACTTCAAGTTCAAGTTGCTGAACTCAAAGAACAGCTGCGGATAACTCGAACCAAACTTCGACGAGATATTCAATCCGTAGAAATGGAAAACAAAACCGAGTTCAACACGACTCAGCTGAGAGTGCGGGCTCTCTCAAGCAATGGCATCAAACGCGTAAAACATGATGGAATTGAAGTGTTTATATTCACCAATGAAGCTGGTATGGTTGTTGACCCTTCTGAAATAGAAATTGATGAGAATGAAGATCTCATTAAGAATTTGCAAAGGATTTGAGTTTCAGTTTCGGACTTTGATGTGAACCAAACTTCCTCTCCGAACTTCCTTCAATAATTCAAGTTGTTCTTCGGAGGATGTAATCTTTCCAAGTATGTTCACTTTACTGTACGTACGTTGATCCTCAAGGTAAATACAAAGGACATCGCCTAAGGGCATATACGAGATATCTCCTTTCTTCACTTCATTTGTTGGTTTTGCATACCCCTTTGATATACCAAGAGTGATTTGCATTTCTGAACGCATTAGGGCAGCTCTTCCTTCAAAAGGTAACTTGAACTTAATTTCCTCTATAATGAGTGGTGCATAGATTCTATTCAGGTATCCTTCTAGAATTACATCTCCTTCGAATTTAAAATCTAGATGAAGATCAGTGTCACTCAAATCTGGCATAGATTCGTCCTAAAACATGGTCCTTAAAATGTTCTACGCTTAGTTCAGCGGCAAAGGCTTAATTGGTCAAAGAAGATAGTTGACATGGAGAGGATACGACTGCCACCAACAAGAATGGATGTAGCATTTGTTGTAGATACGACTGGTTCAATGAAGGATGATATACGGGCTGTTAAAGACAGTCTCTCTGAGATAGTCAATCACATCACTGGACGAACCAAAGATCTTGAAATTCGATTTGGAGTTGTGTCTTATCGCGACCATCCTCCTCAAGATAAATCGTATGTAACAAAGGTCTTTGATTTTGCAGACGATGTAAAAAGAGTGAAGAAGATTATTGCCGATCTTCGTCCTTCTGAAGGAGGCGATACACCTGAAGCTGTAGCTGACGGTCTGTACGATGCACGCACTAAATTGTCTTGGGAAAAGGACTCTTACAAAGTGATGCTTTTAGTAGGTGATGCTCCACCGCATGGAAAGAAGTACAATTCTATAGGTGATGATTATTTTACAGATGGATGTCCAGAAGGACATGATCCGATTGAAGAAGTCCAGCAGTTCAGGGTTGATTACGGAAGTACAATGTTCATCTTTGTGTGTGGATGCAATCCGTTAGTAGAAACTTCTTTTCGGATGATTGCAGACTCGGTTGATGAAGGAAAATACTACTCATTGGTAGAAGCTAATGAACTTCCAGAAGCCATCTTACGGATACTGAAAGGTGTTAGTGATTTAATTGAGGCTGATCGGAAGGTCCTTGCTTACTACGAAAATCATGATGGCACATTCGATATGGGTGAAGCCGCATCGAATTTATCCCTTCAAGTTCGCGAATTGAAGACCTCTCTTTCCAGATTATTGGAGTTAGGTCGTATCGCGCGATGGCCTAAAGGAAGACCTCTTGCTACTGAAAACTTGGGTGTAAATGTTGAGTTGGGTGAAGTACCAAACAATATTATTGCGGGTAAGGCGTTTAACTACTCAATACGAGTGAATAATCCCAGTGCCACAATAGTAAGTGTAAGAGTCATTGCTTCTTTAGTAACATCAGAAGGAGTCACTGAGGTGACCAATGAACGACATGATTTATCTCCAAACTCAGACAAGATACTCGAGTTAAAACTGACTCCGATGACTGAAGTGAAGGGTAAAGCAACTCTACGGGTTGAGGTGTTTTACGGTTCAAAATCAGTTGCTACAGAGTTATACGACACCAGAGTTTATTGAGGAGGTCCCATTTTGGATTTGAAAGCAAAACAGGGAAGAAATCAGAAAGGGCTCTGTTTTGTGTCAAACCAAGAAGGAATATTCGAAGATGGTCTCTATCAAATCTCATATGATGGGAATTCAATGTTGGTTGATATTCGTGTATCTTCAAATGTGCCAGAAGATTTGATTATTCTTGATTACCGTATCTTCAAAGAACTCTCGTGTGAAGAAAACAGTGGCATTCAATTGGAAAAAATTTCAATTAATATTCCGACATGCACAGAAATTAGACTCTCATTAACTTCTACAAGAAATCTCGATAATCGAAAAGTAGCTGATGCAATATCCAAGAGAATCAATGATTTGACTGATGACTTTGATGGATTAATACTCACCATTGGCCAATCATTTCAAATTGATAGACTTGGAATAAGATTTTCTGTAAAATCACTTAATCCTGTGAACAGTATTCATAATACTGCTAGAATTTCGTGGAAGCACCTTGAGAAAATACATCTTGATCCTGTTGAGTCTTTAACTGCATTCAATATAGTCTGTATTTTTGAAGTTGGCGCAGCAGCACAGATCTCCGACGTACGGAATGGGAGTGATGGTTACATTCCTCGATATATTGCTGCACTCAAAGCCATAAAACAACTTTCAGAAAGTTACACGGATTATGGTTCCAAAGCTCAATTTCATGGATTTGCGTATTCAGACGAAGTACAACATTTTACACTTTTCGATCCAGAAACTGGTGACCCTACAGAGGTGTCTCGGATTGATTCTCCATCTCTCTTTATCGCATTCATCAAATGGATTGAAATCATGATTTCAGAACATGCGGGTCGCCCATCAAATCCTGGAATTGCACTGGAAACTGGGATTGAGAGTTCAATAGAATTGAGTAGATTAAATTCTCTTCAGACAATCATTCTATTCTTTTCGAGCGGTGTTCATACTTCGGGACCAAACCCAGTTAGTGTCACTAAGAAAAAGATGACAAGTGATGGTTCCAAAATAATATGTTTCATTCCTGGAGAAAAATCCAATCATGATGTTATGATAACCATTGCTGAAGTTAGCCAAGGTCAAGCAATGAAAGTAACCGATATTGAGGAAACAAGTGGTATCATTGAGATTATTATAAACCTTTTAGATGGAGGTTTGTGATAGAATGTCCGATGATACGGAAACCCGTCTGCAGGCTATGTATCACAGTGAGCAAGTTTCAGCATATATCATTTCCAAATTACCTTCTGGACAATTAGCAACAGGTTGGGTCGAACAGGGTTTACTGAGTAAAGGACTTCCTGGCAGCTTACAGGATAAGACGAACCAAGAAACCTTTGTAATTCCAATTGATAGATTTGCTCGATTAGCAAGAGAATATGCACAAGAAGTTGGTTTTGGATTGCTTATTCTTGGAGAGCAGAGTGTGAGTAGATCAAAACTAGTAACCATTCTAAAATCCTCCAAGAGTAATTCTTTCGAAGTAATAGGTTTCAAAACTGAAAGTCTTCACACGCCGGATTTAATGAATACTGTTTATCGGTTTACATCAGAGAAATCCAACGTAGTTGTTGATAGTGACCCAAACCTGGATTATATCGAAGAGCTTCGCAATGCAGCTGCAGATGGTGATGTACGCCATCTTCTCTCGCTCTCGCTCCCCACGGACAAACACAAAACCGCTTCATGGATTCAGAAACTTCTCAAGACTGATTTGAACTCTGAAACAGTCCTAGCTCAATGTGGTCAACCACATCAAATTTCATCAACCATTATGTTAGTCACTAGATGGCTTCTGGGACTTGATTTATTCCGAAAAACAAAGAATGCTATTGCAACGATACTACTTACATTGACTTCTCATATTTTCCTTTGTTTATGGGATGGCCAACAGAGTATAGCTTCTTTTGCGTTTGTTGAAGGTGTTGATATACATAGAACACTGAGGAAGTATACTCTTCCTTTGTGGTATACGACTGATGATGTGATCAGAGATAAAATTAAAGCTCCCAAAGTAGTAATCGAAGAGAGAGGAAAACAGAAACAAATCAAACCTCCAAGAAGTGTATCCGATTCACAACCTCCTGATATTCAATCGATTTCTATTCTTAGAACGCGTCTACTTGAACTAACTAATCGGCTTTCACCCTTAGTTACTCAAATTGGCACAATCAAGAAAAGAACTACAAGAGTCATAAAAGATACGAGGATTCAATCGATGAGCGAACATTCTGAAAATGTAATTGAAGAACTACGTCGTATTGAGGATGAAACAAAAATGCTTGAAGATATTTCAATACGATTGCAGCAAATGGAAAAGCAGATTGAAAATGCTACATCTACCACTAACAAAGACTCTCCATTAAGTTCCGATGAAATTCAAAGAATCGTATCTAAATTGGCTACACTCAGGGAGTTAATTGATAAGATTGAAGTTGAGATTGGACAATTAGATTCTAATACATCCGAGATTGAATCACTAAAATTCAAACGTCAGAATGAGAAGTAGTGGTCATCGGGACAAGGTTGTCAATAACATCAAGAAGATGTCCAATGAATAATTGTGATGAAAATGACTCTACAGGTAATACATGTGCGTTAATTCCTTTGAGCAATCGTAGAGAGCTTTTCTGATTTGTTGAATTATCAAATGTAATGAACTCGATTTGGTACCTGTCGTTTTCCTTAATTGCTTGGATAAATGGGAGGTGCTCTTCATCATACTTTCCAATATTACCTGAGAATACGAGTAGCAATGTAGGTCTTGCAGATCCAAAATCCTCTAAGTATTCAGCAAGGGATCTGTACGCACTGACCATCCGTTCATATCCACCAGTATCTTTGACACTATCAAGTATTGAGAATACCAGAGATACTAGAACTTCTTCTGATTGAAGGTCTCCAATGAACTCAACATACGGTCTGACTTCTGAACCATGTTGAACTGAGAATTTGTCTGGAGCATCTGCGAAGGTTACTAATCCAAGTTTACCTTCAGTACGATTTTGAGACAAAGTATTGACAACAAGAAGGGCAGAAAGTGCTGCCACTTCAGCACGGCTTGGATTCTTATCAAGACTATTCAGGAATGTCCCTATTTCTGGTACTAGCTTCGTAAGGTCCTCCAACTCTCTAATTGATGTATGAAGCGTCTTTAGAGGAATGTCTCTTTTACTCATGTCCTTCCCTTTTGATATACACAACACAATATTCAGTTCACGGAAACTTTGACACGGTTTGAGAATTATTTCATCTCCTGATATTTTTCCGATTTGCCCTGACTTGAGAGCTGGTTCAGTATAATCTATACTCAATATTAGTGGTTGAACTTCAGGTCCTGCTAGAAGTTTTGATCCAGTTCCAATATGCCTTCCTTGTAAACTATCTAGTATAGCATCTCTGTGCATATGCATTGAAGATACTAATTCAATATTCGAAGAAGGTTTAGTAGATTTGTATGAAAGGACAAGCCTCGTGATATCAGATATGTCGTCTTCTATTTTCACGATATTAACTACTGAGGAATTCCGAAATCCTGCAATTGCTGCATCTGTTTCAGATACCATTATTGACCGATCTTTGCATTTTGAATGTTCTTTCACTTGACCTGCGCACCATTGTCCCGTTCTTGTTTCCTGAGCTAGGATGTAATCACTCGTTTGTACATCTAGAGCTTCCATATCATCTGCTGACATGAGAAACACGCCCTTGTCGGTCTTTGCTATCTCAATTCCAAAATGAAGTGCTGCCATGATTAGGCGAGGTTCATCTACTTCAAGGCATTTGAGAAGTGCTTCATCAAATTTCACAAGGTGTGCTGGTGAATTAAAGACTGGACCATCCAGTTTGGCATTTGCCCGCACAAGGGTCTGGAGTAACATTCCGTCACGTTTCTTTAGGCTCTCTGTGAAAGCCTTTTTCCAGCCTGAGATCATCACTGCACCATTATTCTCCAAAACAATTGAGAGGCTGATTGCTCTTTCACTATTTGGCTCAACTGCTGTTATCACGGCACTATCCAGATTTACTACTCCTCCTTCCTCTTCTATAGTATAGTCAACAGAAGTAATGTTCAGGATATTTCGTACAGCAAGCACCTGTAAAATTCTAACAAGTTCATTCAATGCTGCTTTTCCAAGATTTTCTTCAGCCATAACTGAATTGTTATTCTCTTTGTATACTAGGTATGGTGGTCTTGGAGGTAGTAATTCTAACATGTTACCTCCAATAATCCTTTGAATTTCTAGTGGACTTGCTGAAAGATTTCTACTGAGGAAATAGCTTAGAATTTCTGATACGCTATCTCCTATTTGCGTTTCAGGGTACGAAGATGCAAACATAAGTCGCTTAGACCAGAGTTCATCACCCTGTTCTTTCTTTAAATAACGAATAATTGTAGCAAGGGATGATATCGAAGATCCTGCAGTGAGAAGTACACTATTCGGAACATCAAGAAGTCGCGTGATATCCTTTCCCCAATCTTTTTGACTCCGTGCTTTCAAAATTAATTTCGGAGGTTGCAACCCTGCATCCTTTAAGAGGATGATCCATTCAAGTAGCGGATTCAAATCGTCAGTTGATACTAATTCAATGAATATGGGCTTACCAGACTTTACACTGTCAAGAATATCTGTTTTGTTTGGCCCTCTGATTGATTGTGCCAGGTCTGATGCATTAAGCATACATCCCCACCCTGCAGGTGACCTACGGTCCATTCGCATATCTTGAAGATGATACAGTCTTGGACTATTTGGCGGTAATGTCGCCCATCTATATATTGACTCGACATTGGCATCATGTTGAGATGTAGGTAGTATTGTATCACCAAATCCTACAAGTGGATTTACTACAAGAAAATCTACTAACCAGCTGGATTGAGAGAGGTCTGTTGCTCCATGAGTGAATTCACTGAGTAGTTGGGGTTTCTTCAGATAATCGTATGCTCGTCTTGGGAGATATTTGAAAGCTCCAGGATATTGTGCTGCGAAATCATGAAGTTGATTCTCTACCATATTGTAATAGGAAAATGCTCTTCCTGGATCAAATGTTCGAATGTATGTTCCTGCCCGTACAATGCCCAGTTGAATTGATGCATCGATCACAACGAATCGGTGAATCTCACTTGCTTCGATGTTTTCAACGACAATCATGGCTGGCAGCGTCCGTTGTTATTTGATTGTTACAGTAGCTGATATATGCATAGTGCCGATAGCAATGATTGAAACTTTGATACTATAACGCAATAATTTATCACATCTGTGATATGAACCAAACCCAAGGACAAGAATTTCTATGCTAGTTGTGAAAGCTACAACGGATATTGCTGAACGCGGTATCAGAAAAGGTGATGAATTTAGACTTTATATCGTAGATGCCCATCATCATATGGGCAAAGAAAAGAGTCATCGAAATACTCCTTCTGGTAGCTACGATTTCTATGCAACTCTCTGGTTTGAGATGCAGAAAATTGTTAAGCAGAAATTGGACACGGATTCTTTACTTTTTGAACCAGTCAAGGTAGAAGGTCATAATCTTGCATCAAGATGCTTCGAGAGCAATAAAAGCTGGGCAAGAATGAATCACGGATGGCTTGTAGATAAAACTGTGGTCTTCCCCTACACTGATGATTACGCGAAGTCAGAAAATCCTCGGGAACCGACATTTAAAGTATCTAATGATAAAATAGCTGGTTGGACAACACGCGCACCCCATTCTACCCGGCTCATTGGATTTGCTCGTGTAGACCCTATGGATGAACAAAAGAAGAAAGGCTTTGCAGTCAAGGAACTTGATAGAAGTATTCAAGAACTTGGATTACGCGGTCTCAAGCTACATCCACTTGCTCAACTTTTTGTTGACTCCATTGAAGATGAAATTACCAAAGACATAGTTAAACGAGCTGGGGAATTAGGGATTCCTGTTATTTTCGACACTCGAAATATTGCAACAGTAATGAAAATCAAGAATCTAGTCGAATCAATTAGAAATGATCCCGAATGCGGAACTGCGATGAGAGGATTACGAGTGATCTTAGCTCATTGCGGAATGTCCCCTGGGGATTCTCGTCTATATGATGCTCTGAGAGATCCTGCTATCTTTGCAGAAACTTCTACATTACATGATCTAGATGTACCTGTTTTATTCGAAAGCGCTGTTGAGCGATTGAATCGAGAAACGTTTTCATGGTCTGAGAAACTCCTTTTTGGCACCGATTTCAGTTTTCTATCTGTTCAAGCGGTGGATGTGATTCTCTTCCTACTATCTCGTGATTTTCCCGGTACTCTTGCAGATGCTCAGCGAATTCTGGGAGGAAATACTCTTTCACTGGTTCAGCGGCCATTTTCGACATCCGCTGGAGCTCCAATATCTCCTATAGAATATATCAGTCGTGATGTTGATGGGAAAAGGCAACATGCGCTAGAGAATTCAATACTCGAACTTTTCAGTGGTGGCCAATGGGATCTTTCTTCTCTGGATTTAATGCTTCCTCCAGCTGGAACATGGCCAGAACTATCCAACCTATCCAATGGCGGATTCAACGGTGTATATCTTGATTCGTATGTCATGTGTCTTAGAAACCAAAAATCTGGCAAAGAGTGTCATCTATGGGTAAGAAGGACTGTTGGTAATTCGTTAAGTTGTTCACTACTCAGCACGAGCGGAATGGCACGGATGGATACTATTGAAAATGCTTCTCAAAGTTTCAACCCTGTCTTGATGCGGACACTATCTAATCACTCTATTACTCTAAACTCCTCCGAAGATTTGTCCAAGAAGGTGTTATCTTTGCTCAGTTAGCGTGGACCTCATATTCTTTATAACATTAGAAACAGAATGAGTTAATACCTGACCAGAGGAGGTAAATGCTATCACCAAAAAACTTGAACTAGAGATTGTAGATGGCGGAGATCTCAAAGGCTTTGCGCATCTACATCCAAAAACCGCAGATTCACTAGATGCCGATATTGGGTCAATAGTTGTATTCGAGGATGCACAGAGTAGTTTCTGGGGAGCAGCAGAAATACGTAAGACCAAGGAAATTCAAGAAGACAAGATTGTTGTTGATACACTTGTTTTAGAAGCTTCACTTTTAATGGAAGGTGATATGGTAGAAGTCACACTTTATGATCAGGACATGATTGCACTAGAATATGTAGAATTTGGCATTAAACCACTTACCGAAGATGCTAATACTGAAGATCTTGTTACACGAGCTGCTGACAAAGTGAAGTCCCTTGAAGACATCATAGGGGGGCGTCTTGTCTACCCGGGGATGTCATTCAATTGGCAAGAACTCGATACAAAGGTTGAGATTCTCTCCACCAAACCAACTCTATCAGGAAAGAGTTTTGCAAAGCTTGCTTTCGAAGCTCTTCGAGAAAAGACAGGGTATCAATTCAAGACTGTGGGTATTGCAACACCATTCAATGCAGTTCTTTGTATTGATACAAGTGGTTCTATGAAGACAACTGATGTACCAGTTCAGGATATTGCACATGCGCGTGAGGGGTTAAAGGATTTGGCTGGTGATAGTCCTGAGGTTCAAGCATTTTTGAATCGTTTTGAAGAGGGTAAGAATGTAAGTCGGGCTGAAGCAGCTGCTATGGCAGTTCTACTGTATCTCGCTGAAAAGGTTGGTCGTGGTTACGGAGAAAAAGTTGGGGTCATTACTTTTGAGAAAGAAGTTAGTGAAATGACCTTTCTAAATTCGGACACAGGTGAAGTTCAACCATTTGTTGAATGCACTGGTCGTGAAAAAGCGTTAGGGCTACAAATCATAAGTACTCATGTAGTTGACAAGGTTGAGGAAGGTGGTACCTTAACTGATATGGGCTCTGCTCTTGCTAGAGCAAGTGACATAATGGAGGAATTTGGAGACCCGGAAAAACCTACAATGCTTATTATGCTCACAGATGGGATGACAACTTCGGGGCCTCCTCCATTAAAGATTCTCAAAGAGCGTTTTCCGGACCGTTCAAGACTGGTGATATACAGCATAGGTCTCGGTGAACGAAGCGAAATCGATGAGGAATTAATGCTAGCAATCGCACATTACGGAAATGGAAGTTATCGTCATGTTGATAATATTCGAGATCTACTAGAATGGTATGGCAAGCTAGCAGGGGAATTTGCAGTTGTTATCCGTGGGTCTGAGTAGCTTGCTACTATCTGGGTTCCAGTGCTTGCTTGAGACCCTCTAAGGTCTCCATGTCCATATCCTTGATTTGTTCCTCAGGGATGCCTTCCAGCATAGCTTCTGGAATTGTGATGAGAATGTTGGCTTTTTCTTCTCCATATTTCTCGACAAAGTCAGTCATTCTTGGATCGTCATATTCGATAACTGATTCAGCTACATCGACTTCTTCTGGCTCTACAGCTTCTGGTGCAGATGATGCAAGAAGTGCTTGTAATTCTTCAATACTCAGACTAGCAAGAGTTTCATCTGATACTGATTCTCTTACTTCTGGAGGGAGTTGCTTAATGAGGGAATTTGTCGTTGGCCCTTCAGTCTTCTTCTTGACCTTGGTTACCTTTCGGACCTTGACCGCCTTCTTCTTTTTCTTCTTCTCTTTCGATGGAAGGGATACTTTCAGTTTCTGAACAAGTTCTCTTGCTGATTGTGGCGTAAGACGTCTCAGATCCTCAGGTGGAAGGGTCGTAAGGATTTCATCAGGAAGCTCACTTAGGATTGTTTCTACATCCTCAGAGAGACCACCAACACTTGTTGATTCTGCAGCTGTTGAGCGATCACGGGCTTCACCACTAAGAAGGATGGGTGTTCCTTCAAGTTCTTCGATTAAGGAAGTAACGTCAATCTCAAGGTCAAATTTCTTTTTCCGCCATTCCATGAATCTATTTATGGCGCTTGGATTCATCTGAATTGATGATAGGAACTTGTTAATATCTACTTCTTCCATATCTGGAAAATCTTCTAATATTTTGTCAATGGACTCCTCAGTTAATCGCGCCCAAATTGGTCCATTTAGTAGTTTTGCCAGTCCGGCTGCACAATGAGACCTGACCCATGGGCTTGCATCTTTCAATCCTCGGAGCATATTGGGAATAGTTCTTGGTTGATGATAATATGTAAGTGCTTGAGCTGCTGCTATTCTTACATCAGGAGTATCATCGTCTAGTATCTTAACAATCTCAGTAACCATAGTTGGATCTGCAGCATCAATTGCTGCGATGAGTGCTCTTTCTCGCACTACATCTGATGAATCAGTGAATGCTTTAATCAAAGCCTTCTTTTCACTAGACTGATTTCTAGCCAGGCGTCCAACTTCTTCTGTATCATATTCCAGCAACAATTTCCTGGTTTTGGACAATACTACTCCTCCATGGATCTTACGTGGCAATCCATCAAGTAGCTGGATATGGAACCAGCTCTTATTCGACCTTGGATTGTCGAATACAGGTGCCTGCTTATATCCCTTCTCACTACATATACAATATTCTCGGATGAACCTCTCTCATTAAAAACCACATGAGTTTTAGGTGTGTAATCGAGTAAAAATTACAGGTGATTGGTGTGGATGAAGAAAAAGAACTTGATATTTTGAAGCTCATTCTTTTCATGGCATTAATGCTTCTTATTGTAGAAATGTCGTTTATTCTACCTAATTTGTTCTCTGGCGATATGAGGGGACTCGTTGGGACACTTGCTTTCTTCGCAACATTCATACTCATGTTTATAGTCATTGAAAGATTCGCCTCGTGGGATGGTACGACATTAGAAAAGTTGGGTATTGAGTTCGATGACAACACAATTCGCCGCATTATCATTGGAGGAATTGCTGGTGTTGCAGCTACGGTTCTAATCACTGCTCTAGCTTACTTCTTTGGTGGACAGTTACGTCCTGTTGAAGCGATGACTGGAGATCTCTTGATGTCCGAAATAATAATTACCGCTCCAACTGCCTTTTTTGAGGAACTTGCGCACAGAGGATACATCCTACCTAAATTGGAAGGACTTGCAGGTAAACCCCGTGCCATTTTGATTGGTTCATTCTTCTTTTCTTTTCTTCATTTCAGTTGGTGGGCAACTCCAGGAGTTCCACTTCACCTAGTTCTGATCTTCATCTTCAACATATTTCTGGGTGGAATTGTTCTCTCTCTGAGTTACTACTGGTCAAACAGAAATCTATGGGTTCCGATAGCATTTCATTTTGCGTGGAATATGGTTGGATACATTATGTTTCCAACGTATCCACGAGAACCTGTTGTTCTACCAGAAATCTTTCAGTTTGAATGGGGGCTCACAACGATAATCGGATTCCTATTTGGACTATCTATAATCTATAGTCTCTTATTAAATAAGAAAAAATAATTGAGTCGGGCAGCACAAACACGCTGCCCTTCTCAGTCTATTGATCTTGTCCTATGACATCTTCAGGCTTGGCCACTATCATGGTCATTCCAGTGATGCCAACAATCACAAGTTTCTCACCAGATTTGATTGGCGGACCCGTGGTCTTTGCCCACCAAATCTCAGCTCCGGTCTTCACCTTTCCCTTAGGATTGATATCACTAATGGCGTGAATATCAGCGTACTTGAATTGTGAATATGCTGGCCACTCATCATAATTACGTAGGAAGACGAAATAGAGACCCATCATACCCATCACAGTACCAGCCATAATGTAGACAGTCAGTTGTCTAGTGGGATCAATGAGAATCGATAGAAAGATAGCTATGCCATAAAATGGAAAGAGTTTCAATGAAACTTTTGCATCAATGAAACCTCCTTCTACAAAGCTACTACCTCCTGTAAACATGGTGAACATCATGTATAGGATAAAGCCGATAACAAGCAAACTCCAGGGTTCAAAGTAAACTGTAGTTCCACTCAAGTTAGTCAGAAATATCTCCATGACGAAGAGTACTACGACCAAAGGAACTGTTACTTGAG
>Ga0307423_1000818_pt1 | contig 20234 bp, 19 predicted proteins | sample SalMarWE160310MG_FD_202154 | JGI IMG/M metagenome (GOLD analysis project Ga0307423, IMG submission 202154) | Salt marsh sediment microbial communities from the Plum Island Ecosystem LTER, Massachusetts, United States - WE1603-10 | ecosystem: Environmental > Aquatic > Marine > Intertidal zone >...
TCACCTACCCAGCCGATCAACTGCCCCGCCTGCACATGCACGCCAGTCGCGATGCCGGGAGCGAATCCCCACCCTTGCCCATCGTCGGTTCCGGGTGTGTCGTTGTTGAGGTGGATGTACCAGCTCACCCAGCCGTCATCGTGGCGGAGTTCCATTGCGCAGCAATCGCCGCCTTGCTCGTTTTGCATCCATCCGATGATTCCCGACGCGGCTGCGACCACCGGGGTCATCTTGTCGGCCATGATGTCGGTGGCCCCGTGGATCCGTCCGCCCGATCGGGGAGCATCGAACGTGTCGGTGAAGTGATTCGGTCCGAGCACGGGGAAGATGATCGGGTAGATCTCTTCAGCGGAGGACGCAGTGGGAACGGCAAGTGCCGAGACGACGAGTGCGAGCGCGACAAGAACGCGAGTCTTGGAGGCGAGCCCCATACGTGTCTCCCTTTGGTCCGATCAGAGAATATCGGTATCGCCGACCCTCTTCTTGAGCGGATCCCGGAGCGAAGCCACGTAGGCTGGGGGTATACGCGCAGGAGGAGCGATGACCGAACTGATACAGCGCTACCAGACACTCGTCGACATCTACGAGCATGCAGTCGAGGAGTTCGCCGCGCGACCGATGTTTGGCACCAAGATCGGCGACACGTGGCAGTGGACTTCATACGGGGAATTCGGTCATTCCGTCGAGCAGATGCGAGGGGGGCTCGTCCAACTAGGCGTTGCACGAGGTGATCGCGTCGCGATCATCTCCAACAACCGCGTCGAGTGGGCAGTGGTCGCGGGAGCCACCTACATGCTCGGCGCGACGGTCGTTCCGATGTATGAGACGCAACTCGACAAAGACTGGAGCTACATCATCGACGACTGCGGCGCCAAGGTCCTGTTCGTCGCCAACGCCGACATCTCCCGCAGGGTCGCCGCCCATCCACACGAGCAGCTCGAACATGTCGTGGTGATTGACGCCCCGGAAGGCTACGAGGGACACACGTTCGCACAGCTGCTCTCGCTGGGAGCCGAACATCCTGCGCCGATCGCCGACGTGGCAAGGGATGGTCTCGCCGACATCATCTACACATCGGGCACGACGGGGAATCCCAAGGGAGTGCTGCTGACGCATGCCAACCTGGCGGACAATGTGAGCGCGGCACTGATGGTCGTACCGGTCAAGCCCAGCGACAGGACGTTGTCGTTCCTTCCGTGGGCCCACAGCTTCGGTCAGACGCTCGAACTCCACCTCTGCATGGCGATTGGTGGGTCGATGGCGATCGCCGAGTCGACGGCCGCTATCCCCGACAACCTCATGGAGATCGAACCGACCCTGCTGATCGCCGTCCCGCGCATCTTCAACCGTGTGTACGACGGCGTGAACGCGCTCATGGCAGAGGAGGGCGGCATCAAGAAGAAGCTGTTCGACGCAGCCGTGAGCAACGAGTATCGCCGGATGGACCTTGCTCGTGAAGGTCGATCGAGCACCCTGGTCGAGCTGAAGCACCGGCTGTTCGACGGCCTTGTGTTCTCAAAGGTACGGGAACGCTTCGGCGGGAAGCTCAGGCTCGCAGCGAGCGGCTCCGCCGCGCTCTCACCGGAGGTGAACAAGTTCGTCGACGCTCTCGGCATCGTGGTGCTTCAGGGGTACGGGTTGAGCGAGACATCACCACTCGCAACCGTCAACCCGGTCGAGAAGCGCAAGATCGGTTCGGTTGGTCCCGCCGTGCCCGGCGTGAGGATCACGCTCGACCATGTCGCGACTGCCGATCCGAACGATGGGGAGATCATCATCCACGGGCACTGTGTGATGCGCGGGTATCACAACCTGCCGGCCGAGAACGAAGCCGTGTTCACCGAGGACGGTGGTCTCCGCACAGGCGACATCGGTCATCTGGACGAGGACGGCTACCTCTACATCACGGGAAGGGTGAAGGAGCAGTACAAGCTCGAAACCGGCAAGTACGTCGCGCCGGCACCCATCGAGGAGCAGATTCGGCTATCGCCCTACATATCGAACGTGATGATCTACGGAGTCAACCGGCCCTACAACGTCGCGTTGATCGTCCCGGACTTCGCCGCGCTCATCAAGTGGGCCGGCGAGCGCGGCATCCCGGCAGACGACCACGCGGCGCTGATCGACGAACGAGAGGTCAGAGACCTGTTCGCGAAGGAGATCGAGGCAGCATCGGAAGGGATCAAGTCGTACGAGCGCATCCGCGACTTCGTGCTGTTGCAGGACGACTTCACGCAGGAGAACGGGATCCTGTCGCAGACCCTCAAGGTGAAGCGTCGCGAGGTGATGGCCCGCTGGGGTGGCAACCTGGAGTCGTTGTATCAGTAGTCGGTTCTCGGTGTTCGGTCTTCGGTAAGACCGTTGCGCCGGGCGCGGTGTTGGGCAGCCGTCTGCTGGCCACCGTCTGCTGGCCACCGTCTGCTGTCAGCTGTCAGCTGAGGACTGAGGACTGAGGACTGAAGACTGGAAGCTGAACTAGCCTGCTCGGAATGCTCCAGATCCTGCGCCCCGACGGATCACTGACGTCGGACCCACCGGTCGACATAGAACGGACGCGTGAGCTGTTCGCAGCGATGCTGACTGCACGCCGCTACGACGAGAAGGCGACGGCGATCCAGAAGCAAGGACGTCTCGCGACGTATGCCCCGTTGCGAGGACAGGAAGCAGCACAGATCGGTTCGGCTGCGGCGTTGCGGCCGGACGACTGGATGGTCGCCACATATAGGGACGCCGCGGCCATGTGGATGCACGGGTACGGCTGGGAGCTGCTGCTGCTCGGCAGGATGGGCGACGAGCGGGGTGGTCACCCTGCCGATGACGTGCCAGTCCTTCCTCCCTCCATCACGGTCGGTGCGCACATGCTTCACGCCGTGGGTTTGGCCTGGGCCGCCCGCATCCGAGGTGAGGACAGAATCGCGATCACCTACTTCGGAGATGGGGCAACATCGGAGGGCGACTTCCATGAGGCGATGAACTTCGCGTCCGTGTACCGAACCGGGACCGTGTTCGTCTGTGAGAACAACGGCTACGCGATCTCGATGCCCGTGTCCGGACAGACCGCTTCGGAGACGATCGCCCAGAAGGCGCTCGCCTACGGCATGGAGGGGGTCAGAGTCGACGGCAATGACCTGTTTGCCGTCTTCGCCGCGGCCGACGCGGCGGCCGCCAAGGCGCGCGCCGGTCAAGGGCCAACCCTCATCGAGGCCGTGACCTACCGAGCCGGACCGCACACGACCACGGACGATCCCGGCCGGTACCGCAGCGGCGAGGAGGAGGCGACGTGGCGAGTCCTCGACCCGGTCGCGCGGGTGCGCCGCTACCTCGTTGCGGAAGACGCATGGGATGAGGAATGGGAGGCCGAGGTCCTGACGGAGGCGAGTGACGGCATCGAAACAGCCGTCCGCCACGCCGAGTCGCTCCCGCCGGCCACCGGTCCGGAGATCTTCGAAGCAATGTTCGAACGGCTCACGCCCGACCTCGCGCGCCAGCAGGACGACGTCGAATGAAGACGATTGCGCAGTCGATCAACGATGCATTGCGAACCGCGCTCACCGAGCGCGACGATGTCGTGCTGATGGGGGAGGACGTGGGGCGAACCGGTGGTGTCTTCAGGGTCACCGATGGGCTGCTCGAGACGTTCGGTCAGGATCGAGTCATCGACACCCCGGTCGCCGAGTCTGGCATCGTGGGAACCGCCTTCGGCATGGCGGTTGCCGGGTTGCGTCCGGTCGTCGAGATCCAATTCATGGGCTTCTCATACCCCGCGTACGACCAGATCGTGTCGCACGTAGGTCGCATCCGGAACCGTTCGCGGCACAGATTCACCGCCCCAATGGTCATTCGCATGCCGTATGGGGGTGGGATCGGTGCAGCAGAGCACCACTCCGAGTCCACCGAGGCGATCTACACGCACATCCCGGGCGTCAAGGTGGTCGTTCCATCGACGCCGTATGACGCCAAGGGCCTTCTGCTCGCGGCGATCGACGATCCGGATCCTGTCATCTTCCTGGAGCCGATCCGTCTGTACCGCTCGGTCAAGGAAGATGTGCCGGACCAGGCGATCCGGGTTCCGATCGGAGAAGCGAGGGTCGTGCGCGGCGGTGCCGACGTGACGATCATCACCTACGGGTCGATGACACGCGAGTCCAGGCAAGCGGCGGACAGGCTGGCCGACCTGGGGGTTCAAGCAGAGATCGTCGACCTGCGCACTCTCACTCCGTTCGACGGTGACACCGTGCTGTCGTCCGTACGCAAGACGCATCGGGCGGTCGTCGTCCATGAGGGGCAGCGCACTGGAGGATTCGGTGCAGAGGTGATCGCACGCATCCAGGAAGAGGCCCTGTACTCGTTGGAGGCTCCGATCGAACGGGTCACCGGATGGGATATCGTCGTACCCTTGAAACGAACCGAACGGCATCATCTGCCCGACGCGGACCGTGTCGTTCGCGCGGTGCTCAAGACACTGGAGGCGTAGTGGAGTTTCGGCTGCCGGACATCGGCGAAGGTCTAACGGAAGCGGAGATCGTGCGTTGGCTCGTGCCGGTAGGGGGCACCGTGGAGATCGACGCGCCGCTGGTGGAGGTGGAGACAGACAAAGCGGTCGTCGAGATCCCGTCGCCGTTTGGGGGCACCGTTCTCGCGCACGGGGCCGAAGAAGGCGAGACGATTCTCGTCGGCTCCATGCTCGCAGTCATCGGGTCCGACACCGATGCCCCGATCGTCGGTACGCTCGACACCAAGGAGGAGGCGCTCCCGTCCAGGGCCGATGCCATCCCGCCATCGGCTCCGCCGCCGCCGGCTCCCAAAGAGCCGGCGGGGTCCGGTGGAGCGGTCAAGGCGCTTCCGGTCGTGCGCAGGCTCGCTCGAGAGCTGGGCGTGGACCTGTCCGGCGTGACGGGTACCGGAGCCGACGGCAAGATCACCAGAGAGGACGTGCAACGCGCGGCCGAGCGTCGCTCAGGGACTGAAAGCGAGGTGTCCACCGAAGCAGACCAGCGGGTGGCGATGAGCCGTCTCCGTCGCACGATCGCCTCGCACATGGAGCGATCGTGGAGGGAGATCCCTCATGTGACCACGTTCGATCAGGTCGACGGGTCACGATTGCTGGCGGCGAGGGCAGCGCTGGCCAAACGACACGACCGCGCCGTTCCCATCGAGGCACTCGTTGTCAGGGCCGTACTGCCTGTCTTGGATCGGTTCCCCGAGTTCAACGCCTCACTCGACGGTGACGACGTGGTGCTCCACAAGCGCTACGACGTCGGCCTGGCGGTCGACACCGGCGAGGGCCTGATCGTACCGGTCATCAGGGGAGCGAACCGATTGGATCTGATGGAGATGGCGGATGAGATCGCCCGTCTTTCGATGGCCGCGCGACAGCGCACCCTGGTTCCGGATGAGGTGGTCGGAGCAACGTTCACCGTGTCGAACATCGGTGCGGTTGGTGGGGGGTTCGGTACGCCGATCATCCCGTACGGGACAACGGCGATCCTCTCCGTCGGGCGGGCGACCGATGTCCCTGTCGTCCGCAGAGGCGCCGTCGCGATCGCGCCGATGGTTCCGCTGTCGCTGTCGTACGATCACCGAGTCATCGACGGGGGGTTGGGCCGAGCCTTCATGCGGGTGCTGATGGAGAACCTCGAAGAGCCCGCCTTGTTTCTGACCTAGCGGCGATTCAGGAGGGAGGCGACTCGCGCGGCGAGACGGCCGGGGAGGAGTCTGCCGATGCCGACCGTTGCCTTGTTCACCGCCCCGGGGACGACGAGCCCGCGTCCGGCCATCAACCCCTCGTAGCCGGCTACAGCGACGTCGTGGGCACTCATCATGCCGATCTGGACGAGGTGCGACGCCTCGACACCGGCCCTGCGCTGGAGGCCCATCTGGGTACGTCCCGGGCATAGCGCGGTCACGGTTACCCCGGTGCCGTCGAGTTCGTCGGAGAGGGCCTGGGAGAAGGACAGAACGTACGCCTTGGTTGCGTAGTACACGGCCATTCCCGGGCCGGGTTCGAATGCAGCGGTGGACGCGACGTTGAGGATCCTGCCGAAGCCACGCTGGACCATCGGCCGGGCGAGTCTGAAGGTGAGTTCGGTGAGCGCCCGGACGTTCAGATCGACCATTCCGAGCTGCGAGGAGAGATCGAGATCGATGAACGAGCCGTCCATTCCGTACGCAGCGTTGTTGACCAGTACCTCGACTTCCACCCCTCGCTGGTCGAGTTCCGCGACCAGTTGTTCGACCGCGCCCGGCTGGGAGAGATCCATCGAGAGGGTCATTGTCTTGCAGGGCTGATCGAGCTCGAGCTGCGCCGCTGCCATCTCGAGGTTGTGCGGGTCGCGACCGACCATCACGAGGCAGTAGTCGTTGAACGCGAGCTGCTCGGCCAGTTCCAGGCCGATTCCCTGTGAGGCGCCGGTGACGAGAGCGATCTTGGGCACGTTCGAAGTCTATTCGTATGTAGCCTTGGACGATGCCTGCTCCCTCTGTGTGGCTCACGACCCTCGGTTGCGCGAAGAACCAGGTCGACTCCGACAAGGTCGGTGGCTTGCTCGACGCCGCCGGCTTCGCCGCCGCCCACTCTCCGGAGGAGGCGGACCTCGTCCTGGTCAACACCTGCGCGTTCATCGAGGAGGCGCGCAGAGAGTCCGTGAACACGATCCTCGAACTTGACGAGGCACGACGACCCGGTGCACGGCTGGTCGTCCTGGGGTGCATGGCGCAGCGGTACGGGCACGAGATCACCGACGCGATCCCCGAGGTGGACGCCGTGGTCGGTATCGATCACTACGCGGAACTCTCGGAGATCCTCGCCACCATGACCGGCTGGCAGCAGGTGCGTCTCCAGCAGTCACCGATGGACATCCTGCACGAAGTCCGCCGGAGCACCCCTACCACTCCGTACGCCTATCTGAAGGTTGCGGAAGGATGTGACAAGACGTGCACCTTCTGTGCGATCCCGTCGTTTCGCGGCAGGCAGCGGTCACGACCCGTCGACCAGATCGCGGCCGAGGCCGGACGACTCGTTGCCGACGGTGTCCGGGAACTCGTGCTGGTTGCGCAGGACCTCGCCGCCTACGGTCGCGACATCGACGATCGTGGTGGCATCACGAACCTGGTGCGCACGATCTCCGCCACTCCGGGGCTGTGGCGAGTCCGCCTGCTGTACCTCTACCCGTCGGAGATCAGACCGGAGCTCATCGAAGAGATCGCGGGCAACCCGACCGTGGCGTCGTACTTCGATCTGAGCCTGCAGCATGCCGAGCCGCGACTCTTGCGGACGATGGCCCGACCGGGTAGCACAGAGCGCTTTCTGGCGCTGATCGAGCACATCAGAGCGATCGACAGCGACGCCGCCTTCCGATCGAGCTTCATCATCGGCTTTCCCGGCGAGACGGACAGAGATGTCGACACCCTCGAGGCGTTCCTCGAGGCTGCACGGCTCGACTGGGCCGGGTTCTTCCCCTACTCCCCGGAGGAGGGAACACCGGCGGCACTCCTGCCCGACCGTCCCGATCCTTCCGAGGCGAACGAACGGACCCGGCACCTACAGCAGGTTCAAGAGCGCATCACTGCCGAACGACAGGCGGATATGGTCGGGAGAACGGTCTCCGTACTGGTCGATCAGGTGGAGGAGGGTATTCCCGTCGGACGCTCCTTCAGAGAGGCACCGGACATCGATGGGATGATCACCCTGGACACGGGAGCGCAGGGGGATATCGTCGACGCGCTGATCATCGGCGCGTATGGGCCCGATCTGGAAGGGGCGGTGCGCGAGTGATCGTCGAGGTGCTCGCCGTGGGTACCGAACTGCTCATCGGCCAGATCGTGAACGGAAACGCGGCAACGATCGGACGCCGGCTCGCAGAAGAAGGCCACGACGCCCACCATCAGGCGGTCGTCGGGGACAACGTCGGTCGAATCGCCGAGGCGATCACGATTGGCCTGAGTCGCGCCGACGCTGTGATCATCACCGGCGGACTGGGACCCACGCAGGACGACCTGACCCGAGAAGGGATCTGCCTCGCGACGGGAAGACCGATGGAGTTGGTGCAGGACGCCGCAGACCGCCTACGCGACCGGTTTGGACGACTTGGCCGCTCGATGCCCGAGTCGAACCTCCGTCAGGCAGAACGCCCGGAGGGAGCCGAGTTCCTTCCCAATCCGAAAGGGACCGCGCCCGGGATCGTGCTCCGTCACGGCCAGCGATGGATCTTCGCCCTGCCCGGTGTGCCAGAAGAGATGGAGGCGCTCCTCGAGACAGAAGTGCTGCCCCGGCTGAGGAGCGGCGAGGGCGGAGTCGTCAAGAGCAAGCTCATTCGCACCTGGGGTTCATCCGAATCGATGGTGGCCGAGCTGCTGGACGACCTCTACGGTTCTACAAACCCGTCGATAGCGTTTCTCGCGTCATCCGGTGAGATCAAGGTTCGCATCACGGCGAAAGCATCGACGGAGGCAGATGCAAACGGGATGATCGAGCCGATCGAGCGGAGCGTTCGTGAGCGGCTGGGAGCGCGGGTGTTCGGAGTGGACCAGGAGACGATCGAGGCGATCGTGCTGGCCCTGCTCGCAGACCGTGGTTGGCGACTCGCCATCGCCGAGTCCGCGACCGGTGGGTTGATCGCCGCTCGGATCACCTCTGTTCCGGGGTCTTCGAAGGTGTTTCGCGGAGGCGCCGTCACCTACGCAACCGACCTCAAGGCCACCGTGCTCGGCGTGCCAGCGGACGTGATGGAGCGAGAAGGGGTCGTCAGCGAGGCGACGGCCCGCGCCATGGCCGAGGGCGCAGCCGAACGCTTCGGTGCGGAGGTGGGGGTCTCGGTGACGGGGTCTGCCGGCCCCGATCCCCAGGAACGCGAGCCAGGCACGATGATCATCGGGGTCCATACTCCAAACGGTACGCAGGCTCGAACGATGCGCTTCCCTGGCGACAGGGAGCGTGTCCGCACGTATGCGACGACCGCTGCGTTGCACCTCCTGCGCCTTGGGGTCACGGGGGTGTGGTGGTAGGCCGGCTGTTCATCGCTGTGCCGCTGCCCGACGAGGTGCGGCACGCGCTCGCTGCGCTACTCGATGGGCCGCTGCCGGGGCGGGCGGTTTACCCCAGCAACTGGCACTTGACGCTGCGGTTTCTCGGCGACACCGATGAGGTGACCTACGACCGGCTTCTCCATGCGCTGGGCGTTGTGGACTTCGGCGAGCCGTTCAGAGCGGCGTTCGGTGCATTGGGGGCCTTTCCCCGTCCGGCCAAAGCGACAGTGTTGTGGGTCGGGTTCTCGGACGGACTGGCCGGTTTCACCCGACTCTCAGGTGTGGTCGCGGAGGCGGTCGAAGCGGCGGGTATTCCATCGGAGGATCGCCCGTTCAGGGCGCACCTCACCCTGTCGAGGATCCGCCCACATCAGGACGTCCGACCGGTCATCGATCGGCCCCCGTTCGATGATGTGTCGTGGACGGTCGGGGAGGTCGACGTGTTCAGGAGCCACCTCGGCTCGGGAGGACCGAGATACGAACGCCTGGAGCGGATCATGCTTGGTGTCGAACACATGTTCGAGTAGGATCGTACGTGTCACACCGGCGTTGTACGGTGTCGGCAGACGAGAAGGGAGCTGCAGGTGGAACGAGACAAGGCCCTGGAGATGGCGATGTCGCAGATCGAGCGACAGTTCGGCAAAGGCGCCATCATGAAACTGGGCGACGGCGTCCAGGAGAAGATGGCGTCTATCTCGACGGGCGCGCTTTCTCTCGACCTCGCCTTGGGTATCGGAGGCGTGCCGAGGGGGAGGGTCGTCGAGATCTTCGGGCCGGAGAGCAGCGGCAAGACCACGCTGTCACTCCACATCATTGCGGAAGCGCAACGGAACGGCGGGATTGCCGCGTTCGTGGACGCAGAGCACGCCCTCGATCCCGTCTATGCCAGAGCGCTCGGTGTCGATGTCGACGAGCTACTCATTTCTCAGCCCGACACAGGCGAGCAGGCGTTGGAGATCACCGACATGCTGATTCGATCGGGTGCGCTCGACGTGGTCGTGATCGACTCGGTCGCCGCTCTCGTGCCTCGAGCAGAGATCGAGGGTGAGATGGGGGACTCCCACGTCGGGCTGCAGGCCAGGTTGATGTCGCAGGCGCTACGCAAGCTCACCGGCAACATCCACCGTTCCCGGACGACGGCGATCTTCATCAATCAGCTTCGAGAGAAGATCGGTGTCATGTACGGGTCGCCGGAGACGACACCCGGCGGTCGGGCGCTCAAGTTCTATGCGTCGGTGCGTATCGACATTCGCCGCATCGAGACGATCAAGGACGGCCAGACGTCGATCGGCAACCGGGTGCGAACCAAGATCGTCAAGAACAAGGTCGCACCACCATTCCGCCAGGCCGAGTTCGACATCATGTTCGGGACGGGCATCTCTCGCATGGGGAGCCTCTTGGATGTCGCCGTCGACGAAGGAATCGTACGCAAGAGCGGCGCCTGGTACAGCTACGACAACGACCAGCTAGGCCAAGGGCGCGAGAACGCCAAACAGTTCCTCGAGGACAACCCCGAGGTCGCCGTCCAGCTTCAGGCGAAGGTGTTCGAGGCGGTTGGTTTGCTCGAACCCAGCCAGGAAGAAGAAGTGCACGAAGATTGACCAGTGCGCCGAGGGCGTTCGTACGGTACGATGAGTGCCACGCACACACGAACTATCACTTGAAATCAACAGTACTCACAAGCGAACCTTCAACCAATCAGCAGCCGCGACGACGGTAGACCGTCTCTCGCGTGTCGGATGTGTGTGTGCCGGGCCGGCAGGCTCGGCACCTGCGTTGTTGAAGGTTCCAAGAAAGCGACGGAACCATGGAATACATCGTCGGGGCCGCGAGCCTGGCGGTTGGGGGACTTCTGGGTTTCCTGTGGACGAAGTATCGCGCCGGACTGGCCCGAGCCAGCGCGGAATCGACCGCCGAGGGGATGGTCGCGAGGGCACGCCTGGAGGCACAGGAACTGCTCGCCCGAGGGGAAGAGGAGGCGAGGGCCAAAGCGGAGGCGTACAGGGAGCGGGAAGAAGCAGCGCTCGAACACCGCAAGATCGAGTTGAACTCATCGGAGGAGCGCCTGAGCCAGCGTGAGCAGACTCTCGAACAGCGTGCGTCGAATCTCGCCCAACGAGAGCAGCTGCTGATCTCCCGGGAGAACGAGGCCCAGGAGCAACGGGTCGAAACCGAGAAGCTGAGAGAACAAGCGCGATCAGAGCTCGAACGCCTCGCGGGTTTCGACGCGGACGCTGCAAAGTCGAACCTTCTCCATCAAGTAGAGGATGAAGCTCGACGTGAGGCAATGGTCCTTGTGCGCGACATGGAGATCAAGGCACGGGAGGAAGCCGACCGCCGTGCGAGACGCATTCTCGCGACAGCGATCCAGCGGCTGGCCGCCGAAGTCGTCACCGAGTCCACCGTGTCCGTGGTGGAGCTACCCAACGACGACATGAAGGGCCGTATCATCGGCCGTGAGGGACGGAACATCCGGGCGTTCGAGGCCATCACGGGCGTCAATCTCATCGTCGATGACACACCGGAGGCGGTCTCCGTCTCATCGTTCGACCCGGTACGTAGAGAGGTGGCTCGTCTCACACTGGAGCGACTGGTGCAGGACGGACGTATCCACCCTTCGTCGATCGAGGAGATGTATGACAAGTCTCGAGCGGAGGTCGAGGAATCCGTGAGGGACGCCGGCGAGTGGGCGCTCGTCGAGGTCGGGATCTCTCGGATGCACCCGGAGCTGGTCACCCTGCTGGGACGCCTGAAGTACCGCACGTCCTACGGTCAGAACGTGTTGAAGCATCTGGTCGAGTGCGCGCACATCGCGGCGATGCTCGCCTCGGAGCTGGATATCGACCCCGCACCGGTGAAGCGCGCCGCGCTGTTGCACGACCTCGGCAAGGCGGTAACCCACGAGGTGGACGGTTCCCACGCACTGATCGGTGCCGAGATTGCCCGCCGGTTTGGTGAGGACCCCGCCGTGGTGCACGGTATCGAGGCTCACCACAACGAGGTCGAGCCGCGCACCGTGCTCGCCGTGATCGTACAGGCCTCAGACGCGGTGTCCGCTGCACGCCCTGGTGCACGGCGAGAGGCGCTGGAGTCGTACGTGCGAAGGTTGGAGAAACTCGAGGAGCTGGCCTACGACTTCAGCGGCGTCGAGAAAGTGTTCGCGATGCAGGCGGGCCGCGAGGTTCGAGTGGTGGTCGATCCTGGGCAGGTCGATGACCTGGCCGCGTCGGATCTTGCGCGCAGGATCGCCAAGCGGCTGGAAGAGGACCTCCAGTACCCGGGTCAGATACAGGTGACGGTCATCAGGGAGCTGCGAGTCACCGACTACGCGCGATGAGCGGCGCGCGCACCGGCAAGCGGTACCTGATCAAGACGTTCGGGTGCCAGATGAACGAGCACGACAGCGAGCGCGTCGCCGGAGTGTTCGAACGTGACGGCATGCAGCCGGCCGGGGATGTCGACGACGCCGAAGTCGTGTTCATCAATACATGCACGATTCGGGAGAACGCGGACAACCGTCTCTACGGCAATCTTGGGCAGCTGAAGACGTTCAAGGACGCTCACCCCGACGCACTGTTGATCGTGGGAGGGTGCGCCGCCCAGAAGGACAGGGAGCTGGTCAGGGAACGGGCACCATGGGTGGACGTGGTGCTCGGCACACACAACCTGGATCGAGTCCTCGACCTCATGGACTTCGCGCAGGCCAACGGAGGGGTGACCGAAGTCGTCGACGAGATGGCGACCCTGCCGTCGCTGCTGCCGACGGCACGCCGACAGCCACACTCGGCGTGGGTGACCATCCAAGTCGGCTGCAACAACACGTGCACGTTCTGCATCGTCCCATCGGTACGAGGGCCGGAGATCAGCAGACGCCCGGGGGATATCGTGTCGGAGATCGAGGCACTCGCTTCCGAGGGCGTGGTCGAGGTCACGTTGCTTGGACAGAACGTCAACACATACGGACGCGACCTCGCCCTGGATGGAAAGCGTCGACCGATCTTCGCAGATCTGCTTCGGCGGGTTGGTGAGATCGAAAGAATCAAACGAGTGCGCTTCACGAGCCCGCACCCTGCCGACTTCCGTGAAGACGTGGCCGCGGCGATGGCGGAAACGGACGCCGTCTGCAACCAGTTGCACCTACCGCTCCAAAGTGGCAGCAACCGGATCCTTGCCGCGATGCACCGCGGGTACAACGTCGACCGCTTCATGAGCAGGCTCGCCCTCGCTCGGTCGCTCATGCCGGACCTCGCGGTGTCGACCGACGTCATCGTCGGGTTCCCCGGTGAGACCGAGTCGGATTTTGAGGCGACTATGGAGGTGATCGATGCTGCCCGGTTCGATCAGGCATTCACCTTCATGTTCTCGCCTCGACCCGGGACCGCCGCAGCGGACATGCGTGACCTCTACGTCGACGCCGACGTCATGCAGGCCAGGTACCAGCGCCTCCTCGAACTCCAGAATCGCATCGTGTTGGAGAAGAACCTCGAGCAGGTCGGGCGGGTCGAGGAGGTGTTGACCGAAGGACCGTCGAAGAAGGACCCTGCCATGGCGACCGCTCGTACCGAGGGCAACAGGGTGGTGCATGTCGAAGGGGAGTTTCCGCCGGGACGGTTCCTCCAGGTCGAGATCACCAGCGCGCACAAGCACCACCTGATGGGGGTCGTACGCTGATTCTCGCCATTCTCGGGCCGACGGCGTCGGCAAAGAGCGAGATGGCGCTTCGTCTCGCCGAGGACGTCGACGCAGAGATTCTGTCCATCGACTCGATGCAGGTGTATCGCGGTATGGATATCGGTACCGCCAAACCAGATCGGGAGACGCGCGCGCGAGTCCCGCATCACATGATCGATCTCGTCGAACCCGAGGACGAGTTCACGGTCGCCGAGTTTCAGCGGCGTGCCAGGATGTTCCTCGAACGACGCGTGATCTTGGTCGGTGGGTCCGGCCTGCACTTTCGGGCGGTCGTCGATCCCCTCACCTTCTCCCCTTCGGATCCGCAGGTCCGCGAGGAGCTCGACAGCAGACCATCGTTCGACAACGTCAGAGAGCTCCGCCGGGTCGACCCTGACGCGGATCGTCACGTCGACATGACGAATCCGAGGCGTGTGGTGCGAGCACTGGAGATCTACCACCTCACGGGGAGCACGCCCTCCGAGCGCGCCGCGACGGAGGAAGCGGAAGCGATCAGGTCGTACCGACCCCTCTTGGAGTTCACGGCGGTGGGCCTCGATCCCGGAGAGCAGTTGGGCGATCGCATCGCCAGGCGCCTCTCGGGAATGCTCGACGCCGGGCTCCTGGAGGAGGTGCGCGAACTTGCCCCGCGTCTCGGGCGTACCGCATCCCAGGCCGTCGGCTACAAGCAACTGCTGCCGGTGGTGCATGGCGTGGAGGAGGAGGACGCCGGCGTCGCAGAAGCGATCAAGGCGACGCTTCGCCTCGCGAAGCATCAGCGAACGTATTTCCACCGCGACCCGAGGATCTCATGGGTACCGTGGAGTGACGACCCTGGCGCACTCTATGGGGCGGTCCGGTCGGTGTTTGAGGAGGCGACCGAATGAACTTCACAAAGATGGAAGGCCTGGGCAACGACTTCGTCGTGCTCGAGGGACCGTTCACGCCTTCGGCCGGGGACATTGAGCGGATGTGTGATCGACGGCGGGGGATTGGTGCGGACGGGATCCTCGTAGTGACCCCACTCGACGAGGGGCGCGTTGGCATGGAGTACTGGAACGCCGACGGATCACCGGCCGAGATGTGCGGAAACGGGCTGCGCTGCGTCGCTGCATTCGCCACCCGACAGGGATTCGTGAAGGGGTCCGATTTCACTGTCGAAACGGCCGTCGGACCACGCAGTGTGCGGCTCGGAGACGGCGTGATCACGGTCGAACTCGGTCCCGTCCAGACTCATGCGCATCGGGAGGTGGAAGGGACATCGATGAGGGAGGTCAGTGTTGGCAACCCTCATGCCGTGATCCAGGTCGAGGATCCCGCCGACGTGCGCGTCGGCGACGTCGGACCTCGGATCGAGGCGGCGTTCGCCGGGGGAGTGAACGTCGAGTTCATGACGGTTCGAGCGCCCGGCGTCCTGGAAGTCAGAGTGTGGGAGCGGGGCGTCGGTGAGACACTCGCGTGCGGCACGGGTGCCGCGGCCGCTGTCGGTGCTGCATGCGCCGATGGACTCGTGGGAGAGGATGCCACGGTTCGACTGCCCGGTGGCGACCTCGGCGTGCACCTAGAGGACGGCGTGGCGTGGATCACAGGGCCGGCGACGTTCGTATTCGAGGGGGAGTGGCGTGGCTGAACGGGCAGTGCTGGCTGCTGTCGTGACGGACGGCGATGTTTCGCTGGATGAGCTGGCGCGACTCGCAGACACGGCGGGGGCGGAGGTGGTTGGCACGATCGTGCAACGGCGTGATCGTCTCGACCCCGCGACGCTCGCGGGGTCCGGCAAGCTCCAGGAGATTCGCCGGTTGATCGAAGAGCTAGAGGCCGATGTCGTGATCTTCGATCAAGAGATCAGCCCTGCACAGGAACGCAATCTGACCGAGGCGCTCGCTGTGCGCGTTTTGGACAGGACGGCGCTGATTCTCGACATCTTCGCCCTCCACGCGGAGAGCAGCGAAGGACGACTTCAGGTCGAGCTCGCCCAGCTCAGGTACCTGCTGCCCCGCCTGCGGGGGAGAGGGGTAGAGATGTCGAGGCTCGGTGGCGGGATCGGCACACGCGGTCCGGGAGAGACCCAGCTCGAGACGGACCGTCGTCGGATCCTTCGAAGGGTGTCGAAACTTCGGGCCCAGTTGGACGAGGTCGAGCGGACGCGGCTCGTGAAGCGAAGCGGGCGCTCGAAGGTGCCGGTCGTTTCGCTCGTGGGATACACCAATGCCGGCAAGTCCAGCCTGCTGAATGCTTTGACGGGTTCGTCGGTGCTCGTGCAGGATCAGTTGTTCGCCACCTTGGATCCCACGACGCGGCGCCGCCTGCTACCGGGGGGCCGGGAGTTGTTGATCACCGACACGGTCGGGTTCGTTCGGCGGCTACCCCATCAGCTTGTCGAGGCGTTCCAATCGACGCTCGAACTGGTCGGCGAGTCGGCGGTGCTGGTGCATCTCGTCGACATGACTGACGACGAGATGGAGATGCACATCGACGCGGTGCGATCGGTCCTCGACGAGATCGGCGCCGGAGACATCCCGGAGGTGCTGGTCGGGACGAAACTCGATCTCGGGAGGGGGAGCTTCGCGAGTCTTCACCCGGATGCGCCCATGGTGTCGTCGGTCACCGGCGCAGGGGTCGACGACCTCGCAGAACGTATCTGGGATGCGGTGTCCGAACGTTTCGAGGTCGTGGAGGTAGTCCTGCCGTTCGGAGCCGAGGTCGAACGACTTCACCGTCTCGCCGATGTGCTGGAGGAAGAGTACCGGCAGGACGGTGTCCGATTGCTGGTTCGGGCGTCCCACGCGGAGGCGCAGCGCCTCGCCCCCTATGTCGTGTCGCTCAGATCGCCCGAAGAACCGCGACCACCTTCCCGAGGATCTGTACGCCGTCGGTGAAGACCATCTCCTCATACGACGGGTTCTCGGGAATGAGCACGACGGCGCCGTTCCGGCGGGCGAAACGCTTGATTGTTGCCTCCTCACCGTCCACGAGGGCGGCGACGATCTGGCCGGTCTCTGCGATGTTCTGGCTGCGAACGACCACGTAGTCTCCGTCGAGGATCCCCGCGCCGATCATGGAGTCTCCCCGCACTCTGAGCAAGAAGACGGGTCCCTGGCCCGTGAACTCTGTAGGCAAGGTCAGGACTTCTTCGATCTGCTCTTCGGCGAGCATCGGAACACCGGCGGCAATGTGACCGACGAGGGGCACGTCGCGGGTCGCCGATCCGTGGAGCCGTGGGGCGTCGGACGCGACCACTTCGATTGCCCGGGGTTTCGTGGCGTCACGTCGGAGGTGGCCGGAGCGAACGAGTGATGACAGGTGGCTGTGCACGGTTGAGGGAGAGCGGAGGCCGAGCGCATCTCCTATCTCACGTACCGAAGGCGGATACCCCCTGTCGGCGACAGTGTCCCGGATGTAGTCGAGTATCTCCCGCTGTCGGCCGGTCAGGTCCTCCATGTGCTCCTCCTCGAACGTACGTTCCCACCCTAGCGGTCGGGGCATGCCCAGACAAACATATGTTCGCCCTTGACACCGAACGTATGTTCGTCCTATCCTACGAACACACGTTCGATCGGGTTTCTGTCACACCCGTTTCGTAGCGTGGGGGCACGGTCGAGAGCACCGGCGAGTACAGGAGGGAGTGGACATGACGATGAACACCAAGACCCTGCGAAGGGCTGCGGTTCTCCTCACGACCATCGTGGTCTTCTTCCTCCTGCTCGCGAATGGCGTGGGCGCACAGGATCGCGTCGACGCAACCGCTCAGCACCAGGTGGCTGTCGGAGAGACCCTGTGGGGCATCGCGCAGACAGCGACACCGGCCGGGGGCGACATCCGGGTGACGGTGTCCGAGATCAGGCGATTGAGTGATCTCGATGGGGCTGCGATCTTCCCGGGAGATGTCCTCGTCGTCCCCGCCGGCTGAGCTTGGTCGGTCCGGGTACCCTGTGGAGAACATGCTGTGTCCCTTCTGTGCGTCCGATGAGACGCGGGTGATCGACAGCCGCCCTGTGGATTCGGGCTCGGCGATCCGCCGACGACGGGTGTGTGAGGCGTGCGGGTTTCGGTTCACCACGTATGAGCGCGCCGATGTGCCGCTGATCGTCCGCAAACGGGATGCCCGCCTGGAGCCGTTCGAGATCGACAAGGTTCGAAAGGGCTTGGAGCATGCGCTGGCCGATCGTCCGGTTGATGAGAAGGTCAGGGAGCAGATGCTGCGGGCGATCAGGGTCGACGCGGAAGGCCACGGGAGGTTGGTGACCTCGGACGACATCGGCAGAGCCGTGCTGGAGCAGCTTGCTGCGGTGGACCAGGTCGCGTACTTGCGTTTTGCCAGCGTCTACAAGGAGTTCGAGGGCACCGGCGACTTTGAGCGGGAGTTGGCAGAGTTGCAGCGTCGAGGTGACGCCTAGGCGGTCGGATCTGTTGCGGCTGTCAGCTGTGTCTGGAGCGTATCGAGTTGCGTTCGTGCCCATTCGCCGATTGCCGCCAGCGGAGCGCCTATGGCGGCCTTGAGGGCATCGATGCGTTGTGTCATTTCCTGCACGAGCGTTTCTGCGGTCGCGCTGTCGCCAGTCCTGAGGGCATCGAGGTACTCCACCTGCCAGTCATCGAGGCGCTGGCCGAGCTGGAATGCCGCGATCTTGTGATCTGAGAGGAACGGCTCATCAGGCAAGTTGCCGATCGCATCTTTGGTGGAGGTAACGGCCAGACCGAGTGCGACGCCGAGCTGGGTCAGCCGGTCCTGTGTAGCCGTTGTGGGGAGCGGCGGGAGTTGGAAGGTCTTCGTCCAGAGGAGCCGGTAGCTGAGTGTGTCGCCGAGCCGTCGTTCGAGAGTGAGGCCGATCTCGGCAGCATTCGCCATCGACTGTCTGACAGGTGTGAGGGCGTCTAGTTGTGCCCTCGATACGAGGGGAGGCATGGAGGGCAAGGGCTCGGCCGCTGCATCGAAGAGGGTGCGTGCGCCATCGTTGAAGGCCGACAGGGAGACGGCGGCGTCGGACAACGTTGCCGTATCCGTTGTCGGGTCCGTGATGGCGGAGACCGCGTCTTCGATCTCAGGCAAGAGCGTCTGGTAGTCGGTCGTGACGGCGAGGTAGGTGGCTCGGGCGTCTTCTGCCGCTCGGTCCGGCATGTCCTGGACCGCTTGGAGGATGGCGAGACCTCCGATCAGCAGGGCCACAGCAGCGACGATGATCGGCCAGCGGAATGTGCGGCCAGAGATGACCCGCGGATCGAGACGATCGGGCTTCCAGTCCTCGATGAGGGGGGCGGTTTCGGTGGCTTCCCAGAGCCGGGTGACCAAGGTGGTGGTGTCGCCTGCCCTGTCGGACGGCCGTCGGAACTCCTGAAGCCCGGGCACGATGGGTTCCTGCTCAGGAGGCACGATCGTTGTCGTGGTGGCAACGGTCCCTTCCTCGGCGAAGCCGAACATCTCGGTGAGGGTGGAGTCGTACTGGATGGGGGGCGGCCCCGATGGAGCCCGCAATGGCACCGGCCCTGCGGGTTTGGGCGCTGGGGCAGGCCGGGCGTCCTGCGCGGGACGGGAGCTGACCGGGAGATCGGGCCGTGGCGCCCGGTGAGTCGGGGCGGGCGTGCGGCGGATCGAGGCGGGTGTGCCGATTCTGGCGAGCCAGTTGTTGGAGGGGGCCCGGTGTTTGCCGCCTTTGCGCCGGATCACGGGATGACCTTCAGGACATGATCCGTCCGGCCTCAGGGGAATCTGGCTATGGCACGTTGTACAGTATGCGCTAGGCACTCGACGCTCCGTTGTGCGCCTCCGCCCGCCATAGCCCGTTACTCGCCATGCAGACTAGCTTCACACGACTCGATAAGGAACTACCCACACCTCGGCGTTCACACCCGGGCGATGCGGGTCTCGACCTGTATGCACGTGTCGATGTCACCCTCGAGCCCGGCGAGCGGGCGCTCGTTCCGACCGGTATCGCGATCGCCATCCCGGATGGTCATGCCGGCTTCGTGGTGCCGAGGAGCGGCCTCGCCTTCCGCGACGGTATCGGCGTGGTGAATGGACCGGGCCTGGTGGACGCCGGATACCGGGGGGAGTTGAAGGTGATCCTCATCAACCACGGCCAGGATCGTGTTCGGCTGACTCGTGGTGACCGGATCGCACAGATCGTCGTAGTGCCAGTGTCGATGGCGGATTTCGTCGAGGTTGAGTCGTTGCCCGATTCGCAGAGGGGCTCGGGCGGGTTCGGTTCCACCGGTAGGTGACCGCACGGAAGGTAGCTACACTACCGGCCCACGCGGAAGTAGCTCAGCTGGTAGAGCGCAACCTTGCCAAGGTTGAGGTCGCGGGTTCGAGCCCCGTCTTCCGCTCGGACGGGGCGACCTCCGGTCGCCCCGGTTGCTTGAAGGCACGGCGGCGTGGCCGAGTGGTTTAGGCACGGGTCTGCAAAACCCGGTACACCGGTTCGATTCCGGTCGTCGCCTCTGGCGGTGCGGGTATACTCGCCGCTCCGGGCGCTTAGCTCAGGGGGAGAGCGCTTCCTTGACGCGGAAGAGGTCAGAGGTTCAAATCCTCTAGCGCCCAC
>Ga0307423_1000819_pt1 | contig 20215 bp, 18 predicted proteins | sample SalMarWE160310MG_FD_202154 | JGI IMG/M metagenome (GOLD analysis project Ga0307423, IMG submission 202154) | Salt marsh sediment microbial communities from the Plum Island Ecosystem LTER, Massachusetts, United States - WE1603-10 | ecosystem: Environmental > Aquatic > Marine > Intertidal zone >...
AAATTATAAGAGCGATTAAAGAAATTGATGGTGAAGATGTTCAAATAAATAAACAAGAAATCGAGGATACAGTAGACTTATTAAATAATAAATACAAGGAAAATGAAAATTCATTTCGGATAATTCGGATTGCGAACGGTTATCTTTACGCTACGCTAGAGGAATATGCAAAGTTCGTCGGTTATTTATCTTCCGAAAGAGCAAAACGAAGGCTTAGCCAGGCCGCACTAGAATCATTATCTATCATCGCATACAAACAGCCAATTACAAAACCAGAACTTGAATCTATTCGCGGTGTTAACTCCGATTATATTTTATCTACATTACTAGACAAGAATCTTATTACAATAAAGGGAAGGGCAGAATCAGTTGGCAGACCATTGCTTTATGGAACCACTGATGAATTTTTAAAATATTTTGGACTGAATAACCTCAACGATTTGCCAAAGCCAAGAGAATTAGAAGAAATTATGCAAGACGAAGACTTTCTTGAACAGAAAAGAAAAATTATGATGACTGACCTTGAAGAAAAACTTGAGGAATCTACAAAAGAATCGACTGATGACGAAAATTCGGATCAATAAATTTTTAGCAGAGAGCGGAATTAGTTCCAGGCGAAAGTCAGAGGAATATATTTTGGAAAGTAGGGTAGCCGTTAATGATAATGTTATCACAGACCTGAGTTTCAAAGTAGATTCTGAAAAAGATATTATCACCCTCGACGGCGAAAGAGTAAAACCAAAAAGGCATATTTATATTTTGTTAAATAAACCAAAAGGATATATCACCTCAGTAACTGACGACCGCGATCGTAGAACTGTTCTGGATTTAGTGCAAACACAGGAAAGGATTTATCCGGTTGGTAGACTTGACTATGATACGATGGGACTTCTTTTTCTAACAAATGACGGTAATTTTTCACAGCTTCTTACACATCCGGGCAATAAAGTCCCTCGCGAATATGAAGTAAAATTAGATAAGCCAATCGAGGAGAAAGACAAGTTAAAACTTTTAAATGGAATTATGCTTGATGGAAAACCTGGAAAGTTTATAAAAATATCTTTTCCTAAACCAAGTGATAAAAAAATTATTACTGTAATCTGCGAAGAAGGAAGAAACAGATTTGTAAAGAGAATGTTTGGAAGATTAAGGTACACTGTTTTGGATTTAATTCGCACTGGTTTTGCGGGAATAAGACTAGATCTTCGGCCTGGTAAATTCCGTAATTTAACACCGCAGGAAGTTCAAGGTATCAGAACAAGATACTCTCACTGATTTATAATGGAGGTATAGTGGAAAATAATCAAACCGATATAAATGTTCTTATAAAAAGAAGATATGAAGAACTTGAGGAACTGAAGAAAAAAGGAATTGAGACATTCGCTTATTCATTCGAAACGGATTCTTATTCGGTTGATATAAAAAATGATTTTGAATCTTACGAGAACAAAAATGTAAAACTTGCAGGAAGAATAATGGCTCTCAGACGCATGGGTAAAGCGTCGTTTGCTCACATTATGGATCAGAAGGGAAGAATTCAAATTTATTTGAAGAAAGATGATATCGGTGAAAACTACGAAGCTTTTCGTTTGATGGACATCGGAGATATAATAGGTGTGGAAGGTTTTGTGTTTAAAACTAAAACTGGGGAAATTTCTGTACACGTAAAAAAATTAAAGCTCTTGTCAAAATCTCTCAGACCTTTGCCAATTGCAAAAGAAGCAGAGGATGAAAAAGGCAATAAAATTGTTTATGATCAGTTTGCAGACAAGGAATTAAGATATCGTCAGCGTTATCTTGATTTAGTGGTTAATCCACATGTTAAAGATGTTTTCATAAAACGATCGAAAATCATTTCTTCTGCAAGAAAGTTTCTGGATGACAAAGGATATCTTGAAGTAGAAACACCAGTTCTACAACCACTTTATGGCGGAGCTGCTGCCAGACCATTCGTAACTCATCACAACGCTCTTGATATTGATTTGTTTCTAAGAATTGCTGACGAACTTTATCTGAAAAGATTAATTGTTGGTGGTTTTGATGGCGTATATGAAATATCAAAAGATTTTAGGAATGAAGGGATGGATAGAACTCATAATCCTGAATTTACAATGCTTGAACTTTATGTCGCCTATAAGGATTATGAATGGATGATGAATTTAGTTGAAGAGCTTTTCGAATCAGTCTGTCAATCAGTTTTTGGAAATCTTAAATTTACTTTTGAAGGACAACAAATAAATTTCAACAGACCCTGGAAAAGAATAAGCTATGTTAATGCTATTAAGGATAAAACAGGAGTAAATGTTATCTCAGCCTCCGAAAACGATTTGAAGTCTTTGGCGAAAAATATTGGCGTCGAAGTATCAGGTCTGCATAGTGAAGCGAAACTAATCGATGAGATATTCAGCCAGGTTATTGAACCGGAATTAATTCAACCGACCTTTGTTGTGGATTATCCGTTAATTCTTTCACCACTTGCCAAAAAGCATCGAAGCAAAGATGGATTAGTTGAAAGATTTGAGGGTTATATTGCCGGAAGAGAAATTTGTAACGCATTTTCAGAATTGAATGATCCTCTTGATCAAAGAAAAAGATTTGAAGATCAGGTTAAAATGAAAGAAGCAGGAGATGAAGAAGCCCATCAGGTAGATGAAGATTTCATCCGCTCGATTGAATATGGTATGCCTCCTATGGCTGGGCTTGGGATTGGCATCGATCGACTGGTGATGCTTTTGACAAATCAATCATCTATCAGGGATGTGATATTTTTTCCACAGATGAAACCACAGGTTTAGTTTTTTTAACATTATTTATGCCGTGATAAAATGATTTGTATCATTTCTGAATTATTTAATTTATTTTTTGAATGAATTTTATAAATGGAGAGTAAATGAAAAAGTTATTCCAGATACCTGTACTGGTAATTATTCTTACAGTAGGCATAGTACTCGGCATTGAATTAGAAAAAATATTTTCTGATGATAGTTTGCGGGATGGTGTTCGTAAATTAAATGATGTTCTGTCATATACGGAAAAATATTATATAGAAGAAATTGATACTCCAAAGCTTGTTGATGATGCAATTAAAGGCATAATGGATAACCTTGATCCGCATTCTTTTTACATTTCTGCTAAAGATTTCAACTCGATCGAGGAATCCTTCAGAGGTGATTTTGAGGGAATTGGAATTGAATTCCAGATTGTTAACGATACTTTAACTGTGGTTTCTCCGATAACCGGAGGTCCGAGTGAATCACTTGGAATTTTACCAGGCGATAGAATAGTTAAAATAAACGGTGAAAATTGTGTTGGAATTACAAATGAACAGGTAAGAGAGAAACTAAGAGGTAAAGCAGGTTCCAAAGTAAATGTTTCAATAAGCAGAATTGGTGTGAAAGATTTAATTGATTATGAAATTACACGTGATAAAATTCCGCTTTACTCAGTTGATGTTCATCTGATAATGAAAGATAGTATAGGTTATGTTAGCGTTTCGCGTTTTTCCGAAACTACCTATGATGAGTTATCACATGCATTAAATGATTTGAACAAAAAAGGAATGAAAGAACTTATACTTGATTTACGTGGTAACCCAGGAGGATTACTCGATCAAGCTGTTGATATGGCAGACATCTTCATCGATGACGAAAAGAAAATTGTATTTACTAGAGGCAGAAGGAAAGAGTTTGATGAAGAAAAGTTTGCCTCCAAACCATCTGCTTTTGAAAAGATACCTTTGATCGTGTTAATAAATCACGGCTCTGCCAGTGCTAGTGAGATTGTTTCAGGTGCAATTCAGGATTGGGATAGAGGTTTAATAATTGGTGAAACTTCTTTTGGTAAAGGACTGGTGCAGCAACAATTTACTCTTCCGGATAATTCAGCCATTCGACTAACAATCTCGAAATATTATACTCCTTCCGGAAGATCAATACAAAGAGATTATTCAGACAAGAAAAAATATGAAGAATATTATGCCACGAATAGAGACAGCGGTGTTACCGAGGAGAATAATATTGAACACCTTGCTGAGAAGGATACGACAAAGAAAGTATTCAAAACAAATGGAGGGAGAACTGTTTACGGTGGTGGAGGTATAACTCCTGACTACATTATAAAATCAGGAAATATAACTGATTATACAAGAAACCTCCTGAAGAATAATATCTTCTATCAATATAGTCTGAGCTATATTGAGAAGAAAGGTAAAGAATTAAATGCAGTTTACAGTTCAAATTTAGAAAGGTTTGTAAAAGATTTTCAATTTTCGCAAAATGATATTGATAAATTTATAAGCTTCGCTGAAACAAAAGATGTTAAATTTGTTGAAAATGATTTTGGAATCGACAAACACTATACTGAGACAAGACTTAAAGCACAAATTGCAAGGAACTATTGGAAGAATGAGGGGTGGTATTCAGTTATGTTAACTGTTGATAATCAGGTTGAGAAAGCAATCACTTTATTTGACGAAGCTAAAGAAATAGCAAATCTTAAATGAGATCTTTTTTTTGTACTATTTTAATATTGGGAGTCAGCTTAAATATTTGTTCACAAGGTCATCCCGGTAAAGAGTATAATATCAAAAGACTAGTTGTTGGAGAAGATTTAACTTATGTAGTAAAGTATGCCTTTTTCCGACTCGGTGAAGTAAGATTCAAAATAGTTGAAAAGACAAAAATTCGAAATACACCTGTTTATAAAACGCTGGCTTACTTAGATTCTTACCCTGATTTACCCTTCGTCAGCATTCATCAAGTATATGAAAGCTATATCGATACAACATTTTATCCATTGAAATTTTCTGCGCGTATTTTTGGTGAGGATACAATATTTGTAAAATACAATTTCATTGACGATTCAAAAATCGAAATGCAAAAAGGAGAACTTGGGAACTCCCATCTATGGCTTGACTCTACAGCATTTTTCGATAAACGATTTCAGGATGGACTCTCGATTCTCTTTTATGCGATGATGAATCAAGGAAAGGATACTACCCTGTATGTTCCTTGCTTTGTTAATGAAAAAGAAGAATTAACTAAAATAAATTTTTTTTCCGAAATAGAACCTGTTTCAATCGATTCAGTTGATTACCAAATTGATTGCCTTCGTCTTGATGGTGAAACTGGATTCGTTAGTGTTTATGGTCTAACCGGTTACTTTGAAGGATGGTTTAGCAATGATTCTTTTTCTATTCCTATATTTGCCAAAATGCATGTTCTGATTGGAAGCGTTACTCTCGAATTAATTAATTGGAATAAAAATTTATGGAATCCTCCATCATACAAAAACTAAGTGAAGAAGTTAAACTATTTCCTTACGAGGGATTTTATCCCACAATTGGAAAAAATGTATTTCTTGCATCTGGAGTAAAGTTAATAGGTAACGTTGAAATTGGAAATAATTCAAGCATATGGTATAATACCATAATCAGGGGAGACGTGCATTACATTAAGATTGGCGAAGACACCAACATTCAAGACTGCTCAATGCTGCATGTTACCAATGGAAAATATCCACTAAACATAGGGAATAGGGTTACGATTGGACATTCGGTTGCGTTACACGGCTGCAAACTAAATGATTTATGTTTAATTGGAATCGGGGCAATAGTTCTTGATGGAGCAATAATTGAATCTAATTCAATGGTAGCAGCCGGAGCGCTGGTGAAACAGAATTTTATTGTTCCTTCGGGTAAACTGGTTGCGGGAGTGCCGGCAAAAATAATACGGAATTTAACCAGAGAAGAAATTCTTGATTTTGAAGAGAGTGCAAAACGATACGTAAAGTATTCCCGAATTACTGAAGGGTCAATGAAAGATAAATTTAATAAGTAATAATTGAAATAATTATTTTGGTAAAAAATTTACAAGTTTATTCTGAAGAGCTGACAATCAGTAAAAGAGCAATCCATTCTCTAATAGCAGCTTTACGTTTGGAATTTAAATTGTTCATTTCGTTTCTTTCGATCAGTTTCATTAGTTCACCAGAATTGAGAGCAATAAATAAAAAATATTTGAAACATGATAACAATACAGATATAATAACATTTAATTATTCAAAGAGAGTAAAAGAAATTGATGGTGAGATTTTAATTTCCTTTGAAGAGGCAAGACGAAACGCAAAAAAATATAATACAAAATACAGCAAAGAAATTTGCCGATTAATTATTCATGGTGTTTTGCATTTGCTTAATTATGACGATAATAACAAAAAAAACAAAGCTAATATGAAACAAATGGAAAATAAGTTGATAAATAGATATAATTTTACTTTATTAGTAGGTAAGCAATAGAGGGTCTATGGTTTTCTGGATGTTCAGGCTATTAATTCACAAAACAAACTATGATTAATGCCTCGCAATTTTAATAATTATACGAACCATACTTTTAATCATACTAAAAATTTATTCTGTTTCTTTTTTCCTTCATTTTATTCAAAGCAGGATCTTATCATTCTTTTTAGAATAAGATAATTTATGAATATTCAACAATTATTGGATGGTTATATAATTTACATCCGCAACATCCGACGTTATTCCTCAAATACCGTAAAAGCGTATCAATCTGATCTGATAGATTTCGTAAAATATTGCGATGATAATAATAAATCGGATATTGAATTGATAAATGATCGTTTTGTAAAGTCTTATTTAATGAATTTAAGTGAAAAGAAGATAGAAAAGATATCTATCGTCAGAAAACTTTCTTCATTAAGAAGCTTGTTTAGATTTGCGTTCAAAGAAGATTTAATTAAACAAAATCCTACTTCTCAATTGAGAAACCCAAAAACCTCAAAGAAACTTCCGGAAATAACCTCCACAGAAAATATTCTAAAGACTTTTACTTTGGCGGATGAGGCAGATAATAATCCAAAATTAGTTAAAGTCATTTTTGAGCTTCTTTATGGCTGTTCACTTCGGGTATCCGAGTTATGCAAACTTAAAGCAGGTAATATTGATTTAGAAAAAAATGTAATTCGTGTATTTGGCAAAGGTTCAAAAACCAGGATTGTACCTGTAGGTGAAGAATCTAAAAAAAATCTTGTAGAATACTTACAAGCTTTTCCTATAAAAAATTACTCGGACCCTCTAATCAGAAATAAAGCAGGTAAAAAAGTTTACGAAAAATATATCTACCGTATAGTACACAAATATCTGAGCAAAGTAACAGATATTAAAAAGAAAAGCCCTCATATTTTAAGACATAGCTCTGCAACACATATGCTTGATAATGGAGCCGATCTCAGGGCTGTGAAAGAAATACTGGGTCATGAAAATTTAAAAACTACTCAGATTTATACTCACGTTAGTATTGAAAGATTGAAACAATCATATAAAAAATCTCATCCAAAATCTTAGGAGATAATCATGAACATTAAAATAACCGCCCGTAAGTTTAAGGCAAGGGAAACGTTGAAGGATCATATAAAAGAAGAAGTTAAATCATTGTTAAAAATAAATGACGATATAATAAGCGCTGACATTATACTTAGTTTTCAGAATTCTCACGATAGTATTAAAAAAGCAGAAATAACAATTCATCTTCCGGGACAAATATTTGTTGCAAGAGAAGAATCGGAGGAATTTACTAAATCAGTTAGCGCAGCAGTGGAAAAATTATTACGGCAATTAAAAACTTTAAAATCGAAAAGAAAAAGCAGGGTCAAATGATAGACATTAATGAGAAATCAGTTTCCAGAAAGGAATCTATTACTGTTAATTTCTTCTACAAGAGAGCAAAAAAAATAGGAAAGCTCGAACTACTGTCAAAGAATCCTGATGAGGAAAGAAAAATAACTGATCAGAATTTGCATAGACCCGGTTTAGCGTTAGCAGGTTTTTTCGATTTGTTTTCATATAGTCGCATTCAGGTTTTTGGGAACACAGAGGTTAAGTATTTAAAAAGCCTTTCAGATGATAAACAGAAAAAGGCTTTACTCTCTATTTTTAAGTTTAATGTGCCATGCATAATATTAACCAACAATAATAAACCAAATCCGATTTTATTAAAATTAGCAGAAGAAAAAAGAGTACCCGTCTTTGGAACGCCATATTCGACGACAAAATTGGTGTATTTATTAAGTGATTTTCTGGATGATCAATTTTCGGAAAGAATTACAATGCATGGATCTTTTGTGGATATTTACGGCGTAGGGATTTGTTTTGTAGGTAAATCTGGAGTTGGAAAAAGTGAAGTTGCCCTGGATCTTGTAGAGAGGGGGCACAGATTGGTAGCCGACGATGTGATTATTTTAACTAAAAAAGGTGAGGGGATACTTATGGGCTCTGGTACGGAGATTGCCAAGCATTATATGGAGTTAAGGGGTCTTGGTATTATTGATATTGAAAGAATCTTTGGAATACGTGCGATAAGGTATCAAAAAAGGCTGGAAATACTAGTAGAATTGGAAATATGGAATGATAAAACTCATTATACAAGAACAGGATTGGAAGAACAGACTTTTTCAATTTCAGGAATTGAAATCCCTTACATCAAATTACCGATTTTACCAGGGAAAAATATTACTGTTATATCTGAAGTAATTGCCCTTGATTATCTTCTAAAGCATTATGGGTATAATGCAGCTGAAATATTTAAAAACAGGCTTTCTGAGCGAATTTCAGACAAAAATTCTAGTGCTCAGCGAGCAACTGAATATTTTGAACATGACTTTGAATAACATAGATAATCGCTTGATTCGTTAACTCGAAATCTTTAATTTTGCGCGTCGATTTATGAAAAAAATATTCTACTTTTCAAAACCCAACCTTAAGTACGTTGAAATTAAGCATTTCAAATTAAAACTATTTTCTATTCTTTTTATTTCAGCGTTATTATTTGCGCTTGTATTTATGATATTCTATTATTTTATTGATTTAGGAACTAATTCAAACACTACTATCTATACTTTAAAAAGAGAAAATAATGAGCTAAAAAAGGAAATTGAAAGAATTACCTCATCCTATAAAAATTTAGTTACAGAAATGGACAGCATCTCAATATTAAATAAAGAACTAAGAACCGTCGCTAATTTGGAACCCATATCTGATGAAGAGAGACTAGCGGGAACTGGTGGAAGTGAAGAATTTTTACTTTCCGGTTTAAACATCAAAGATATTGAAACTAAGAAGATGTTATCGTATGTAGATGATATGATTAAGCTTGTGGACTTTGAAAAAAGTCAGGCAAAAGAAATTGCAAATAAAATAAAAATAAACCGCGAATTGTATTCCTGTCTTCCTGCAATGAAACCGACAGTAGGCCATTATTCGATTAACGGTTTCGGAATGAGAATACATCCAATTCTGGGGATAAGGAAATTTCACAGTGGATTGGATATTAACTGTGATTATGGTACACCTGTCCACGCACCTGGAATAGGAAAAGTTGTTGCTGTTGAAAGACAAAGTGGATTTGGTCTGGTGGTTGAAATAGACCACGGTTTCGGATATTTGACGATTTACGCACACCTTTCTAAAGCGCTTGTAAAAAGAGGTGATTCTGTAACCAGAGGGCAAGTTATCGCAAAATCAGGTAACTCAGGACTTTCATCCGGTCCTCATTTGCATTATGAAGTTCATCACGATGGAAAAGCACTAAATCCAATAGACTTTTTCTTTGATGAATACACTTTTTTAGATCTGGATACCTCTACTATATCTCTATCGGAAAAATAATATGATTTGGACAGTTGAACTTGCTGCTTATCTGGATGACGCTCCCTGGCCTGCAACTAAAGATGAACTTATCGAATATGCAGATAGAATAGGAGCGCCATACGAAGTAATCGAAAATTTAAAAGAACTTGAAGATAGTGATGAACCTTACGAATCGATAGAAGATATTTGGCCAGATTATCCTTCCGATGAAGACTTCTTCTATAACGAAGATGAATTCTAACCAGTGCAAATAGCACTCCGGTTATGAATTCAATTCTTAATCAAATTCCCGGGCAGAAGAGAGTAAAAATTACTCTTAATAATTTTCTTCAGTCTAAAACAATTCCTCATGCTTTTCTTTTCTCAGGCCTCGCTGGTGTTGGCAAAGACAATGCTGCAATAAAGTTTATCCAGGCTATTGTCCAAAACTCAAATGTGAAGGAACCGGAAAAATTCAGCAGGTTGATTGAACATTTATCCGAGCCTCAGGTTAAATTTATTTTTCCACTACCACGTGGTAAAAATGAAACAGATACTAGTTCGCCAACAGAAAAACTTAGTAATGAGGATCTTGATTTGGTAAAGGAACAAATTGAAATAAAGGCAGCAAATCCATTTCATAAAATTTCCATTCCAAAAGCTAACACAATAAAGATTAACAGTATTCGTGATATTAAAAAGTTTCTTTCTCTTAATTATAGCGAAATTGGTTACAGACTGATACTGATTTCTGATGCACACTTAATGAACGACGCAGCTCAAAACGCTCTCTTGAAAAATCTGGAAGAACCACCGGAAAATGTTATATTTATACTAACCACTTCGGACGTTTCCAGATTAAGACCTACAGTCATATCTCGCTGCTGGAAAATAAGTTTTGATCCATTAGCTGAAGACGAAATTGTCTTCATCTTAACTAAATATTTTGAAGTTGAACAAACAGTTGCTGAAGAAGTATCTCCATTTGCAATGGGTTCTGTTCATTCAGCTTTGAATCTTATCGAACTTAATATCCATGATCTTAAAGAAAAAATAATATCTGTTCTTAGATATTCTTTTGGAAGAAAGTTCTATTCAGCATTTGATGAATTGAATTCAATTCTTTCAGATCAGGGAGCTTCTAACTATCCTATAATAGTAGGAATGATAACAGCATGGATTAATGATCTTCAGAAACATCGATTAAATATTAAGAAATTCTATTACAAAAATTACTCTGACACTTTGGGAAAATTTAATAGCAAATTTCCAGATGCTGATCTCAGTGATATCACGGCACAACTTGATAGATTATCCAGTCTTTCTAGAAATAATATAAATCCTTCTTTACTATACGCCAGCCTCATATTTGAATTATCGTCTGTAGTTCTTCAAAAATAAGATTTCCTAATTCTACGTAAAAAATTAATATCTGATTCTTAGTAATTATTTTTTTAATTTTCGTTACAAATTAATTAAAATATTCAGAGGGCAATATGAAAAAAGTAGTTATCACATCTGCAAAAAGAACTCCGATAGGTTCTTTTTCTGGTTCGCTCTCTTCTTTATCAGCGGCACAATTAGGAAGTATCGCAATAAAGGGGGTTTTAGAGAATTCCAAAATATCACCAGAACTGGTGGATGAAGTAATAATGGGGAATGTACTTACCGGTGGACAAGGTCAGGCTCCGGCAAGGCAAGCAGCATTATTTGCCGGTCTCCCGGACAAGACAGAGTGCATGACAATAAATAAAATGTGCGGTAGTGGTCTAAAGGCGGTAATGCTGGCTGCTCAAGCAATACAAAATAATGATGCTGAAATAATAATAGCTGGTGGTCAGGAAAGTATGTCCAATGCACCATATGTGCTTGATAAAGCCAGATCGGGATATCGCCTTGGTAATGGAGAAATTGTTGATTCGATGGTTAAGGATGGGCTTTGGGATGTTTATAACAATGTTCATATGGGAAATTGTGCCGAAGCTTGTGCAAAAGATTTTCAATTTAAAAGAGAAGAGTTAGATGTATTTGCAATCAATTCTTATAAGAAAGCAATTGAGGCTCAAAAAAATAATAAGTTCAAAGATGAAATGATTGATGTAAAAGTAAAAGCCGGAAAGGAAGAGGTAGTTGTAAATGTTGATGAAGAACCCGGTAAAGTGAAGTTTGATAAAATACCCTCACTCAGACCTGTATTTGATAAGAACGGTGTCGTAACTGCCGCTAATGCATCCAGTATTAATGATGGAGCTGCTGCATTGCTGGTAATGAGTGAGGAAAAAGCTAAAGAGCTTGGATTAAAGCCTCTTGTTGAAATAGTAGCTCAATCTTCAACTGCAAAAGCCCCGATTGAATTTACAACAGCACCTGCTGATTCAATAAATAAGGTATTAAAGAAAGCAAACTTGAAACTTTCAGATATTAATCTCTTTGAAATAAATGAAGCATTTGCTGTTGTTTCATTAGCAAATAACAAAATACTCGGTTTAAATACTGATATTGTAAACGTAAATGGAGGAGCTGTTGCTTTAGGTCATCCTATTGGTGCCAGCGGAGCAAGGATACTTGTAACTTTAATACATGAAATGAAGAAAAGAAATTCAACTTATGGCTTAGCCTCACTTTGTATTGGAGGGGGAGAAGCCTCAGCATTAATTGTAAAAAATTATAATTAGGAAAGGGGTTTAATATGGAAATTAAAAATGTTGTTGTAGTTGGTGGTGGAACTATGGGTAATGGTATTACTCACGTGTTCGCACTTAATAACTTTAACGTTAGTCTGGTTGAAGTAAGCGAAGATTTATTTAATAGAGCAATCAGCACTATTACAAAGAATCTTGATCGCCAGGTTAAAAAGGAAGTTATAAAGGAAGAAGAAAAGCAGAATGCACTAAAAAACATTTCCAAAGTGATTGGTGTTGATAAAACACCTAAAGATGTCGACTTAGTTATCGAAGCTGTGTATGAGAACAAAGATGTTAAGTTATATATTTTTAATGAGTTAAATAAAATAGTTAAATCAGATACTATATTTGCGAGCAACACTTCTTCAATTTCAATTACTGAATTATCTGCTTCTACTCGTCCTGATAAATTTATTGGAATGCATTTTATGAATCCTGTTCCAATGATGAAGTTGGTGGAGATAATTCGTGGTTATTCGACAAGTGATCAGACTTATCAGACTATTAAGGCTCTAGCTGAAAAGTTAGGCAAGGTTCCGGTAGAAGTTTTTGACTACCCGGGTTTTATATCTAACCGGGTTTTATTGCCAATGATAAACGAAGCCGTATTTGCTTTGATGGAAGGTGTTGCATCTGCTGAGGATATTGACACAGTTATGAAACTAGGAATGAATCATCCAATGGGTCCTTTGACTCTTGCTGATTTTATTGGTCTTGACGTGTGCCTGGCAATTATGGAAGTCCTTTATAATGGATATAATGATCCTAAATACAGACCTTGTCCATTGTTAAAGAAAATGGTTGCAGCAAAAAAACTTGGAAGGAAATCAGGCGAAGGATTCTTTAAATACGATAAGTAAATATTAAGAAAAGATATTTTGGATATCGACAAAAAAAGGACACCCTTAACAAGATTTTTACGGGCAAAGGCATCGAGAGGATATATTCAGAAGGTACTGGCAAAGATAACTTTGCCCGATTACACAACCTTCAGCATCTATGCAGTTATCATTGGAGCACTTGCCGGATTAGCTTCAGTCTTTTTTCACGACTCAATAGAATTTTTTAACCAGATTTTTTTTGAGCAAACTGCCGAGGGATTATTCTTTCTTGGCGCAGCTGCTGTTATAGTATTGCCAGCATTGGGTATGCTTATTCAAGCAATAATGATTAAAACTTCACCCAACATTGCCGAGAAAAAAGGTGTTTCAGAGGTAATTAAGTCAGTTGCACTTCGAGGTGGTTACATTCCTTTAAGAACAACCATATTCCACTTCATAGCACCAGTGATTTGCATAGGATCAGGTGGTACTGTAGGACCTGAAGGACCGGCGGCTCAATTGGGGGGAGGAGTTTCAAGTAAACTTTGTCAACTAATCGGTTTATCAGATAATAGAAGAAGAGTATTTACTGCTGCAGGTTCAGGTGCAGCCATTGCTGCTATTTTTAACACCCCACTTGGCGGTGTATTTTTTGCACTTGAGATAATCCTGTTAAATGATTTCAATGCACCAACATTGTCCGCACTTATATTAGCCTCAGTAACTGCCAGCGCTATTTCAAGAATTTTTCTTGGTAATGTGTCAGTATTTAGTTTCGGAACTCCTAATATTGGTAGCTATAGTTATATCTATTTGTATGCAGTGTTCGGAATTATAGCCGGTTTAGTTTCAATTCTTTTTATCAGATATTCAAGCAGTACGGGAAGACTATTTAGAAAGAAAATACTAAACAAAGGAGTTCCACAATGGCTAATAATGATCGCGGTTGGACTTCTGGTCGGAGTGAGCGGATTTTATTTTAAAGATATTTTTGGAATTGGTTATTTAGGTATAAATAACATTCTCGCAGGCAAACTGGTTTGGAAAGTAGTCCTTGTATTATTTTTACTTAAGTTTTTTCTGGTTCCTCTTATTCTCAATTCAGGTGGTTTTGGCGGATTATTTGCTCCTTCGTTATTTATGGGTGCTTGCCTTGGCTTTCTTTATGCAACTCTTGCGAATTATCTCTTTGGGTTTAATCTCGATATTACAACGTACATACTTGTTGGAATGGGTGCAATGCTGGGTGGCATAAATACAATCCCGATTACTTCTATTTTAATAATATTTGAAATGACAAAGGAATATAGTTTTATTCTACCTCTAATGCTGGCAGTTATAATTAGTACAACTATAAGCAGATTAGTTCTCAAAGGTTCAGTACACATCAAGCATCTTGAGGAACAAGGATATCAAATTACAGAAGGACGTGAATCAAATATTTTAAAATCTATTTTTATAAAAGATATCAAGCTTGATGAGATAGAATTAGTCCCTGATACAACAAAACTTCCCGTACTTATTGAAAAGATGATTCAAAGTCCGAGTAATTCCTTTTATACTGTTAATGATAAAAATCAAATAACCGGAACTATTACAGAGAGTGAATTAAGACCGATTATGACTGAATACGAAAATGTTAAAGATTTTTTTGTCGCTAGCGATGTCGCGAATCCGCATGTAATATTTGTTAAGAAAAATGATGACCTCGATTATGTGTTAAGACTTTTTAGCAAGCTAAATGTTGATAATATTCCAGTTGTCGAAGATGAGGAATCAAAGACAATTCTCGGAGCAATAAATCGCCAGGAAATTTTATCTATCTACAATAGAGAAAGCCTGAAAATTAATTTAGCAGATGGATTGTCAAAGGAACTTAGAACTATTAAAGAGGCTAGCTCTTCTTCGGTAACTGCAGGCTATTCGATCAGTGAAATCACTGTTCCTTCTGAATTTATTGGGAAAAGTTTATCGGAGTTAAAAATCAGAGGCAACTATGGACTAGAAGTATTAATGATTAAACATCCGAACGATTTATTTGAGGATTCCGCCGAAAAAGAACTTATAATAAGCACAGATCCAAATTATCGATTAAGAAGAGAGGACAAATTAGTTCTTTTTGGAAGAGATGAAAATATTGAGAACTTTAAGAAGATTTAGAAAGAAATGTCCGATAATGTATATTATGTAAACTTTGATATACCCTTTTAGACCGAACCACTCAGTTTCAAATAAATATATATTACAAGTAATAAAAGCACCATCCAGACAAATGGATTTTTCTTTCGTCTTTGTAGTTTAATTTGTCTTTTGAACCCAAGTTTTTTCTTCCTTTTTTCTTTTTCATCTTCCTCAGGTTTGTAAAATCTTGCTGGATAATCGAAAACTCTATGTGCTGGTTTTTTAAAAAACATATCTACTGATTTTCATTATTATTGAATAGAGCATCAACAAACAACTTTGGTTCGAAAGTTTGTAAATCATTGATCTTTTCTCCAACTCCTATAAATTTCACAGGGACATTATGTTTTTCACATATTTGGAATATAGTACCGCCTTTAGCTGTGCCGTCAAGTTTTGTTAGAATAAGACCAGTGGTTTGTATAACCTTAGCAAATTCATCAGCCTGAATTAATGCATTTTGTCCAACATTTGCATCGAGAACCAAATATGTATCGTGAGGAGCACCCGGGAGCACCTTTTCAATAGCTCTTTTTATTTTAATTAATTCATTCATCAGATTGACTTTACTATGTAATCTGCCGGCAGTATCTATTATTACGACATCATATTTACCATCTACAGCTTTTCGGACAGCATCAAATGCGACAGAGGAAGGATCTGTGCCTTTATTCTGCTGAATGATTTCGACTCCGGCTCGCTTTGCCCAGATATCCAGTTGCTCATTTGCAGCCACACGAAAAGTATCTGCTGCACCAACAATAACTTTGTTTCCTGCTTGATTGAAATTGTGAGCAAGTTTACCAATAGTTGTTGTCTTCCCTACTCCATTAACACCTACAATCAGAATTACATAGGGACTAACATTTTCTTTATTATTCTTTGTCTCAGTAGAATCTTCGTCTGTTTTAAGAATTTGCATCAGTTCATTTTTTAATAAATCTAAAATATTTGTAAGTGTTCTATCTTTTTCACCCTTTAAATGTGTTTTAAGATTGGTGATTATTTTTCCAGATAATTCAACACTTAAATCAGATGAGATTAAAATTTCTTCAAGCTCATTTAATGTATTTTCGTCAATAACTGCTTTACCCGTAAAAGTTTCAGTTATGTTATTTACAAGCTTATTCCTCGTTTTACTCAAGCCTTCTTTAAGCTTATTAAAATTCAAATTGTTGAATAATTTCATTTCTTTTTGCCGGATGATAAAGTTTTAAAAGCTTTAAGTAAATAATTAATTAGTGAAGAAAAAATTAATATTATACTCACATAGTAGAGAATTTGATAAGGAAGTGATTCTCTGCTTGCATTGAGCAGAATCATTAAAAGTACAAATGAAATTGCCAGAACGGTTGCTTTTCCTAAATAATCTGATGGTAAAACTTTGCCAATTTTTTTTGTGATGAATATACCACCCAGCAGGATTAACGCATCTCTGCCAACAATCAAATAAAAATAATAATCGGGTATTTCATTTAGTAAAAATAAATTGACAACGACAAATCCAATTAATATTTTATCCGCAAGCGGATCAATAATTTTTCCAAATTCTGTTATTTGGTTGAGTTTGCGCGCAAGATATCCATCAAGTATATCCGTAATTGCAGCAAAGATGCCAATTCCTCCCACCGAATAGCGGTAAAATGTATCATCAAAATTGTTGAATGCAATCCAGGCTGGAATAACTAAAAGTAAACGAACAAAGCTTAAAAAATTTGAAACATTAAATATTTTCTTTACGTCCATTTTATCGAATCACTGCAAACTTGCCAATTTTTTCATCCTTTTCATTACTGGATTCATCAAGCATTACTACACGATAAATATAAATTCCTGAGGAAAGTTGGTTACCATTTATATCAATTAAATTAAAAGTTGCACCACCATTACCATCGCTTTCTTCTATTTCACCAATCTTAGATCCGTTAATAGTCCAGATTGTTATCGTTGCATATTGAGGTAAATTAGCAAAAGTGAGCTGTTCCCCGCTAACTGGTTTTACCGGATTAGGATATACATAGACATCAGAAAGATCTTTTGCGAAACTTGAAAGAACAATATAACTCCCTGCCCCTTCATTGATCGGGACACTTCCTGTTGAAAACGAAGAGATAAGATTTTTCACCCTCATTACATATTCCCTGCCGATTGAACCAACAGGTTTCTGTCCTTTTAGGTTAATGTTCACTATTCTTTTATCTGTAGCATCAACTTGGGCTGAAGTCACTTTGTTGTCTGGCTCAAAAGTGTAGTTGGTTATATTTTCTGCAGTTTGTTCATCTACACTAAGATTAAAAACAATTCTTAAATTATAAGCATCAACTATATCAAAAGAAGAAATAAAAAATTCCGGATTGACTATATTCGAATCCATATTAAAAGTAATGGTTGCCAGTTGAATTGGAGAGCCATAAAGGTCGCGTAAACCAGAAACTAATAATTGGTTTTGACCAACAGGGATTTTATCTCTGAAAGTTAAAAGATAGGAGAATTGACTTGCGGGGGAAATTGAATTAGGATAATCAGTTCCGTTTAATTTAAATGCCTGCAGGTTTTCTATTGTGTTATTCATCTTCTCAGAGAATTGCACAGTTATTGCATTTCTGCTGCTTCCAAATGCAGTATCGATCATTCCAGGTGTATGACAATATACTTTAATTGTATTTGATAAGTTTGAATATGGATCAGGTTTAGATAAATCAAAAGCCCGAACAGCGTAAAAATAATCTGTGTTCTCTGTAAGATTATAATCTGAGAATTCATTTGCACCTAATACCGTAGTAATTGAATCTAAATTCTCAGGCGTAGGACCTCGGTAAATAAAGTATTGATCAACACTTCCCTGCCAACTCAAATAAATCGAAGTGTTGTTGGTACTATAACCCTTTACGTTATTTGGAGGAAAAGGTTTATTCGACTCAGTCAACTCGAGAAACTTAATTCCACCTGAATACCACAATGCTACATCAGGAATATTATTCTGATTTAAATCACCTTTAAATATACTGTATGTATTTACTCCTTCTTCAAAGTAAACAATTTTATCACTACTAATCAGATCGTTTTTAAATATATAACAATAAGGAAAAATATTAGCAATCAATTCATCTATTCCATTGTTGTCAACATCTATAAAACCAATTGACTGATATGCTTCATTGAATTGTCCAAGATATTCAGATGACTGATCGAGAAAGACTTTACTGGTGATGATGTTAAACTTACCATTTTGGTATGACAGAACTAGAGCTAGAAAATTCGGGGCTACTGAATTTGTATAATATAAAATGCAAAAATCAGGACTACCATCACCATTATAATCGCCAACGTCCAAAGAATTATTCTGTGCTACTAAGAATCCGGGGATTTTAAAACTGTCGATTGCTGTGATGCTGCTTGGTCCATTTATTTCAAAACCCCTGAGTTCTCCGTTTGCAGTTAACATCCAGATCTCTTTATTCAAATCGGCATCTGTATCTGTAATTACCAGATTTGCAGTAGTACCTAAATCGGATTTATAAATCGTCATAACAGAGTCGAAAGTTAAATTGGGATTTAATCGCCAATAAATTATAGCTTGATTATCAAGTCCCTCAGTAATCAATTCATTATTCCCATCATTGTCAAAATCTCCAATCTTAATAGGATAAAAAATATTTGTTGCTGAAGTCTGTCTTATAAGATCAAATGAATTAGGCTGTGCCTGTTCGTCAACAAAAACTGAAGGATAAAGTACACTAAACAAATCTTTTTTTCCATTATTATTAAAGTCCCCGAAAAGACGTGGAATTTGACCCTGGATGGAATCAATCTTAATAAAAGAATCATTTTCAATTTTGAACAAACCAAAAATTGCTTCCGGCGTATTGTAAAAAGTTTGGAAGAGAACTTCATTGCTATTGTTTGAAAGAAAGCTGACCGGTTTTTCGAATAAATATCCTTTTGGCAGCTTATAATTCAATTCAGTAGATGTAATTGTCTCAGGTAAATCATAAGTGGCGTATACAAAGTAATTATTTGTGGTATCTAAAACAGTGGTTGTTAATCCTGCCAGATTTTCAGCTTCATAATAAACCTCATAAACTGATGAAGGTTCAACGATATTAATAGGAATAAATCCGTAATGATATTGTTTAACAAATTGGTTGTTAGTCGTAAAACCATCTAAAGTAACATAATCAAAATTTGGATTGCCAATTTTTCTATAATACATTCTTGTTATAGAACGTTGACTTGTATAAACCTCTGCCTGAATTGTAGATTTTTCTCCATAATAAATAGGCCCGTCACCAATTAAAACTACATTCGGTGGAGATCGCATTACAAAGAAATTTACTCTTTCTTCGAGTGTTCTTCCATTAGTTAATTGAACCTCAAGTCTGAGACAATATACGGAATCAGGTAGTGACGACAGATTTAATTTATAAAGATCTTCATTTGAGAATTGATTTAATCCATTCTCGATAAGCGGAATCCAGTTACTTGGATTCAACCCGTAACCATAAGAAAGATTATAAAATGAAAATAATGGAGAAAGAATTGTTGCATTGATTGTCAGCGTATCTTCCAAGGTTGCGTAATCCTGAAGCGGACTATTAAATTTAATTACAGATGGAGCAATTACGGTTAACGCACGGTAAGTATTTAATCTACCCGCACCTGTATATAAATCCCAACCAGGTTCCCCAATATCATCAGAAGTAGTCTTTAAAATTTGTTTTACTTCTTCATTTGTAAAATTTTGTAATGAAAGAATCAAAGCCGCAGTAGCAGCAACATGCGGAGTAGCAGCAGAGGTTCCACCATCTGACCTGTAGCCTCCACCTATCGTCGTTGAAAGTATCGATGTACCCGGTGCCATCAAATCTAATGTTGAACCATAATTTGAA
>Ga0307423_1000821_pt1 | contig 20115 bp, 19 predicted proteins | sample SalMarWE160310MG_FD_202154 | JGI IMG/M metagenome (GOLD analysis project Ga0307423, IMG submission 202154) | Salt marsh sediment microbial communities from the Plum Island Ecosystem LTER, Massachusetts, United States - WE1603-10 | ecosystem: Environmental > Aquatic > Marine > Intertidal zone >...
GCTGGCGGGTTTGCTTATCCAGCCGCTGACACCTTACCCGGGGACCCGGTTATTTGACAGGCTCCGGAAGGAAGGCCGTATTTTGCACAAGCGCTGGGGAGAATACGGAGACAAGGTGGTCTTTATGCCAAAACATATGTCGCCGAGAGAACTCCAGGAGGAGATCTGCGAATGTTATGCAACGATTTATTCTCCCTTGGGGGCGGTGAGGGCGATGTTGCATGCAAGAAAGGGATTTCGCTTGATGATGCTTGGCATTGCCTTTTTTAGGCAGCTGGAGATGTCAAGAATCAGAAATTATATCAGGGAAATGTGGCCCGAACCAAAAGCAACGGAAAAAAGGACACTTTGATTTTTCAAATCTGATGAAAAGGCAATGTGAAAGACAGAATCAATGGAGGAAAGCATGGTTAGAGAAGCAGATGATCGCTCCATAGAGATTATCCTGCCGACAAAGATCGGCTACGAGCGGATTGCCATGGATTGCTCCGCGTCCTTCGCAAGATACTGGGGTACGGTGGATGAACGCATCGAGGATCTGAAGACCGCGGTTGCGGAGGCCTGCCTGAATGCCATGGAGCACGGGAACAAGGGCCGACCGGAGGCCAGGGTGGTGGTAACCCTGGACCTGGAGAATGGGGCCATTGTCGTCCAGGTAAAGGACGAGGGAAATGGTATTCCTGAGATCCCGGCCGATCCCGATATCCAGAGAAAAATCCAGAAACTGGAGCCTGCAAGGGGACTCGGGCTGTTCCTGATCCGGAACCTCATGGACCAGGTGGAACTGAACAGGATCACGGAACAGGGGCATACCGTCCGGATGACCATCAGGCTTCAAAATCCTGAACCCATGTCGTGAGGTGGGCGGCTTTTTCTGAGAAACACATTTCAGCGGAAAGAGGGAGCAAGAAAAGGAGGAAGGCTGGGAAATGGTGGATCAAAATCAGATCAGCATTGAAAACAGGGGCGAGCTTTCCATTCTCGACATTACAGGTGACATTACGAGCGCGTCTGAACCTTTTTTTGCGCAGGCATACAAACATCCGGATGTGGATGGCGTCGGCAAGATCCTGCTCAAGTTTGATGAAGGGGCCTACATCAACAGCGGGGGAATCGCTGTCCTCATCCAGTTGCTGGCGGAAACGAAGCGAAAGGCCCAGAAGGTGGGCATCACCGGCCTGTCGGATCATTTCAAAAAAATCTTTCACATGGTGGGGATTACCCGCTTTGCGGATATCTATGCCTCCATGGATGAAGCCTTGAAGGCGATGGGGTGAAGGAAATGGATTTGAGATCGGGATACCTTTTCAGAGGCCTGAATGACCGCCAGCTGGAGGGGCTTACCGCGGGCACAAAGAACATCGAGGTAGACTCGGGTGAGGTCATTTATCGTGAGAGGGAAGAGGCCGAGGCGATCTATATGCTCTCCAGTGGTGCCGTGGAATTGGTTACCAGTGTAAATAATCATATTGAATTGCCGGTATCCATCATTCGGAATCCCGGCGAAATGTTTGGTTCTTCGGCGCTGATTGAACCGCACCTGCATACCCTCACCGCCAGGTGTCAGTCCGCGGGAAACATCCTGGTTATTGAGAGACGTGCCCTGCAGGAGTATATGTCCGAACATGACGAGGTAGGATTAATAATCATGACGAACCTTGCAACTTATCTTCTTTCACGGTTGAAAGAGAGCAGGCAGGAATTAAAGATTCATTTCAAAACGCTTCTTCGATCTTTTCGGGCGTAAAATATTGAGCAGCCTAGTCTGCATGGGACATTCAGATGGCTGAACCAGCAACAACCGCATTATCCGTTCAGGAAGAACTGGACAGGCGTCTTTTTTATCTCAAGACGCTCTACGACATGAGCTGTGAGCTTTTCGGGATCATGGAAGTCGGCAGGATCCTCAAGCATTTCCTGCTGATGACAACCGGAAATTTCGGGGTTATTGAAGGATTCCTCGTTCTGGTGGAGCCCTCGTCCAGGGAAATAGAGCACTTTGCGTCTGTGGGCATTGCTGAAGACAGTAAAACGCTTCTGAAAACACATGCCGCTGATATGTTGCGGATCGGGCAGGAGCATGGTTTAATAATGGACGCTGATCATTTTCCAAAGGATGTGGCATTTCATGGGTTGTTTGCGCTCCTGGTTCCTTTCCAGGTGGATGGAACCTGTGCGGGGGCACTTGGGATAGGGCGCAAGCTCGTGGGGGAGCCTTATTCGAGCGAAGACGAGGACCTCCTTCTGACCCTGGTGAACAGCCTGGTTATTGCGCTGAAAAATGCGCGGTATGCAGAGGCTCTCAAGAAGGCATACGAAGAAGTTTCCAGCCTGAACCGGGCAAAGGACAAGGTGATCAATCACCTGTCCCATGAACTCAAGACGCCGATCTCGTTGCTCAAGGCGGCATTGACACTCCTGGACAGAAAGCTTGGCGATTACCCGCGGGAAAGGTGGGAAAGAACGCTCCTGCGGGCACAAAAAAATGTTGATCGCCTCAGCGCCATGCAGGAAGAAGTGGATGACATTATGCGGGGAAAGGATGTAACGACCTACCGCATGCTCAATCTGCTGCTGGACCAGTGTGCCGATCAAATCGCTCTTCTGGCGGCGGACGAGGTGGGAGAGGACAGCATCATAGAGCGGATCAGGGAGAGGATTGAAGAACTCTTCGGCCCCAAGGACCAGACTCCGGAAAAGATTTCGCTGGATCGATTTGTGGCGGAGCGGCTGGAAGCGTTGATCCCGCTGTTTTCGCATCGAAAAGTGAGGATTCAGAGTGACTTTGACCGTGCCCGGCCCGTCATCATTCCCCCGGATGCATTGAAAAAAATGGTCAATGGCCTCGTGAGAAACGCGGTTGAAAACACCCCTGACGGCGGGATGATTGACGTGACAGTGAAGGAGGTTGGAGAGGAGATCCATCTGGTTGTCCGGGACTACGGGGTGGGCATAACAAAGGAACATCAGAGACGGATATTTGAAGGGTTTTTTCCGACCCAGGAGACGGACGCCTATCGTTCCGGGCATCCCTTTGATTTCAACGCAGGAGGAAAGGGAGCCGATCTTCTCCGGATGAAGATTTTCTCGGAGCGATTCAATTTCCGGCTGCAAATGGACTCGGAGCGCTGCAGGCATATCCCCGGGGAGAATGATGTGTGCCCGGGGAGTGTGGACCAGTGCGCACACTGCACCAACGGAAATGATTGCGCTGATTCCGGAGGAACGGTGTTCAAGGTCGTTTTTCCCAGTAGCGGGGTTGAAAAATCCTGAAGGAGAGCATGCCGATGAAAAAGGTAAATGAGGTCAAGATCGATCTGCAAGGGTCGGTGGCTGTTATTGATATCCATGGGGACATCACCAGTCAATCTGAAATCATCTTGAGAAGCAGCTACGAGCGATTGGATTCCGAAAAGATCAAGGGGGTCCTCTTGAAATTTGAAAAGGCCACCTATTTCAACAGCGAGGGGCTGAAGGTCCTCATCCTGATTTTGGCGGATGCCAGGAAAAGGGCCCAGAAGATCGCGGTAACCGGCCTGTCAGAACATTTCAAAAAGATCTTCGGGATGGTGGGCATTACCAAGTTCGCAAAGATTTACGATGATGAGGATCAGGCCATCAAAGACCTGGAGAGTTTTGCCGGAGAGGGATGATTACAGGGGCTCTGGTGCTTACGGCGGTCGAAAGGATAAAGGCGAAAGGAAAGAATAAGGGCGGTGATAGGGTAGGGCGTTAGGACCGTTGGGCATCGCCCAACTTGAGGGTTAAGGCAAAAGAGGGAAATGCCCAAAGAAACAGAAAAGATGAATACGGAGCCGGGAGAATCCGATACTTCCACGGGGCTGGAAGTTATACAGACGGAACTTGACCGGCGTGCCTACTACCTTCGAACCCTGTATGACGTGAGCAAGGAGCTGTTCGGGACGGTAAACTTCGAGGCCATCCTGCGAAACTTCATGCTCATGACCATGGGCAATTTCGGGGTATTTCGGTGTTTTATTCTCACATGCAATGATTCCGCTGACCAGGTCCGCCACATTGTTTCCGTCGGTTTTGACGAAGATGAACAGTCCCGGCTGCAGCAGTTCAGCTGCAGGTTTCTCGAAGGGAACTCCACCTGCATGGTGGAAAGCGCCGGACTTGAAAAATTGGGGTCCACCCCTTTCCCTCCTGACGTCTCCCTCATTTTTCCCTTCAGGATTGACACCGATCAGATTGGCATCCTTGGCCTCGGACCGAAGCTCACCGAAGAACCTTTTGAAAAGCACGACAAGGAACTCCTGGGCACCCTGGTCAACAACCTGGTGGTTGCCCTCAAGAATGCCCTCTCTTTTGAAGAGATCAACGCGCTCAACGAGGAGCTGCAAGTCAAGAACGAAGAACTTGAAAAGGCGCTTCATGAACTGCAGGCGGCCATGCGGAAGGTGGAGATACTCGAGAGCATCAAGGCGAACCTGTGCAAGTTCGTCCCTGCCACGGTGACAAGGATGATCGAAAGATCACCAACGTCCGAGAGCCTCGAAGCCAGGGAGCGCGACCTGACGGTCATGTTCCTGGACATCGAGGGCTATACCAAGATCACCGAGGAAGTGGGCGGCACCGAAACAAACAGTCTCGTGGAGAAGTATTTCTCGGTCTTCATGGATGCCATATATACCAATAATGGTGATGTGATGGAGACTGCCGGTGACGGGCTCATGATCCTCTTTCTCGCGGAAGACAGGACGGCCCATGCTCTGGATGCGGTCCGGGCGGCGGCGACCATCAGGGAGAAAACGGCCGTTATCAACAAAGAGAGCACGGTGGTTTCACAACCGCTCGCAATCAATATAGGCATTACTTCGGGCCGGGCCTATCTGGGGGCTTCCAGGTACAGCAGCACCACCGGGTCCCGCTGGACTTACACGGCACACGGTATGCTGGTGAACATGGCCGCGAGGATCTGCACGAAGGCAACGGGAGGGGCCATCCTCACCAACAGGGCAACAGCGGAAAGGGCAGGTGACGAGTTTAGGATCGTTTCCCTCGGCAAATCCAGACTCAAGAATATCTCCGAGGAAATGGAGATTTTTGAGGTGAAACAGCGACCCCATTTCCCATTGTAGGAGCGACCTCCCGGTCGCGATGTTCGCAGGCGGGAGCTGCTCCTACAGAGGTGGCGCGTGGTTTTATCGCAAGCGGGAGCTTGCTCCTACAGGGGTTAGAGGGGTTGGCTGCGGACGGCGTTTCGGCCCTCATTCTTGGCCTGGTAGAGCTTGTCGTCGGCCATCTTGACCATTGTATCCGGGGAAACTCCTGAATCCGGGGTGTCGTGGGAGAACCCGGTTACCCCGAAGCTGGCAGTGATGTTGAGGCCTCCTTCAGGGGTATCCATGGTTGCCTCGGCTACGCTGATACGGAGGCGCTCGGCTACCAGGACAGCACCCTGAAAGGGAGTTTCCGGGAGCACTACCAGGAATTCCTCGCCGCCATACCGGGAAACCCAGTCAACCCCGTTCCGAATGGAGTCCATGAGAATCTTCGCAAAGGCCTTGAGCACCGCGTCTCCGGCCTGGTGCCCATAAGTGTCGTTCACCTTTTTGAAGTGATCGATATCACACAGAACGATCGAAAGGTCATGCCCATATCGCCTGGCCCTCTTGATCTCTTTTGGTAAATGCTCGGTGAGGAATCCCCTGTTGTAGCATCCGGTTAACGTGTCTTTTATTGAAAGGATCCTGATCTCTTCAGTCGCATTCTTGAGGGACCGTTCAAGATCCAGGATCCGGGTGCCCGTCTTGAGGCGGGCCATTAGTTCCGCACGATTGAAAGGCTTTGTCAGGTAATCGTCCGCCCCTGCTTCGAGACCTGCAACAATGTCGTCCTTGGAATCTTTCGCCGTAAGGAGGATCATGAAGATGTACCCGTTTTCCGACTGTTCCCTCAGCTCCCGGCAGAGTTCGGGGCCGGTCATTTCTGGCATCATCCAGTCCGTAAGGACAATGGGAAAGAAACGTTGGGCAAAGAGTTCAAGGGCCTCACGGCCGTCTTTGGCCGAAACCACCTCATAACCGGCCTTTGTGAGGGTCTTTTCAAGGAGTTTGCGGGAGACCGGGTTATCTTCGGCAATAAGAATAGGAAAATCGCTCTTCAATGGACTGCTCCAATGGGGTGGCTATGTGTGAAAAAGCTCGACCACAGGGGCGAACTTCGTCTTCAGGGCCTGGACCTTTTCACCCATACCAGCAAGATCCTGTTCCCTGCCCTTGAACTCAATTTCCCTGGCCGTATCGGAAAGATCCATGAGACCCATGTTGGCTGATGCTCCTTTAATAGAGTGGGCAGCCTTGACCACACCTTCTGCGTTGTTTGCGGCTATTGCCTGTTCCAGGGAAGCGATGTCGGCTTTGCCGGAATCCACAAGCAGTTCCAGGATTTCCATGTATTCATCGGGCTCCAGTCCCAAGTTACCCGCCAATTCGTTGATATTCATGATACCAGCTCCTTTTTCAGAACATACCTGTCAATCATCTGGAATACCAGTTCCCGTTTAATGGGTTTGGGAACGTAATCATCCATGCCCGCGGTAAGGCATTTTTCCCTGTCTCCCGCCATGGCATTGGCAGTCATGGCGATGATGGGAATCCGGGACGCAGTCCCATTGCCGTTTTCCCTTTTCGCTTCCACTTCCCGGATCGCCCGCGTGGCTTCCAACCCGTCCATTTCAGGCATCTGGACGTCCATGAATATCAAGTGATAGGCCTCAGGATCATTTGAAAATTTTTCCAGGGCCTCCTTCCCGTTGTTGGCTATTTCCACCTGATATCCAGCCTTCTTGAGCATCATTCCGGCGAGCTTCTGGTTGACAGGATTGTCTTCAGCCAGGAGAAGAGACGAGGCTCGCTTCATTTCCTCCCGCACGGAGTATTGGGTGACAATCTGTCTGCTTTCAGAGTCTGCCAGATGATTTCCGGCGGTTTTGGTGCTCAGAAGCTTTTCAATGATATTGAAGAGTTTCTGGCGCCGAATCGGTTTCGGCAGAAACCCGTCAAACCCGGCATCCTGGCATCTTTTTGCCGCCCGGACCACGGAGGACGAGAATGCCAGTAAAGGAAGGTCTAATGCAGGGGAAGGACCCTCGCGGACCGCTCGGGCTATGTCATAGCCGTTCATATCGGGCATCTGGATATCCAGAATGCAGAGGTCAAATGGATCATTCGCCTCCATAGCCTCTTTCACGGCGGGGAGTACCTCTTTGCCCATTGAAAGGGCATGGACCCTTATACCGGTGGACTCCAGCAGGTGGCGGAGGATATCCAGGTTTGTCCGATTGTCGTCCACGATGAGGGCCCTCTTCCCGTTGAGGATAGTCGGCACCAGCCTTTTCGCCTTCTTTTCGGGCGCTTTTTTCGCCTTCCCGATAAAATGAAAGCAGGTTCCCTCGCCGGGCTTACTTTCCGCCCAGACATCACCTTCCATGATTTCCGATATCTTCTTGCAGATGGTGAGCCCCAGGCCTGTCCCGCCGTATTTCCTGGTGGTCGATCCATCAGCCTGTTGAAAGGGTTCAAAGATGTTCGCGAGTTTTGCTTCAGTGATACCGATACCGGTATCACGGACGGTGGCGTGGAAGGATATGCCCTCTCCGTCTCCCTCGGTCATGTCCAGGGCAAGCTCTATTTCCCCTGAATCGGTAAACTTGCTCGCGTTCCCCATGAGATTCACCAGGACCTGCCTGAAACGATGGGGATCTCCATTTATCTGAGCCGGAACATCGTTGCCGATCCTGCAGAGGATTTCTATGGGCTTGTCTTGAATCTTGGGACGGATGAGGTCACAGACATCATGACACAGGATCTCCGGGTCGAAGTCTATCTCCTCCAGGTCCATCTGGCCTGCCTCGATTTTGGAGAAGTCCAGGATGTCGTTAATGAGGGACAGAAGGGATTCTCCGCTTCTCTTGATCGTGCTGGCATAATCGATTTGTTCATCGGTCAACTGGGTTTCGAGCAGCATGTCGGTGAACCCGATCACCCCGTTCAAGGGCGTCCGGATCTCGTGGCTCATGTTTGCCAGGAATTCACTTTTCGCCAGGGATGCCAGTTCGGCCTGGACCGCCATCTGGTTTGCCCGCTCGATGGCTGTTTCCAGCTGATCATTCGTTTCCTGCAGTTCCGCTCGGATCCGTTTTTCCCGGTCGATTCTATCAATTTTGGCTTTGAGCTCCTTCATGTCAAAGGGCTTGCTGATGTAATCGGCAGCGCCTGCCGAAATGATATCGGCGTACGTGTAGCTTGCTGTATAGCCGGTCATGATTATGAAGGCCAGGTCGGGGGAGGACTCCTTGATTTTTTTCATCATCTGAATTCCATCCATCCCCGGCATGGAGATATCTGAAAGGACCAGATCGTACTGCTCGTTTTGGAACATTTTCATTGCCTGCTCGGCATCTTTCGCTTCGTGACAGGTCATCCCGAATTTTTCGAGAAAAGAGTGGGCGGTGGTGCGGATCATTTCTTCGTCGTCAACGATCAAGACTCTATTGATACCTGAATTTGCCATGTCAGATGATTTTTTCTCCTGTCCTTCAACCCATTGAGGTGAGCGGCAAAGCGCCCAGGCCTAAAGAGATTATCGGAAAAAGCGGAAAATTATTGAGTAAAAAAATGAAAAAGTGTTACTATTCGGCCGCTGAGGCAAAATAAGTGGCTTAGATAATAGCTCAATAAATAGGGAAATGCAGACAGCGCATGATCGCGACCTGGAAGTCGCTTCTCCAGGGAGCAATGGTGAAATGTGCTGTAGGAGCAACGTCCACGTTGCGACGGTAAAACGGTGGCCAAAACCGAGATGTTGAATTCAAAGGAAATGCCCCCTTTTATTGAGTTGATACAGGCATATGGCATCAGGAATAGGCTGTAAGATGCCTGAGGGAAAAAGGATTTTTTTATCTAGATAGGAGATTGTGTAAAAAAATGGAAGAAACACTCATTGAAATCAAGCAGGATAGCCCGGGATTTGATCATTTTATCGGGTCCTGGTTTTGCCGGAACGGCTTGGCCTTTCTGGTGGATGTCGGCCCGGCCAACACAGCGGACCGTTTGCTGGAAAGCCTGGCACAGCTTGACGTGGAAGAAATTGATTATATCTTATTGACGCACATTCACATAGATCATGCCGGCGCGCTTGCGGATGTGCTGGCGCGATACGCCATGGCCCGGGTGGTCTGTCATGAAAAAGGCATTCCGAATCTGGTCGATCCCTCCAGACTCTGGGCGGGCAGTTTGAGTGTGCTGGGAGAAACTGCGGAATTCTTCGGGGAGCCCAAAGCTGTTCCGGAAGATCGGCTTGTTCCTCATACTTCGTGCCCGATAAACGGTCTGCGGGTGATAGAAACCCCCGGGCATGCCCCACACCACTTGAGTTTTGCCTACGAGGGACGTCTGTTCGCGGGTGAAGCAGCAGGTACTTTTTCAGTGGTGAAAGGAAAGGAATATCTTCGGCCGGCAACGCCGCCGAGGTTTTTTCTGCACGTGTTTTTGGAAAGCGTGGATCGCATGCTTAGACTGGATGATCAACCGATCTACTACGCGCATTTCGGCAGGGCTGAAAGTTCCCACCGCATGCTGAAGCGGTTTCGAGACCAGATCCTGTCGTGGAAGGACTGGATCAACGAAGAATTTTCCTCAGGAGAAGAGGATCTTGAAAACCGCTGTGTGGATGCGCTTCTTGTAAAGGATCCGAATCTTGCGGCATTTGCGGATATGGATCCAGGGACCAGGGAAAGGGAAAAGAACTTCATCGCCAATGCAGTACGGGGTTTTCTGGGTTATTTCCGTGAAGCCAGGCAGGAGACGCATGAAAAATGAGCTTTTGTGAGGAAGAAATATGAAAGACTGGAATGTTCTCGAGAAGGCTAACTTGCGGGCGCTTCTTGAAACCGATCAGGTGGATAGCGTGCAGGACCGGCTGAATATAGTGGATACGTTTCTCGACACGGAAGAGCATGTTACGCTTGAGGAGCTGTTTCGGCTGCTCAAGAATAAAGGCTACGATTACGAACCTGGATTCGTACGGCAATGCATGAATCGGATGGTAGAACTCGGATTTGCCCAACGGAAGAAGTTTGAAGATCAGCCCATACGCTATGAGCACCGGCATCTAGGCCGGCATCACGATCATCTCATCTGCACCAAATGCGGGAAGATCGTCGAATTTTCCAATGATGAGATGGAACGCCTCCAGGTACAGATCGCCACGTCCCATGGGTTTCAAATGTTGCAGCACCGTATGGAGATATATGGCCTGTGCGATGAGTGCCTCGCCCAGCGTGCCCCGTTGATGCCCCTGGCCATTGCCAAACCCGGGGAGCGGGTGGAGGTAAAAGAGATAATAACCGGTGTTGGGGGGAAATCGCGACTCGCATCTATGGGATTGCGGATCGGGGACAAAGTAGAAGTGATCAGCAATGACGGGCACGGACGGCTCATCCTGGGGCATGATTGTTCGAGGCTGGCCATGGGACGTGGCATGGCCCAGAAAATTCTCGTTGCCCTGAACACCGCGCCGGCCGATGCTATCTGCAAGGAAGAGTAGCCGGGTTAGGCGATTCGTTTGAGGAGCGTACGCAACCGGTCCCTGATGCCTCGGATTGTTTTTTCCGGCCCGCTCCGGTATTGAAGGCGCTCGTTTTCTTCCCTGGAAACCGCGCCGGGACAATGCTTGAGTTTAAGCTTGATGATGGCCAGTTCATCATCCAGGAGGAATCGCTCATAAATCCGGTTGAAGGGGAAAAATCTGCACTCGCGCCGCAGGATTGCCGCGGCCCAGTCAACAAAATACGGGCGTCCGTCACTGCCCACGAGGATGTTTGGTTCCCTCTTCAGGTCGCAATGGGCCACGCCCTTTGCGTGAACCCGGGAGACCAGGCTCTCGCATGCCTCGAAAAACCCTTCCGGAAGGTCCGAAGGTTTTTCCACATCGTTGAGACTGGTGCCCGGGATTTGCTCCAGCACGATGGCCAGACCTTTAATCACCCGGTAAACCCTGGGGACGCCCTCGAGCCCCGCCACCTGCCAATAGGCCCTGCTCTCACGCCACACGAGAAACCGGCCAGCCAAGTTCCTGAAAAGGAATCGGTTGGTGCTGAAGTCCTTGACTACAGCGCGAACACCGTCCTCCTCAATGACCCGCAGTGCCGGCCTGGTGGCCGCCGCGGGCCGCAGGATTGCCTTCTGCTTCCCGGGAAGCCCCTGAAGAGTGATAGATTCAAACATATGCCGTCGCGGTTACGGGTTCACGGTTCATAGTTTACGGTTTGTCATGGTACTTGAAATAGGCGGCGCAGGTGCCCTCGCTGGAAACCATGCATGGGCCCACCGGGGTGCGCGGCGTGCACACCTTGCGGAAAAGCTTGCACTCGAACGGCCTGGCAACTCCACGGAGGACCTCGGCACACAGGCAGCCGGCCGGCTCTTTGGCAGCCGGGACCTCCAGGTCAAAGCGTCTGGCGGCATCATAGGCCGCGTATTTCTCGCGAAGGGCCAGGCCGCTCATGGGAATGACACCGAGTCCTCTCCACGGGGTATCGCAAGGTTCAAAAACCTCATCCATGAGCCCGAGGGCGCTGGGATTCCCCTCGGGCGAAGCTCCGCGCACGTACTGGATTTCCACCCGTGCCTCGTCTGCTTCAATCTGCCGCACGAGCATCAGAATCCCCTGCAGAATATCCAGCGGTTCAAAACCCACCACCACGCAGGGGACCCTGTACTGATCCACCACTGACTGGTAACTGGAGGTTCCGATAATGGTGGTGACGTGGCCCGGGCAGATAAAACCGGTTATGTCAAGGGTGCCGCCTGAGAGCAGAGCGTCCATGGCCGGGGGCAGGAGCTTGTGGGCTGAAAGCACAAAAAAATTATTGAGATTGGTCTCATGGGCCGTTTTCACCGCCGCAGCCACAGTGGGAGCCGTGGTCTCGAAACCAACTCCGAGGAAGACGACCGGGTGATCAGGGTTTTTCCGGGCAATGGTGAGGGCGTCAAAGGTGGAGTAGACCATGCGCACATCGGCCCCATGGGCCCTTTCCGCCTGAAGGGAAGAGTTGGTCCCGGGGACCCTGAACATGTCTCCAAACGTGGTGACGATCACCCCGGGTTCACCGGCAAGCTTAATGGACCGGTCCATGTCTTCGGTGGCGGTTACACAGACGGGACATCCCGGGCCGGACACCAGTTCCACCGTCTCGGGCAGGAGACTGCGGATGCCGTGCCTGAAAATGGCCATGGTATGGGTCCCGCAGATCTCCATGAGACGGGCAGGCTTTCGGGAGGTATCCCTTATTTTTCGGGAAAGGGCCTGGGCCACCTCCCGGTCACGATATTCATCCATGTGCTTCATTTCATTTTTCCCTTCAGCCTATTTCCCTTCAGTCTATCGACCTGCATAGCTATACCTTCCTTTCCATTTTCTGGAGCGGAGGCCTGCACATACGGCCTGCCCCAAAGCCAGCCCGCCGTCATTGGAGGGTACAAGACGGTGGCTGTAAACCCGAAAGCCGTCTTGCTCCAGCAGCTTTGTCAGACTGCTCAGAAGGGTGGCATTCTGGAAAGAGCCTCCGCTCATGGCCACCTCTTCGATGCCTGTCTCCTCCCTGATAACATGGCACGTCTCCCGGAGCATCTGTATGATGGTGTTGTGGAAGCGTGCACTTATGGTGCCCTTGCAGGTGCCCTTCTCCAAGTCCTCTACAATGCTCCGGATCAGATCTGCTGTCAACAGATGGTGATGATTTTCGCCTTTTTCTATCCGGTACGGGTAGTGTCTTTTTTCACCCTGGCGCTGACACATTTCCAGCTCAATAGGGGCCTGGCCCTCATAGACGTTTTTGTCCCTAAGCCCGATAAGCGATGAAACCGCGTCGAAGAGCCTTCCACAGCTCGACGTGAGGGGTGAATTCACTCCCTGTCGAGCCATTCGGACCACAATGGCAGCCTGGGTTTTGTCCAGGTGCTGCACAAAAGGGATGTCAAGATCAAAGAGCGCGTCATCGTAAGATTTGTGGAGATACACCAGGGCCATCCTCCAGGGAAATTTTGCGGCGGCGTCCCCGCCGGGGAGGGGGATGTAGTCGAGGTGGGCCTTCCTCTGAAAGGACACCAGGTCTGCGAGGATGATGTCCCCTCCCCAGATGTGTCCATCAGTCCCCAACCCTGTCCCGTCCATGGCCAGTCCGATGACCGGGCCTACTATGCCGTATTCCGCCATGCACCCCACGATGTGGGCATGATGATGCTGGACGGCGATGCGGGTGACGTGGCTTTGTTCCCGGGCGAACCGGGAACTGAGATAGTCCGGGTGCACATCGTGGGCAATGACTGCGGGCTCGATTTCAAGAATCCTCTGGAGGTGCGAGATGGTAAGCGTGAAAAATTCATAGGTCTCAAGGTTCTCCATGTCTCCCACGTGCTGACTCAGGAAGACGCGATTTTCCTTGGTAAGACAGACGGTGTTTTTGAGTTCCCCGCCTACGGCCAGGACCGGGGGAAGGCTGGGAAAGCTTTCAGGCAGGAAGATGGGGGTGGGAACATACCCGCGGGATCTCCTGATCTGCCTGGACACCCGATTGATGACCCGGACGATGGAGTCATCACTCCTGAGATAGATATCGCGGTTGTGGACCAGGAAACAGTCCGCGATGCCTTTCAGGTTGAGAAAAGCCGAGCTGTTGTCGATGTTGATGGGCTCTTCGGTCATGTTTCCGCTGGTCATGACCAGCGCCTTAAACGGGGCGTCCATCAGGAGGTAATGGAGCGGGGTGTAAGGGAGCATGATGCCGAAATAGCGGTTCCTGGGCGCGACCTGCGGTGACAGCTCGTGGGAGTGGCGCTTTCGGAGGATCACGATGGGGCGCTGCCTGCTGGTGAGAATGGCAGCTTCTTCCGGGGAAACCTGGGTGGTATCCCGGGCTGCTTGAAGGTCAGGCACCATGACGGCGAGCGGTTTTTCTTCACGGTGTTTCCGTTTCCTGAGCCGGACGACCGCCTTGTGGTTGGTGGCGTCAACAGCCAGGTGAAAGCCGCCGAGGCCCTTAACGGCCAGGATCGCTCCGTCCTGCAGGAGCCGGATGGCCTCCTGCACCGGATCAGCACAGGCCAGGAGACTGCCGTTTCGGTCATGCAGGGCGGTTTGAGGCCCGCATTTCCAGCAGGCGTTGGGTTGGGCATGAAAGCGGCGGTTGGACGGGTCCTCGTATTCTCGCCTGCAGGTGGGACACATCTCGAATTTTCGCATGGTGGTACTGGGTCGATCATACGGGATATCCTGGATGATCGTGTAACGGGGACCGCAATTGGTGCAGTTGATGAAAGGATAGCGGTATCGCCGGTCGTTGGGATCCCGCAATTCAGCGAGACAGTCGGGGCAGATGCTCACGTCCGGTGAGATCAGCGCCGAACGGCTAAGGCCAGACTTGCTTTCACGGATCTCAAAGGAACCTTCCCCCAGGACGGGGATTTCAATCTGATCCAGGGCTGATATCTGGGCAAGGGGAGGATTTTCCGTTACAATCGCGTTGAAAAAGCTGGTGATACGGATCTCCGGCCCCTCCACTTCAAGGGTGACCCCCTGGGATGTATTGATCACATATCCCGCCAGGTGGAAACGATGGGCAAGTTGATAGATAAAAGGCCGGAACCCAACTCCCTGGACAATGCCCTGGATGGCCCCCTTTACCCGTTTTACCATCTCGCTGTCAGGCCGTCTTTCTGTTCCGGACCTCTTGTTTGAGCCATTCATACCAGGCATCCAGCCCTTCGCCCGTCTTGCACGAGATTTCGAAAATGGTCATATGGGGGTTTATCTTGAGCGCCTCTTCACGGATTCTCTCCACCGTGCAATCCACATACGGGAGGAGGTCAATTTTATTGATGAGCAGGACACTAGACTCATGAAACATGAGGGGATACTTGGCAGGCTTGTCATCCCCCTCGGTGACACTGAGAATCATGGCCTTGAAGTCTTCTCCCACCTTGAATTCTGCCGGGCACACGAGATTGCCCACGTTCTCCACCACCAGGAGATCAAGACCTGCCAGGTCAAACTCGCCGAATGTGTCCCGGATCATATTCCCGTCCAAGTGACAGGCCCCTCCAGTGTTGATCTGGACTACCGGGATCTCCATCAGGGCAATCCGTTCCGCATCCTGGGAGGACTGGATGTCTCCTTCAATTACTCCCAGGGAGATGTCTTTCCTGAGGGCTTGGATGGTTCGCTCGAGGAGGCTGGTTTTGCCCGCGCCCGGGGAACTCATGAGGTTCATGACAGTCAGGTTGTGTTCGTCAAAGAGGCTGCGGTTCTGCTGTGCGATACGGTCGTTTGCCTCAAGAATATTTTTTACAACGGAAATTTTCATACTCCACTCCTTAGGTTATCAGGTTCGATCTGCCTCCAGATGATTTTGATGCATTCCAACATCCGGATGAGAATGAAAATGTCGAAAAAACTCTTAGCCACAGACACACGCAGACCTGCGCAGACATTGATCCGCGGCCGATCCCCGTACGATCTTCCGACCCACGCGGCAGGCTTGGCCGCCGATCAACAATCATTGCCCCTCGGGCAAGGAAAAAGCTTTCCTCGCGAAGCGATGACAGTTTTCGTCCGGACATGTCGTCCGGAGGAAAGGTTTTTGCAGTCGTCGGTGTGCGTCGGCATGCGTCTGCGGCTGAATATCTGTTGGTTTCCGGGCTGAAGCCCCATGCCTCAATCATTCCACTTCCATTTCAACAATGGAAAGATCCTGCCCGGAAATAGTGCGTATGTTGGGGCTCTCGCAATAGGGACAACTGAATACGTAATCCTCTATTTCAAATCCTTGGTCGCAGTCCAGGCAAATCCCTTTCAGGGGGATCATTTCCATGTCAAGGACTGCGCCTTCCATGTTGGTGCCGGATACAATGATCTCAAAACAGAAGGAAAGGGCCTCCGGCACGATGGCGGAAAGTTTTCCGATGTTTAGCTTGACCGACTTGAGGCCACTGGCGTGATTTTTTACCATTTCCTCCTGGAGAATATCCGTGAGGCTCTGGGCGATGGACATTTCATGCATTGTTGCAGTTACCTCGGTCGCCTGATTCACGGTTCACGGTTGTTCACTTTAAGCCCTGTGCCTTAAGCCTCTAAAATTATCCCTGCATCAGCGCCACGATCAGCGAATTGATCTTCTGCCTGGCGTCGTTGAATACCCCAGATAAGTTCAGAGAATGGTTGGCGAAGATGCTGTCGGGGTCCCCGTTGAACACGATCAACGGTTCGAAATCGCAACGACCGAGGTTTTCCAGAATCTTGTCCACCATTTTCACGGAATTCTTGTCTTTCAGAACTCTCAGGAAGTCGATCCGGATGGCCTTGAAAGATTCGCGGAGGGCATAGGCGACTCCCTGGGCGTAATAGAAGTTATCGTCAATCTGGTACCAGGGGATATCAATATCCACCAGTTTCGAAGTCTTTGGGCCCTGTTTCGACGTTTCCTCCACGTTGACGGCCTGAGAAAGGTCTCTTGGCGCATTGATCAGGCGCGTGTTCACCCCACCCATGAGAGAGGCGTACTGCCTGAGGAGTTGTGCCAGGTTGTCTGCCCTGGGGTAAAAAAACGATTTTCCAACGCGGAGGTTGTTGGAAAAGACCTGCAGATTATTTGCCGCCTGTTTCAATTTGCTTTCATACGATGGAAACCACCATTTCTTCGGGTCGTTGGAAAGGGAGGAGAAGGCGGCTTCCGCGAACGGGTCCAGCTTGTCCGTGGTTCGCATCCTGGAGAGATTGTCCCGCAAAACCCGTACGTTATACCGGACAACCTCCAGTTCGCCGAGCTGAAAATTGGGCATATTGTCAAGGAGCGCAGTGGGCCAGAACAGGTCATTGGGCAGCCAGTTCTTGAGCATTTGCCGGGTCAGTTGTTCATTGGTGGCGATGAATGCTACCCCGGGCACCCGCTTGTCCAGCTTTCCAAGGTTCAACGGATCCGGTTTCCGGGAATTGAAGGCCATGACCAGCACGATGAACAGGAAGATGATGAGCAGGACAGCCGCAGTGGTGACCTTTGAAACACCCTTTTTTTCCTTTTTTTCTCCCCTTTTTTTCATTTGAACCCTCTCTCATTAGTAGCTTATGGATAAACCGTATCAACTCAATAAATAAGGCAGTTCAGGCAACGCATGGTCGCGACCCGGAGGTCGCTCTTACTTGGAAAGAGAGCGAAGCAATCTCTCCCTTCGGCATTCGACATTCATTGCTCGATCTTGGATGTTCTATTCCCCGTCGGCAGTACATTGTCGGAAACATACCGGATGATTGTAGTGGGTGGGTTGTTCAGTTGTCAACCTTTCAATAAGGGCTCACTCAAAAATAAGTTCCCAGAATTGGCGCCCAGATTTAGCCCGGGTTTCTCCGATGTCACAGCAGATTATTGGTGAGAAATCCGGCTTAGGTCGGCTTTGTTCGATCCTAAATCGCAAAGCCACAGGAATAGCGGGACTATTTCGCGGATTTTGGGGTTGAGGATCGGATGAAGATGGCCTGAAGGTGGAATGCGAAAATGTGAAGTTATTTTTGAGTGAGCCCTAAGGCCGGACCGATGGAAAAATGCTCTTGTCGGTGTGGGGAATGAACTTCGCCGCACTGAAAAAATTCATGAATTCCTGGTTCACATTGAGTTCCAGGTAGGTGATTTGGTCCCGGATGAGGAAGATGTTCTTCCTGGCCTCGGCCGAAAGGAGACCCTGCGTGGCCCCTTGCAGGGACGTATTGCCCAGCGGCACATACGTTTCAAGGGGGAGATCGGGAATCATCCCGATGGTGATGGCTGAGCGAGGATCGATATAGGAACCGAAAGTCCCGGCAATGAAGAAATGACGGATTTTGCTCAGCGGGATGCCGACCGTATTGGTGATGGTAGTGAGGATGGTGAACATGGCGGCCTTTGAGCGGACAAGGCCGTCAATGTCGGTCTGCGCAAGGGTGAGCAGTTTCCCGGTCCCGGATTTCTCCGGCCCCACCACCACAAGCTCCGTGATACCGTCTTTCTCCCTGAGAAGGTCTCCACAGGTGCGCCGAACGAACTTGCCCCGCATGTCGATCATCCCTGAGAGGAAAAGGTGTGCAACCAGGTCTATGAGTCCCGACCCGCAGATACCTATTGGGTCCTGATCAGCAATGGTCCGGGTGTGAAATTCGTGCGTATCCGGATCAATAGAGACCTTGTCAATGACCCCCGGTCCCGCCATCATACCCATATTTGCCACGCCGCCTTCAAGGGCGGGTCCGGCCGCCCCTGCACAGGCCATGAGCCAGTCACTATTGCCGATGACCACTTCAGCGTTGGTTCCCACATCCACCAGGAGGGATACCTCCTCCTGCTGGTTCATGCCGGATGCCAGAATTCCGGCGATGAGATCTCCCCCAAAATAACTCCCCACGTTGGGGAAAACCAGGACGGGAGCGCCAGGGAGGATGTCCAGGGCCAGTTCATGTGCCTTTATGATCGGCGGGCTGTTTAAGGCCGGGATATACGGTTCCCGGCAGAGCCAGTAGGGGTCAAGGCCCAGGAAGAGGTGGGTCATGGTGGTATTTCCCGCCACTGCCATTCCCGCGATCGTCATCATTTCAATGGTGTGTTTCCGGCAAAGGGTGTGTACCTCCTGGTTGAGACGATCCCGCACCAGGGATTGGAGCTTTTGGAGTCCTCCCTCCTGTGCGGCATAATGGATCCTCGTCAGGATATCCAAGCCGATCTCGATCTGGGGGTTGTGAAATGACGTTTCATCAACCCTTTCACGCGTGGAAAGATTCAGGAGCCGAACCACGACTGTTGAACTGCCGAGGTCGACGGCCAGGCCATAAAGGGGAGCATCCGCGGCTCCAGGGAGAACGCCGGAAAGGTGGAGCCGGTCGTGATCCTCAAAAAGCACCGCCGCCACCTGATAATCATATTTTCCGAGGATGGTCGGGATCTCCCTGGCCAGCGGGAAATCGAAGAGGATTTCGTTTTGCGGGAGGGCCTTCCTGATGCCTTTCATCAGCCGGTCAACATCCGCGGTATTGTCGTTCAGGCTGGGCGGGACCATTTCCGGTGTTACCTTTCTGATCCAGCCTCGGGTTTTGGTATCTTTGGGTTCGTCCATTATTCTCCGATTATCTTGATGAGGGCTCTTTTTTTTCTGCGGCCGTCAAATTCTCCGTAAAAAATCTGCTCCCAGGTTCCGAAATCTAACTTACCGTCAGTGACGGCCACTACAACCTCTCTTCCCATAATCTGTCGTTTCATGTGGGCATCGGCATTATCCTCACCTACATTGTGGCGGTATTGTGAGACGGGTTCGTGGGGCGCAAGTCTTTCAAGCCATTTTTCATAGTCCTGATGGAGGCCGGATTCATCATCGTTGATAAAAACGGACGCAGTAATATGCATCGCGTTGCAGAGAACAAAACCCTCTTTGATCCCACTTTCCCTTAGACATCCTTCCACTTGGGGGGTTATGTTTATAAATGCCCTTCGTGTCGGCACATTGAACCATAATTCCTTCCTGTAGCTTTTCATGTTCGATACCCCTCCTTCTTACACCTTATGTTCTGCAATATTTCTGCCTGGTCCCTTACCAGGGTCTGCACTCGATATGGGCAAACGGTTTCGAGAATTCTCTGCTTGACTATCAGGGAGGGGTAAAAAAGTCAAATACTTGGGTGAAACTCATGGCGCAAAATTTAGACGGTGGATTTGGGGCCCGGCCGAATGCTTGTATTTTTCCGGATTTTATGATACAGAGAACCTTAGGCCAAGATCTCACTTGGTAAATATGACTGCCATATCAATATTTGAATAAACCCAATCAGGTATCGTTACCTGCCTCATTTTTAATTTTACCACGTTCACAATAAAACTGAAATGAAAGCGTGGATTTCCCCGATGGATGACAAGCAATCATTCAAACAATTTGAACAGACGGTGAAGGCGTTGGGATACGATAAAGAGAAGTTGCAAGCCTTTATGGAAATTTTTGATAAAGTCTTAGGATCGGTTCGTGAGCCCCTGGTGGTGCTTGATTCTGATTTAAAGGTTGTAAAGGCTAATCATTCCTT
>Ga0307423_1000822_pt1 | contig 20110 bp, 16 predicted proteins | sample SalMarWE160310MG_FD_202154 | JGI IMG/M metagenome (GOLD analysis project Ga0307423, IMG submission 202154) | Salt marsh sediment microbial communities from the Plum Island Ecosystem LTER, Massachusetts, United States - WE1603-10 | ecosystem: Environmental > Aquatic > Marine > Intertidal zone >...
GCGGGACCGGATTTCACGGATACAGCAGCTCCTCGGCCATGAGGGCCCGTTGAAAATCGAGCCGATCACCGAATCGATCTTTCAGCTCACGCCGTCCACCACATGAAACAAAACGGCGTGGAGCATGGGGCGAGGCGCTGCGCGCCGCATGGGGCATGGGGAGTGAGGCGTGAAAAGTGAGGAGTGAGGAAACTTTGGTTATCGGTTATTGGTTACTGGTTATCGGAGGGTAAAGACAAAACCCATTGCCCCAGTGCTCCAAGACTCCAGTACTCCGGCCTCTGTGGCCTGGGGTATGGAGTATTGGGTTCTTTTCAGTATCCAGTATCGAGTATCCAGTATCATGAAACCTGAAAGCCAAATTCTGCAATAGTGGACGTATGACGGACAGAAGACCCTTATTACTCATCCCGGTGGAAAATCAGGTCCGGGAACTTGATCCTAAGCTCCTGCTCTCCTGTGTCGCAGCGAGGCGCGGGTTTCCTTCACTGATCGGGCCCCGTCGACAAATGCATTTTCATATTCCTTCTTTTCCGAGAGGCATTTACCTCTCAAAAAGCATGACGCCCGCCAGCGACCTGATGTTCCGAATCATGCGCAATCTCGGCCATGAAATCGTGGCCTGGGATGAAGAGGCCCTGGTCCATCTTCCCCCCGAAACCTATTACTCCCGACGACTTTCCCCTGCCGCCATGGCCAATGTGTCTCATTTTTTCGCTTGGGGTGAGGAGAGCGCCGAGTTGTGGCGCCGCTATCCCAAACTGCCCAAGAATGCGATGATTCACGTTACGGGAAATCCCAGAAATGATTTACTGCGGCCTGAATTGCACGCCTACTATGACAGGGACGTTCAAGAGATCCATAGAGTTTACGGCAATTTCATTCTCGTAAACACCAATTTTAATCACATCAACGCCTTCAGCCCGGCACAGAACTTGTTTCAGCCGGTTGAAAAAGCCGGCGACCTCCCTGAATTCGGACGGGCGGCCAAAGGCATGAGCAGGGAATATGCCGAGGGGTTGCGGGACCACAAACAGGCCGTCTTCGAGGATTTCCAGCGCATGATTCCTGCGCTCGAAAAAGCGTTCCCGGACTACACCGTGGTGGTCCGACCGCATCCGACGGAAAGTGCCGAAGTTTATCACAAAATCGCCGCCCGCTGCGATCGGATGCGAGTCACCAACGAAGGCAATGTGGTTCCCTGGATCCTAGCAACAAAGGCCCTGGTTCATAACGGTTGTACGACCGGGGTGGAAGCTTATGTGATGAGGACTCCCGCTGTGAGTTACCGGGCCACGACAAATGAACAATATGATTTCGGCTTTTACCGGCTGCCGAACCTCCTCAGTCACCAGTGTTTCAATTTTAAAGGTTTGAAGGAAACCCTGACCAAGATCCTTGCCGGTGAACTTGGGCCGGCCAACGGCGATGAACGTGAAGCACTCATTGAACACCACCTGGCGGCAAGTCACGGCGCCCTGGCATGCGAACGCATGGTCGATGTCATCGAAGAAATGGTCAAGGGTCGGACGGCACTGCCCGAACCCGACTTCGCCAAGCGGCTTTCGGGCCGACTTCTGTCAACCGGCCGAACACTGATAAAACGTTTCAAGGATTCCCGGCCCGCATCATACAACCGGCCGGAATTTCAACAGCACCGATATCCCCCGGTGACTTTAGAAGATCTGCGGGAGCGCGTATCCCGCTTGCAGAAACTTCTCGGCATTCAGAAAGATTTGAAGATACAACAAGTTTACGAGAATTTTTTTCGCATAAGTCTTTAGCTGTGAGGCAAAAACGCAGTCACACTGAACGTGGTTTGATTCGAGAGGAATGAACCAGTAATGGAGTAATGGTGACGTAAGGGAATGTTAGAATACTGGAATAATGGAATGCTGGGGGTGAGAGTCCATCTGACAAAACCCATTATTCCAATATTCCATAATTCCATGACTCCAGCCGTCAACGCTGCGGCTACACCATACGAGCGGGGCTCGCGGATTTAACTTAAACGAGTCGGGGCCTGGACATGTTTGAACCTTTTAAAATCGGCAATCACGCGGTGGGAGAAGGAAGGCCATGCATCATCGTGGCGGAGGTCGCCCAGGCGCACGACGGCAGCCTTGGGATGGCCCATGCCTATATCGATGCGGCCGCTGCGGCAGGGGCGAACGCGGTAAAGTTTCAGACCCATATTGCTGCGGCAGAGAGCACCGCGGGCGAACCGTGGCGAGTGAAATTCAGCATGCAGGATGCCTCCCGCTATGATTACTGGAAGCGCATGGAGTTCACAAAGGAGCAGTGGCACGGGCTCAAACACCATGCCGATGAACGGGGCCTCATCTTCCTCAGCTCACCTTTTTCTCTCGAGGCCGTACAACTGCTGGTCGAGGTGGGCGTGCCCGCATGGAAAATCCCGTCAGGAGAAACGGCCAACACCCCCATGCTTGACCGGGTGATCGCGACCGGGTGGCCGGTGATTCTTTCCACGGGAATGAGTCCTCTACGTGAGATTGATTCTGCCGTGAACCGGGTCAAAGCCGGCGGCGCGGCGCTGATCGTTTTGCAGTGCACGACGGCCTATCCCTGTCCGCCCGAGAAGGTCGGACTCAATATGATTGGCCTTTTCCGGGCGCGTTACAGCTGTGCGGTCGGTCTTTCGGACCACTCGGGAACCATATACCCGGGCCTGGCATCAGCGGCGTTCGGGATTCAGTTCCTGGAGGTGCATCTGGTTTTGAGCCGAGAGATGTTTGGCCCGGACGTGCCGGCTTCGATCACGCCGGCCGATCTGCGTCAACTGGTGGAAGGCATCCGCTTTATAGAAAAGATGACGGCCAGCCCGGTGGATAAGGAAGCGATGGCTCGCGATGCCGGAGAACTGCGCCTGGCCTTTACAAAAAGCGTGGTCGCTCGATGCGATCTCCCTGCCGGTGCGGTCCTGGACGAGGATGTTTTGACGATCAAGAAGCCGGGATCAGGGATACCGGCGGCCCGATTGCCGGAGATTGTCGGTCGTCGGCTGAAACGGCCCGTTACAGCGGACACGCTGATCTCGGAAGATGATCTGGAGTGAAGGCGTGTCCGGATAGGAACGCCGAACAGAAGCATGAAACAGAAAAAACCAACACTTCTTATACCCGTCGAACTGCAGGTGCGAGAGCTTGAACCCAAACTCCTGCTCGCCTGCGTTGCGGCAAACCGGGGGTTCTCCGCGCTGGTCGGGCCCCGGCGTGAGATGCATTTCCACATTCCATCCTTTCCAAAAAGTATATATCTTTCTAAAAGTACAACTCACGCCAGCGATAGCGTCTTTCGAAACCTGGAAAGACTGGGCAGTAAAATTGTTGTATGGGACGAAGAGGCGCTGGTCGCCTTGCCGCCCAAATTCTATTACCGGCACCGCCTGTCTTCAGAAGCCCTATGCCGTGTTTCTCATCTCTTTGCCTGGGGTGAAGCAAATGCTGACTTATGGCGTCGGTATCCAAATTTGCCAGCAGGAATTCCGATCCATGTTACCGGTAATCCGCGCGGCGACCTGTTGCGCGCCGAATTGCGGGGGTATTACGAACGCGATGTCAGAAAGCTCCGTGAGACCTATGGCGATTTCATTCTCATCAACTCCAACTTCAACCTGATAAACGCATACTATCCGGATATGAATCTTGTCATGCCCAGCCCTGACAAGGACGAAGAGCCTATTTTGACCCGGCGCTCAAAGAGTCTGGGGTTGAGCCGCGAATATGCCGAAGGTTTTTCAGCCTACAAGCGAGCCATTCTTGGGGACTTCGAGAAACTCATACCGGCTCTTGACAGGTCTTTTCCGAATGATGCGATTGTGGTCCGACCGCATCCGGCTGAAAATCAAGAAATTTATCAGAGGGTTGCGGCAACGTGCGAACGCGTGCATGTCGTCAACAAAGGTAACGTCGTCCCCTGGCTTTTGGCCGCCAGGGCTCTAGTTCACAACGGCTGTACCACCGGGATAGAAGCTTACGCTCTGGGCATTCCGGCTGTTGCTTACAAGGTGAGATCTCACGAACAGTATGATTATGATTTCCATCAGCTTCCAAACAAGCTGAGTCACGTGTGTTCCAGCTTCGAGGAACTTCGAAGTACTCTGGAAAAGATTCTTGCCGGTCAACTGGGTGTGGCAAGTGGCGATGAACCTAAAGCTCTGTTGAACCGCCATCTGGCAGCCCAGGATGGCCCGCTGGCCTGCGAACGTATCGTCGGTGTGCTTGAAGATATCATTGAGGAAATGTCTGAGATGCCCAAGTCGGCGATAAGTGATCGCCTGAAAAGCTGGGTGTGGGCAAACCGGCGTCGGTTGAAAAAGCGCCTGAGAGCATATCGTCGGAATATGTCCCACAACCGAGCGAAGTTCTTGCGTCATCGTTATCCTGAAATCTCACTGGCTGAAATCCGTGATCACGTGTCACGATTTCAACAATTGCTCGGCCAGGATAAAGCGTTAAAGGTTGAACGAATCGCCCATGATTTTTTTCTGATCACCTTGGATTGACGTCCGTGTCCTTTGGTGATGGAGGCTCAGCGTGAAAATATTGATCTTGGGAACAGGGAAGTCCGGAACCACCGTCCTCGTCTACAAGGTGGCGGGCGGGCTTCCGGATTGTCGTGCTTTTTCCGGGGGCAAACCGGGTAAATACCTGGGAGACCATGAGAGTGCCGTTTACAAACACACCTATAACGAGAGCAAAGGGAAAAGTTTTGATGTTTATGGGAAACATCTTGAAGAGGTCAGTTACGATCGCAAGATCTGGATGGCACGCGACCCCAGGGACGTGGCTGTAAGCCGGATGCTTTACCGATGGCAGCGGGGCAACCGCGGGCAAACGAAACAATACCGGGCGCATCTCGAGCGGGTTCTGCAGAAGGAAAAAGATCCGCACGCCATTTCCTTTTGCGAAATCTGCCGCTATACAGGATTCAACGGTTGGCCGATTACGACCGAAGACGTTGTCGAAGAAGAGCGCATTCGCTACCAGCGCATGGGAGACTTTGTGAAGGGCCTGGATGACGATTGGTTCCTGTTTACATATGAAGCGATGGTCGGTCGTGATTTTAAAGCGTTGAATGAGTATCTGGAATTCAAGGTGCAGGAAGATGCCCAGGTGCCTGTATCGACCGGGAAGACAAAGGTCGTGCGAAAAAAATCGACTGGAGACTGGCGTCACTGGTTCACCCAGGAGGATGTGGCACGCCTTCGGCCTGCCTATTTGCCTTACATGGAGCGGATCGGTTACGATTGCGACGATTGGGCCCTCAGTCCGAATCCGCTTATCGAGCCCGACTATTCATCGAAATACATGCAAGGTCTGATCCGGAAAAAGACACTTAATCACCTTAGAGGTTTCAAGGACCGGCTGCTCCTGCGGCTGGGAATGAGGTAAGGAGAATTGTGATGGCCAAACGCAAGATATGTGCGGTTGTAAACAGCCGTGCAAATTATGGAAGAATAAAATCGGTGCTCCGGGCGATCCAGAATCATCCGGATCTTGACCTGCAACTCATTGCAGGCGCTTCAGCCCTCCTCTGGCGTTTTGGGAATGTCGCTGAACAGATCAGTGCCGATGGATTCAATATCAATGCCGTGGTCTACTCCATCGTGGAGGGTCAGAACCCAACGACGATGGCTAAATCGACTGGCATGGGCATCATGGAACTCGCCACGCAGTTTGAAAATTTGAAACCCGATATCGTCATCACCGTTGCCGACAGGTTTGAAACAATGGCAACGGCAATTGCTGCGAGCTACATGAACATACCACTGGCCCACACCCAAGGCGGAGAAGTCACCGGTTCGATTGATGAGAGCGTCCGCCATGCCATCACCAAACTTGCCCATATTCATTTTCCCGCCACCAAGAAAGCCAGGGAGAATGTCATTCGCATGGGTGAGGATCCTCAGACGGTCTTCCTGACCGGCTGTCCGGCCCTCGATATAGTGGCGGATCTGGACTTGACGCCGCGGGATGATCTTCTGACAAGATACAAAGGTGTGGGACCGGATCTTGACGTGCACAAACCGTATCTCGTTGTCCTGCAGCACCCGGTGACCACTGAATATGGAAGCGGGTTCGCACAGATTAGTGAAACCCTGAAGGCCGTCAAATCAATCCGCATGCAGACCGTGTGGCTTTGGCCCAATGTCGACGCCGGATCGGACGACATCTCCAAGGGGTTGCGCATGTTTCGCGAGCATGAAGAGCCGAATTATGTTCATTTTTACCGGCATTTTTCCGTGGAAGATTACGCCAGGTTGATTGCAAATTGTGCCTGTTTAGCCGGCAACAGCAGCTCCGGCATTAGAGAGGGCTCGTTTCTCGGCGTGCCGGCTGTGGATATCGGCACCCGACAGGCGTACCGCGAAAGAGCCGGAAACGTCATCAATGCCAATTACGATCACGAGGAAATAGAAAATGCCGTTCGCCATCAACTGCAAAACGGCCGCTATCCGTCCAATAAGCTTTACGGCGATGGGAAAGCAGGCGATCGGATTGCGCAGATCCTGGCTGAAGTCAAAGTAAACATTCAGAAGAGATTAATGTACTGATGGAAAACTCGCATTATACAAGACCTTGTGAAATTTGCGGCGCAACGGATTGGACCGCTGTTTATACCGGTCCGGTCAGGGATGGATCATTCGGAAAAGTAACGCCGGAGGCGCGGACTGTTTTCCGGTGTGACCGCTGCACTGTGCAGCGGTTAGAAGAATCGGCCTGCAAGGATGACTCTATTTACGCCGGGAAGAAGTATCGGGAGTTGGTGGGAGAAGCCTCCGACAGCGAGGGTTTTTGGGCGGCCCACGATGTTCACCAGATTCGAACGCTCAACGTGCTGTGGCCGCGCCCCGTCCGAAATCGAGTGGTTCTGGATGTGGGCTGTGCGGCCGGCAGTTTTCTGGATCACATCAGCGGATTGGCTAAGGTCTGCGTGGGGATCGAACCGTGTCAGGAGTATCACACTTCTTTGCGTGAGCGTGGGTACAACGTCTATGACTCGATCGAGCAAGCCCTTGATTATTATGCGGGTGAAGTTGATTTTGCGTTTAGTCTCAGCACTGTTGAACACATAGAGAATCCCCGGGAATTTTTTTTCAGCATTCGCCGACTGCTCAAGCCTGAAGGATTTTTCCTTGTCAGTACGCCAAACAGAGATGACGTCCTGATAACGTTATTAGGCGATGAATATAGACGATTCTTTTATCGGACGGTACACCGATGGTACTTTGACATGGACGCCCTGTCAAATCTGGCAAAACGCTGCCGTTTTGAAGTTGTTCAGGAAACCTGCGTGCAGCGGTTCGGTATTTCCAACGCCCTGGCCTGGCTCAGGGATCGGAAACCGACCGGTGACAGGTCGCTTCCCCATATGGATGATGCCCTGTTGAACGCATTTTGGAAAACTTTTCTTGAATCAAAGGGGATTGGTGATTACTTGTACTTGCTTATGAAACCGTCGGCCCAAGAAGATTGATTTTCCGGTATGAAGGCGATCCTTTATTTGGGTGCGGAAGTGGGGGCAACGGCTGCCGAGGAGGTTGTTGCCGGTCGAGCAAAGATCGTGAGAGTCGCGTCCAATCACGAAGATGTCAAATCGGCCATCAAGACCTCTGACGCTATACTGGATGCTTCCATGAAAGTGCGAATAACCGATGCCATGGTCGCGTCGTCGCAGCGCCTCCGAATTATTTCCTGCGCAACGACGGGTTCCGATCATATAGAACGCGACGAACTGAACCGCAGAGGGATACCGGTCCGAACCCTTGGAGAAGATAAGGAACTCCTTTTAAACCTGACGCCGGCGGCAGAGCTCTCCTGGGCGCTTCTTTTGGCATGCGCGCGCATGTTGCCCGCAGCCATAACACACGTAAAAAATGGTGGATGGAACAGGGAATTGTTTCCCGGTGTGATGTTAAAAGGCAAGCGAATCGGTATCATCGGCTGTGGCAGGATCGGTACCTGGATGAGTCGTTTCGCCGAAGCTTTTGATATGGATATTGTGGGCTATGATCCGCACATTGTCCAATTTCCTTCCCGGATAAAGCCCCTGCCTCTCAAAGAACTGGTTCGCACCAGTGATTTCATTACGATTCATGTTCCACTGAATGAAGATACCAGGGATTTTTTTTCAGAAGCATGCTTTTCCGATCTAAAATCCGGGGCCATTTTGATTAACACGTCCAGGGGCGCTGTATTAGATGAAAAGGCGTTACTCAGAGCGCTTGAGTCAAAACGATTGCGGGCTGCCGGTCTGGATGTTTTAACGGATGAGCCCGATATTGAAAAGTCTCCGTTACTCCAATATGCCCGGACTCACGAAAACCTGATCATCACACCCCATTGCGGCGGATTTTCCCATGACGCTGTAAGAATAGTCTGTCGCCGTGCTGTTGAGAAAATCGTTGAGCACTTGAATTTATGAGACACCTTGAGCGATTGGCCGAACAGATTGCGGCTCGGAAGGTCGAACATGTATTTGGGATTCCAGGCAGTGGAGCGAGCTTGTTCTTGCTCGATGCATTGGAAAAACTCGGTGTTCGGTTCCATTTGACCCATTTTGAGGGCAGCGCCGCCATGATGGCAGGCGCCATCGGCAAGCTGAGCGGCAAAAGCGGTGTGGCTATTTCAATTAAGGGCCCGGGGCTGACGAATATGCTGCCCGGTCTGGCGGCCTGCTCCCTCGAGGCCTTTCCGGTGGTCAGCATCTCTGAGGCCTATTTGCCGACAACGCCTGCGGAGGTTTCCCATAAGAGAATCGATCACAAAGAATTGCTGTCTGAAATTGTTAAATTCCAATTTTTCCTGTCTCCGGAAGGTCCGAACTTTGAAACCCTGTCGGCATTGGCCGAATCCGAAATTCCCGGGGTTGTCCATTTGAATATCGCCCAGTCCCCGTTTGAAACCGACTTTTCCGGGCTCCCGTCAAGAGATCAGAAGGCGGAGGAAGCCATGGGCGGGAAGGCCTCGGAACTTCTTGGGGCCTCAAAACGACCGGTGGTGATCGCCGGCACTCTGGCCGCAAGACGCGGTTGGCGTGAAAGCCTCAACGCCTTGTCGTGCCCTGTTTTCAGTACGGCAGCTGCAAAGGGTGTGGTCAATGAAAGACTGCCGCATGCCGGTGGCGTTTTTACGGGTGTTGGCGGGCCGCTTTCCCCTGAGGCGAAGATGTTGCCGGAAGCCGATCTTATCGTGGCCATGGGTCTCAGGCACAACGAAGTGCTCGCGGTGAAACCGTTTCACTGCCCATCGATCTGTGTCGATCCGTTGGGAAAAGAAAAGAGCTTCGGCTTTCAATTTGGCACCTATATCGAAGGCTCGGCGACCCAGATAGAAGACTTATTCAATGGGCTTGCAGAAAAACCATGGGGGCTGGACTCTTTACAAAAAAATCTCGCCAGTCTCAGGCAGTACATGTTAAAGTCATCTTTCCTGCCGGCCCACGTGTACTTCAGCGTGGCGTGCCATTTCAAATACGAAGCAAGGCTGGTTTTGGACACGGGCAATTTCTGCACCATCGGTGAACATGCATGGCCGGTCTGCCGCCCGGATCTCTATTTGGCTTCCGGGCAGGGTCGGTATATGGGAATCGCCATACCCCTGGGCATCGGTGCCGCCATTCATGACCGGAAGGTCCCAACGGTTGTGTTCACGGGTGACGGCGGCATAGGGATGTTTATTTCGGAAATCAAGCTGGCCGTGCAAAACCGGTTACCCTTATTAATTGTGCTCTTATCGGATTCGTCTTTGGGCACGATTCGCAGCGCGTCATTGAAAAAAGGAATTACCCAGCAGCCGACGATGATCGACCAGCCGTCCTGGTTGAGAGCCATGGAGGGTTTAGGGGTGCCCGCTCTGAAAATAACAGCGATAGAGCATCTTGAAGACGCGCTTAATCACTGGGATAAGGCCGACCCTCTCTATCTTGAAATACCGTTCGATGCCGATGATTACCAACGCATGACCGATGGGATTCGTTGAAAGGTGATTCACAATGAGTAAACACATCCTGATTATCGGCACGGGAAGCGCGGGAAAACGCCATGCCATGAATCTGAATGCCCTCGGCTGCACGCTGTCGTGCGTGGATCCTCGCAGGGACCGGCTGGATACTGCAGCGAATGAGGGAATGAATCTGAAGGCAGGCTTCACATCCATGGAGGAAGCCTTCGCCGGCGGAGAACGGTTTGATGCGGTGGTCGTGGCATCGCCGCCGAGCTTTCACGTTGATCAGGCAATAGCCGCACTGCGCCGTGGATTGCCGGTGCTCTTGGAAAAGCCGGTCTCTCCGCGTTTGACAAGCACATTGGAATTACAGAAAGTTGTGCACAATACCGGGATACCCCTCTTGTTGGGATATACGTGGCGATGGTGGCCGCCGTTGTTAAGAGTCAAGGAACGGATCGATCAGCAGGCCATAGGAAAACTGATCTATGTCAAATTCACCATGGCCGCTCATCTGGCCGACTGGCATCCGTGGGAACGATATCAGGATTTTTTCATGGCAAGCAAGACACTCGGGGGCGGGGCGCTCCTTGATGAGAGTCACTGGCTTGATCTGATGCTGTGGTTCTTTGGAATGCCTGCAAAACTGTTTGGCAAGGTGGAGAAAATAAGTGGACTTGAGATTGAAACCGACGATAATGTCGATTTGCTCGTTTATTATGACAACGGTCTCCGTGTGAGTCTGCATCTTGATTTGTATGCCCGTCCTCATGAAAAATCGATTCAGTTTTCGGGCGAAAACGGGACGCTCATTTGGGAACCGAATCAGATTAAGATCGGAAGAAAGATGGACCCCGACTGGGAAATCGAGGCATTCAGCTATGACCGCAATGATATGTTCATAAGCGTTGCCAAAGAATTCTTAAATATCCTTTCAGGGGCCTCGGTTCCAACCTGCACCATTGACGATGGGGCCAGGGTTCTCAACCTCGTTGAGGCCGTGCGCAAAAGCGGCATTGAAGAAAAAGTGGTTAAATTAGATCTATTGAAATGAGCTACAAAGGATTTAAAATACTTGCCGTCATCCCGGCCAGGGGCGGGAGCAAGGGCATTCCAAAAAAGAATCTCAGCAAGATCGCGGGGATTTCACTGGTCGGCCATGCCGCCAAAGTCGCCCGATCTGTAAAGTGGATTGACCGAGCCGTCTTGTCCACGGATCATATCGAAATCGCCGATGAAGGGCGGGAATGGGGACTGGAGGTTCCCTTCATGCGACCCCCTGAACTCGCTACCGATGAAGCGCGTTCTTCCGATATGTGGAAACACGCGTGGCTTGAAAGCGAAGCCCATTTTGATGAACGATTCGACATCTCAGTCTTGCTTGAACCAACGAGCCCCTTGCGCCGTCCAGCGGATGTCACCCGCACCATCGAATGCTTGCTGGAGGGCGATTGTGATGCTGCAGCGACCGTCAGTCCCTCCCCCGCTCACTTTACGCCTCATAAATGTCTTACGGTGGATGGAAAAGGCATCATTGGATTTTATCACCCACAGGGCGGGCAATACAGCATTCGTCAAAAGATCCCTCAATATTTTTTCAGAAACGGCGTGTGTTATGCGCTGAGACGCAACACCTTACTTGAAAAAGGGGTCATCATTGAAGAGAACTGTAAGGCGGTCATTATCGAAAGACCCGTCGTGAATATCGATGATCAGCATGAATTGGAATATGCGGAATTCTTGTTCCAAAAAGGTTACTCATAGCAGCATCGGGGTCACCTGAGTCACCCTATACACTTCAGACACTCTAGCTCACTTTAGTCACTCTAGACACTCTATGTCACTTTAGCTCACTTTAGTCACTATAGGCACTTTAGACACTTTAGACACTCCAAATACTTATTCAAGACATGGAGAATTCGCATGAAAATATTTATATTAGGCGTTGGAAAATCAGGAACCACAGCCCTGCTGTACAAGGTGGCCGGCGGACTGCCGAATTGCCACGCCTTTTCCGGCGGCCGACCCGGCAAATACGTGGGGGACTATGAGAACGCCGTCTACAAGCACACCTATGAAGAACGCAAGGGCAAAAGCTTCGATCTTTATCGCGAACATTTTCAGCAAGAGCCTTACGACCGGAAGATCTGGATGGCCCGCGATCCTCGAGACACGGCTGTCAGCCGGATGCTTTACAGATGGCACCTGGGCTATCGGGGAAGAAAGGCACAATACGAGACACACCTCAAGCTTGTCCAGCAGAAGGAACGAGATCCCCGTTCGATCCCTTTTCACGAGATTTGCCGCTACACGGGCCACGACCGCTGGCCCATCAGCACCGAAGAAGTCATTAAGGAGGAACGGATCCGATTTCAGCGAATGAGCGACTTTGTGAAGAGCCTGGGAGACGAGTGGTTTCTGTTTAAGTATGAGGACATGGTTAGCAAGAACTTCGGGGCCTTGAACGAGTATCTCGGATTTCAGGTCGATGAGGACGCCGTTGTTCCAACGGCGACCGGCAAGGCCAAGGTGGTCCGAAAAAAAGCGGCCGGAGACTGGCGTCACTGGTTCACGGAAGACGATGTGGCGCTGTTCAAGCCGGCGTACTTGCCCTATATGGCGTTGATCGGTTACGATTGCGACGACTGGGCGCTGAGCCCCGAACCGGTCATCGAGCCCGAGTACTCATCCATGTACATGCAGCGTCTACCCCGACGGAAGACCCTTGACAGGGTTCGGCACATCAGGGACCTGATCGTCAAGCGTTTTGTGAAGCGCCATTAGTCCCTTTGCGTGTCAGGGCCATCGTGTCCGTTCATCAACCTTTTCACAATGGGCCGATCAGCCGGCACAAAATCATAGGACTTCAGTTCATCCAGGAGGACCCATCCATATTCATCATGGTCTTTTGAGTTGATTTCCTCACCGTTCCAGTAGACACGGTAAAATAGCACCTTCACCGTCCCGAAGTCATAACGATGGATGCTTTCCCCGAGTCGATCTCCCACCACAGCGTCTATCTCAAGTTCTTCCTGCAATTCCCGCTTCAGGCTTTGCTCCGGGGTCTCACCCGATTCGACCTTCCCTCCCGGGAATTCCCATTTACCCGGCAGTCTGCCGCCGGCCTTCCTTCTTGCAATAAAGACCCGGGTGTCCCTGAACAATATTCCTGCGGTCACGGTAATCATTGTTTGATGCTCCGCGGGTCACCCCCTGCGTGCGTTTCAATGAAGCCCCCCACGTCCCGCCAAGACGCGATCTTCGACAAGCGGACGGGGTATCGTAAAGGACCAAAGGAATTCATCACGAAAGCACGAAATTAGAAAAACATGAAAGTTCTTGTATTTTTTTCGTGCTTTCAATTTTTCGTGTTTTGCGGCTATACGCCTTGAGAAGAGACGTGGTTATTTTTTCAAAACTGCGTCCCCAAAAAGCACGGACTGCGGAGTAGCTAACCCGCCGTCCCGCCAAGACGCGATCTTCGACAAGCAGCGAGGTATTGAAAATTCAATAAAGAAAGAAGATGGTCTCGCAAAAAGTCGTCACCCCGGTGAAAACCGGGGTCCAGAGGGATTTTAACTTATTGATTTTACTGGATACCGGCTGCAGTTTATCCCGCACTTGATGCGGGGCCGGTATGACGGAAAAGTCGATTTTCCGACTTTTTGCGAGTTCATCAAAGAAGAACCCCCTGTTCCCTGAGATAAATCACATTCCTGGCTCGAATGAAACTCTTTTCAGCCGTCTTCATTCTTGAGCGGAAAACCGTTTCATGCCGTCCTGCCTTGACACCCGATCGTCTTTTTGTCATGCTTCAGCCGCCCGAGAACCGAATGGCCGGTTCCTGGTGTTGAGAGAAAGGGTTATGAAAAGGCATTCGAGAAGAATTTTGAACCTCCTGTTTGTTATACTTACGCTCCACATGGGTTCGTTCATCGATTCCGCCTGGGCCCAACCCTTTTCCGGTCTCAAGCTTGACCCCGACCGCGTCCCTTGGACCGATCTTCTTTTTGAAGGCAAGAATTTTTTTGTTGGGGTCGTCATTGAAGTCCAGCTGGCATCGTTTCCTGCAACGCCTCTTGAGGCATCGCTTCTGACGAGTCCCCAGGGCATTCCGGTAAAGACGGCGGGCCCAACCATCAATCGTGTCACTGTCAACACAACGATCGACCCGCTTATCGGCTCCTCGGTGACATTAAGGAATCAGGTCTGGTTTGATCCGAAGACGGCCGGTGCCCTCCAGCGGATCAGGTTGAGGCGGGGTCAGGATGATTTTGAAAAAACGTGTCGTTTTACCATGGAAGGCGTCTTCCGACTTCGAAAAGAGCCTGCCGGAAAAAACGAATTTTCACTTGCACCGGAACAATGGACGGATGTCAAGGAATCCTTCTATCCCTATGACCTGGATCAGACAGGATGCGTGTCTGCGTCCGAGTCTTCCATCATCCCCTATATCTTGGCGGCCGGGAGACTGTCTCAAGGCAGCGAGGTCGTGAATCTATGCGCCTTTCATAAAAAGCTGCTCCATCATGTGCAGATCGTGCCGGGCGGTCTGCAGCAACTACAGGTTGATTATACTGAGAGGTTGCAGGAAACCGAGGTCCATAAAGAAGCCTTGGTCGATGTCCTGAAAATTTCCCTTCACGCCCGCCCCTTGAACACCCTGGTGGATGAGGAAGAGGATTTTTCATTCCTGGGACTTATGGGAGATATTGAACTCTACATGGACGTCCACTCGAGGGTTCCGGTCCGCATCAGTGGCGAAATTCCCACCTTTGGGCGGGCGGACTTCCGGCTTAAGGAAGTCAAGCTGCGCCAGAAAGCCGACTGAGGCACTTTAGCTCACTATAGCTCACTTTAGGCACCTTAGCTCACTTCAGTCACTTTAGGCACTCTAGACACTTTAGTCACTCTAGTCACTCTATCTCACTCCAGACACCGAAAGGAACCGACAAATGAGGCATGTTGTGACGGGGCTACTGACCCTGGCTGTGGGCGGTCTGCTTGTTCTGGCCGTGCTTCACGTCGCCCTGGTTGAGAGGGTTTCGATTCTTGAGGACACGGTCATCGGGCTGACCAAAGACCAGATCCGCAATATGGAAGTGCATGACGACATCATGAGACGTTTACACGAGAAGCCGTGAGAAACACGATTTTGAATCGCACGCCTCCAATGCCTGACAAACTCACTCTACGAATCCCGCCAACTGCCTCAGGATGAAGACGGCATCCCTCAAGCTGAGTTTCCCGTCTCCATCTGCATCGCCCTGGGAGGCCGGGCCATCAACCTGATTCCCCGACACGATCCTCAGGACAGTCACGAGGTCCGCCACGGTCGGCGCCGTCACCGTGGGGCTGCCAGCGGACTTCCATTTGTTGTAGAAAACATTTAGAAGTGGAACGAACTCTTCAGTCGCCTTTTGATGCCCAGCCGTGCTGGGGTGGCTGTCTCCTGAAGGGTAATAAGCCGTGTTGGAATCCGTGTTGATGACATGCTCGATGGCCCCGTTGTGCCATCGATGATGATTGTCCTCGGCCGTGAGCACATTATAGTAATCGAAGACAGCGACATTTTCATGTGCGTAAGCATCGAGCCACTCATTGACCAGCCAGTTGTTGAAGCCTCGAGCATTGGCTGCCCGCTGGGACGAGGTTTCGCCCGGAATCAACGGGGGGGCGGTGATGACGACAAAGAGCTTGTCCTGGCGGGTTTCAAAATAGGCGAGGATATCATTGTAAACCGCCTTGGCATTTTCCACCGTGTATTGTCCATTGGGTTCATCCAGCGGAGAATCGCTCGGGTTTCCGTCCAGATTAGAATTCGGGAAACAGGACTTGAACAGGATGATCTCATTCTGGCCACCCGGGTCGGTGGACAGGCGGGGCCAGGCCCCGAAATAACGCCAGTCGGACGGGTCATGAACATTCTGGGCGTTTTCGCCATATAATGCATCCAGATACGTCGTGCAGTTCTCCCCGGTAAACCATTCCGGCCAGTTGGGGATATCGGTCCGGTCTCCGATGCTCTCCGGCCCCCACCCGTAGTTGGTGGCACTGACAAAGTAATTGTTGTCCTTCAGCGCCCTGCCGAGTTCCCCGTATGGTTGATCGTCGTTGGGGTCAGCCAGCCAGTTTCCCCCTGTGGAATGGTGGATGAAGACGAGCTTCACGGTCGATGCGGGGGAATCGATCAGCGCCGCGCCACTCTCACCCCGGGCGACAACCAGGATGCTCAGGATGAGTAAAGGGGAAAGAGCCTTGGAGAATTTCATGAAACGGTCCCCATGACAGCGTTTAGACGGTTTCCCACCTTTTACCACAGAGGCCAGCCCTCGACAAGGTGGCGTCATATCCCGGATCATCGAGCCATAGCATTCATGGGGCCCTGTTTTCAGTCCCCCAGGCCCCCTAATCTGAAAACCACGTATTTTATATAAGTTCTTTATGGGGGACAAAATGATATTGACTTTCTCTAAATTCTGTGTCGTTTTGAATTATTTTGAGTTGAGCCACAGTAAGCAGCGCTGATCCTGAAGCGACTCCGCCTGAGCTCATCTCGAAGGCGGGCCGAATGGAGTCCGTCGACAGGTCTTGTCGGCGCGCGGAGGACCCGTCCCAAGGGTGCGCAGGAAGCCCGATCCCGATGGAAGGTTCACAAAAAAGGAAAGGCAAAGCCGACCGGGGTCGGTTGGTCGGGTACAAAACTTGCATTCGCGTCTCCCATCGGGTTTCCCAAATCGGCCCGGGTGACTGTGACTAAGGGTTCATGCACTGTATTTTCCTTTTCCACCTTTCACCCTAACGTTGCGAAATTGGTTCTGCAAAACGGTTTCATTACGGATAGTTATATGACTTGGCCCTATTGTTTATGCAACATTAGGGTTCAGATCCGAGCTGCTTAACAATGAAAACAATCCTTATCCTCGATGCGGCCAAGAAGCTCCCCCGTCTTGTCATTGACGGCCTGCAGGCTTTTGGGTCGGTCACAACGAGAGAGACAAAAGACCTGATTGTCAAGTCGGCCTCCAGCGCCGGCGAAGCCGTGAACGTACTGAACAGATTCAAAGTGGATCTTGTGGTGGCGGACCTGGGTGAGCCTGCTTCGGATGGGTTTGAGTTCATGGCCCACTTGAAACAGGGCGGCTACAGGGAGATTCCGGTTATCGTCCTGACAGTCGCCGGCTCCGATGAAGTCGCACAGCGGCTGCGTCAGATGAATGTCTCGCACCATCTCAAGAAACCCTTTGTTCTTTTGGAGCTCCTTGAGAAGATTCTGGCGGTTTTGGAACAGAGTTCAAAAGCCCTCATTAGTGACTTCACCGTCCCCAATTTCCTGCAGGCCCTTAATATGGAAGAAAAGACCTGTACCCTTAAGATTACTTCCAAGGGAAAAGTCGGGTACCTTCACATGGAACGCGGGGAGTTGATCGACGCTCAGACCAAAGGTGCGGTCGGCAACGATGCCGCCATCGAAATTCTCGGGTGGGAGAATACGGAGCTGAACGTTGAGGAATTATCCGGCACCAAGCGGAGAATCCGGGCCTCCCTCATGCAGATCCTCATGCAAGCCGCCCAGGTGAGAGATGAAAGGACCGGTGCGGTCGCCGCCTCGGATTTCGCACTGGATGAAATTGTCGCTCTGGCTGAAAGCCTCCAGTACAGGCAGGCCGAAAAGAAGCTGACGACGTTTTTGAAGGCGAATCTGAAAAACCATAAGGGATGGCTCTGGTATTCACGCATCACCGACAAAATCCCATCCATGGAAAAGTCTCTGAGCAATGCGCGGAAACTCGCTCCAGACGACCCCGAAGTGCTCGAAGAGATCCGCAAAGTTGAAACGGCCAACAAACGGCTTCAAGCAGGCCGGATCTGGCGGTGCCCCTTTTGCTGGTCCCCGTTGAATTTGGACGTCTTCGAGTGTCCATACTGCGGGGCCATTCTATCCATTGATGAAACGCTGTGGACGCGCAAAGAGACCGTGAATGGCGATCTCCTCCGACAAGCCATAGACCGGTTCGCCGGTGTTGTCACGGAAGGTGCCAATCCCGATGCGTCCCATTACCTGGCACTTGCCCATCTCAACCTTGGCGAGTGGGAACAGGGATTAGACCAGCTGAACAACACCGTGATCAATTACCCCGAGAAGACATTCTATGCGGATCAACTTCACAGTTTGCTGAACCTTCTCTCTTCCAAAGAAGACGTGTTCACGCCGGAAGAGAAGCTGAAAGACATAGGTGCCGATCTTCCCTTGCCCGGTGCCGGGTCAACGGAAAAGAAAACAATCCTTCTCGTCGAAAACAGCCCTGTAGCCCGTAAGGTTATGTCCATCGCCCTGTCCCAGAGAGGTTACGATGTTATCCGGGCGGGAGACGGCCTTGAGGCTCTGAATCGCCTGGACCAGACAAGACCCGACGCGATCCTGATGGACGCGATACTGCCAAAGATCGACGCCCAAACAACACTTTCCATCATAAGGAACAACCCGAGGTTTAAGGACACGCCCGTCATCATACTGACAAACGAGGAAGGGCTTCTGAGCAGGCTAAAGAGACCGCTGGGCGGTTCCACCACATACCTGCCCAGGCCGTTTGAGCTATCCGCGCTGCTCGATGCCACGGCGAGGTATATTTAGTGAAGATCCCGCTGCTCAAGACGATGAACGACTCGTGATGGAACAAGAATCGATCCTTCTGGATAAAGAGGCTCAAAGGCTCTATCGGCAATTTCAAGGACTGGATTTTCGCGAAGAAACGTCTTTAGGCCTGGCCTTAAGTGAAGAAGAAAAGAAGCTCAATGCCTGCCGGGGGCTCCTTGGTCAGCTTGTACATCTTTTGAGCGTCTGTTTTGATAGTCCCCCTTCCATGCGAGATCCCGGTGGGGCGGAAAATTTCCTTGATGAGTTTCTGACTATTCTTAGCGGACTCGCCGAGACCCCGGGTCACGACGGAAAAATTCTTATACGTTTTCGGGGACTCAGGACAGGCACCACGGCTTCCGAGAAAATCGACTACGTTGTTTTGTTCGGAAACATGGTGTTTGACATGGCCACTGCCGCCATGCTTCAGGACCTCGAAGGCTTTTCAAAAGATTTCCAGTCGCGTTTAACCAAGGACTTCGAAATCTTTTCCCAACAGGGGATCAACAACCTCTTCCTGAAAATTCCAGAGCAATCTCCTCAGGTCTCGAAAGCCCTGGCCGTCACACTGCAAACCCTGTCTCTGTCCAGTCAGGCCTTGAGCACGAGCACTTCTGATGTCGCCGAGAAGATCCGTTCCGGAACATCCCTTCCTTTGATCCTGGATGAACGGGATCAACCGGACCTGAATCTGACTTTGCTCGCCAGGGTGAACAACATTAAGCCTGACACAATGAAAGCTTTCGTGCAAAAGGTAGACGCATGGATACGCAGACCAGACTACCGGGCATCGGAAGAGCAGTTTTCCAGCATCTACAATGCCATTCTGGGAATTAAGACGCTTCGGAAAAAGCTGGTCCCTCCCCCCATAGAGGTCAATAACATCAAGTGGCTGATGGTGGACACGGAATACGAAGCCGTTTCCAAGTCAAAAACCGAAGTGGCCCGGGTGGTTACCAACAGCTACGGCCACGCGCCCCAGGAGATGGCTCGTGTCATGGTCAGCGTGTACGGGGACGACTATCAGCAGATCGATTCGCAAAACCTTGGAGAGCGCCTCCGGTTGGCCTCGAATCTCCTGACGTCTATCGAGGGCACCGATGCCGGTCAACCGGTGGTGGACGAAGTCCTGGAGAATGTTGAAAGGCGGCTCGATCAAGCCTCGGACACCGCCTATGACAGCCTGGAAATCCATGAGGACGTCATCAAAGCCAGGGACGGAGAAACAGAGACGACCATAGGCAGAATACACTCAAAGCTCAAAGGAATGGTAGGCTTTTTCAAGGCCCGCTCGGCGATCAAAAGGAAAATGAAAAACCTGGCTGAGCGAGGTATGAGCTTTGACGAGCACGACTACAAAGTCATTGCAAAGGACTTTGACGTTTCCGTGGATGAAGCCAAAGAACTCATCGAAACATTTAAGAGCTGTTTTAACGAGCAGGGCGCCTTTCTGCGGCAAGCCTTTGCAAGAAACGTCCCGGTCTTTGCCAGGTTCAGAAAGAAG
>Ga0307423_1000823_pt1 | contig 20091 bp, 16 predicted proteins | sample SalMarWE160310MG_FD_202154 | JGI IMG/M metagenome (GOLD analysis project Ga0307423, IMG submission 202154) | Salt marsh sediment microbial communities from the Plum Island Ecosystem LTER, Massachusetts, United States - WE1603-10 | ecosystem: Environmental > Aquatic > Marine > Intertidal zone >...
CGGGTCAGCTCAGATCGCAGGTTGGCGTGATATAGCGCAGAGAGGGTGCGCTGGTCGATCTTGATGGTGCGAGCATCGAGAGCCAGCCAACGGCCGTCGGGTGCTCGTACCCGGTTAGCGATCACGGCATGGGTGTGTAGCTGGGGGTCGAGCTTCCGGCTGGTGTGCTGGCGAAACAGCGCGACCACGATCCCCTCGGCATCCACACACATCACATGACCGCGGTGACGCATCCGAGTATGCGCATGGACTTCGACCCAACCCAATACGGCGTTGATCGCCCGGTCGTGACCCGCAACGACTTGGGCCCGGACCTGCTGGTCTCCGAGGGCGAACAGAACCGACACCGACTTCGGCGCCGAGAAGGTGGCGTCATAGCCCCGTACCGAGGTCTCCCCAAACCGGCGACCCAAGTCACGTCCCGTCGTTGGATCCTGACCAGCGATCACCGCAAGAAATGCATCGGGATCAACCTCACCGGTAAGGCCAAGATCGGCCGCGCCCAGACCCCACCATCTGCCCGGTGGCTCGTCGCCCTCGAGGTAGTAGCGGGGCAGGTGATCGGTGTAGTAGCGACCCGCCTCGACGCCCTTCAACGTGGTCACCCGCACCGTCACGACAACCCCCCATCGGCCCGGTGACCGCAGGTGTGCACTCGTCTGTCGATCTCAATCCGATGGCCGACATGTAGCACGTGGCGTCGGTGGCTTCGTCGGCTTCGACGCGGTGTGATCCTGCTTCGGTCGTGGAGGCGGATTGGCGTATGGGGGCTGTCGTGTGATCTGAAGCTGCTGATCGGGTCCATAACCCGCGTATCAGACAGCGAAACCCTCTCACCAGAGTGTCACCAGAGTCTCAGTCGGGGATACAACGGCGCTCGGATCGGCCGTAAGTGCTTGCGACACAACCGATTACAAGAACCAGCCAGAACTCTTGAAATGGTGATTTTTGCGGTGCGTCGTTTCAGTAATGAGATTCTGATGAGAGGGTAAATGACACTCTGGTGAAAGGGTTGTACCCCAGGATGAGAGCCATGGATACCCTCGAACGTCTCCTCAGCGCCGAAGATCTCGCCAACTATCTCGGTGTACCGGTCGCCACCATCTACACCTGGCGCTACCGAGGCCACGGGCCACCCGGCTTCCGAGCCGGCCGCCACCTACGATTCCGCACGAGCGACGTCACCAACTGGATCACCGAACACGTCGACCACAAAGACACCGAAGTCAGCCCGCCTCACGTCACACCCGAGAGGTAGCGTTAACCGCGAGGCGACTCCCAGCGGCGCAGCTCACATATGAGAGGAGTTCCCATGGCAGGGTGGATCATCAAGACCGACCGCGGCCGGTGGAAGGCCCGGGTTTCTATCACCGGCCAAGGTACCCGCAATAAGACCTTCGATCGCAAGATCGATGCCGAGAAGTGGCTGCGCAACGAGCAAGCCCGCCTCGACCGCTCCGAATGGACCGACCCGCGTCTCGCCCGGACCACCTTCGCCGAATGGGCCATCCCCTGGCTCGACACCCGCCGCCACCTCAAACCAAAGACCCTCGCCAGCTATGAGTCGCTTCTCAGAGTCCACCTTCTCCCACGCTTCGGCCAGCTTCCTCTCGGCGCCATCGACCCCCTCATGATCGAGACGTGGGTCGTCGAGCTCACCGACGGCGGACTGTCAGCCAGTCACACCACGCAGGCATACCGGCTGTTGTCGATGATCCTCAAGGCCGCGGTGCGGGCCCGGCGCCTCCCGTCAAACCCAGCGGTTGGCATATCACTGCCGCGGCCCACCCGGCGTCCGCCTCGCTTTCTGACTGCGAGCCAGGTCGACGATCTTGTCCACGTCGTACCGGAGCAATACGGCGGCCTCGTCTACGTGCTCGCATATGGAGGGCTTCGCTGGGCTGAGGCGATCGGCCTCAAGGTGAAGCACCTGAATCTCCTTCGCCGCCGGATCGACGTTCGTGAGACGCTGTCTGAGGTCGGAGGGCAGTTCCACATTGTGCCCCCAAAGACGTGGGAGGCTCGCACGGTTGCGATCCCGCCCTTCGTTGCCGACGTGCTCGGGGACCATATCGGGCGCTTCACGGACGCTGGCCCGGAGAGCCTCATCTTCAGCGCAAGCGGGACGCCGCTGCGCTCATCCAACTTCCGGCGGAGAGCCTGGTACCCGGCTGTGGCACAGATCGGTCAGGAGGGATTGAGGATCCACGACATGAGGCACACCTGCGCCTCGATGCTCATCGCCGCCGGCGCCCACCCCGGACTGGTCCGCGAGCACCTCGGCCATTCCAGTATCCGCGTCACGATGGACGTCTACGGACATCTCTACGAGGACACCAAAGACGAGATCGCACAGCGCCTCCAGACGATCCACCTCGGGCTGTAGCCGCGCTTTCGGCCTGCTCATTGGAACGATTCCGAAGGAAATATCGCGCCCTGAGCGCGCCCTGGACGCCCCTTGGGTCGTTGCGGCGGTTTCCCAGATACGCTGAAATCCCCTGCGGGACAAGGGATTTCGGTGGTGGTCAGGGCCGGCGTCGATCCGGCGACCTCTGGTTTTTCAGACCAGCGCTCTACCAACTGAGCTACCTGACCTTATGGCAACGCCCGGACCGAGGTCCGGGCGTTGGCGGGAGCGACGGGATTTGAACCCGCGACCTCCGGCTTGACAGGCCGGCGTGAACTCCAGACTTCACCACGCCCCCACGGGGTGCCCCCAGGGGAATTCGAATCCCCGTTGCCGCCTTGAAAGGGCGGAGTCCTGGACCGCTGGACGATGGGGGCCCGAACTCAATCGGGTGGGCCCGAGGAATTCGAGATATTACACCGTCCGTGCGCTCCAAAACCGAGCGAGTGGAGTATAGGACGCGCACGGGCGGGTGTGTCCAGGCCAATCGGCCACCTGGTAGCGGTCCGTTCGCCGGGTCGAACCGCCCCGCAGTCGGTCGGGAGAATCCAGGTTGAGGTCCAGCGTGGAGCGGAGCGCGGCACAACCTGTTGCTTTTCGTTAACGCGAGTCCGTACGATGGTTTCGGGAGATCTAATCAACTAGAGGGAGTATCCGTGCACTTCAGGCGCGTTATGGCACTGGCCGGTGTTGTCATCGGGATCATCGGCTTGTTCATGAAGTCGTTGATAACACAGGGCGAATCGGAGATGCAATCGCTGGCGGCCGCGCTGGCACAGCAGGAAATCAAGTTCCCGAAAGGTATCCCGACTATATGGGGCGGTCTTGCCGCGTGGGCCCAGGTCGTAGTGGTGCTTGCCATCGTCGCGGTTGTGTTCCTGTGTTTCCGCCCTGACATCGCCAAGTCATTCAACCGGATGGACTCGATGATCATCGCTGTGATCGGTGTCGCCTTGCTGGCGTACTCGGTCTACAAGTTCATGGATGCCGGCGATACCGCCACCAACCTGGCGGCGCGTTTTGCCCAGATGGCTGAGAGCGGGCTGCCCACGTCGGCCCATGAGGTCACCCGTGGCATCGGCTTCTTCATACTCATCCTCGGGACGGTCCTCGTTACGGCAGCGGGAGCCCTGGGGCTTGCCGGCAGCGACGAGCAGTAGCTCGCAGATATCTACGGAACAGGGGCCACCGGTTCGGTGGCCCCTGTTGCGCGCAATGGGCACTATGTTGCCGAACGTGAGCAACTACATGCACCCGCTGGCCGAGCCGTTTCGCCTCGACGGGGAACTGGCTGAGACGGTCCTGCTGCTCCATGGCTGGACCGGTTCGCCGGCCCATATGTGTGATCTCGGGCGCAAACTGAACGACGCCGGGTACACGGTTGTGGCCCCTCTGCTGGCCGGTCACGGCACCACCCTCGAAGACATGGCCGGCACCGGTTGGCGTGATTGGGTGCGCAGTGCCGCAGAGCCCGCGCTGGAAGTCCTCGAATCCGGCGACGCGCTGCATCTGGTCGGGCTGTCGATGGGTGGCATCATCGCGCTGCTGTTGTCGGTTTCCCTCGGAGTCAGCTCGGTGACCACCATCAACGCACCGCAACTCGTCAGAGATCGCAAAGCGCGCCTGGCTGGTCTTTACCGGGGCAGCAGCCGGATCGATCGCACCGGCCAACCCATTCCCGCACCACCGGAGATGCAGAGGTATCAGCAGCAGTACGACGGGACGGCGGTGGGAACCGCAGCAGAGCTCACCGACCTGATCAGGGCGGCCCGTCACAACCTGGGCCGGGTCACCTGTCCCGTTCTCGTCATCCAGTCGAAGACCGACGAGACCGTGCGTCCCAGGAGTGCCGAGATCATCTACGACGGTCTCGGCTCCGTCGAAAAGGGTCTAGTGTGGCTGGAGCGGTCTCGACATGTGGCGGTGCTCGATGTCGAGCGAGACGTGATCGTCTCAGCGATCCTCGACCATCTCGGAGCAGTCGACGGACATGGGGCTGCGAAGCCCAACAGGGAATCCGGCGCTACATTTCCCGGCTAAACGGGACTTTGGCCCCCTCCTCATATCCTCGCATTCGGGCGTAGGATCGTACGCAGCCATTGCGTCTACGAGGAGAACCCTATGGCGGACCAGCCAAAGGCAATTGAAAACCTGCTTAGCGAAGAGCGACTCTTTCCGCCTAGCGCCGAGTTTGTCGCCGCGGCCAACACCGGCCCGGAGATCTATGACGAGGCCGATGCGGATTATCTCGCCTTCTGGAAGAAGCAGGCGCTCGAGCGGGTGACATGGATCAAAGAGCCGACGATCGTGCTCGATGATTCGAACCCACCATTCTTCAAGTGGTTCAGCGACGGCGAATTGAACGTCTCCTACAACTGTCTCGATCGTCAACTCGACGAGCGGGGGGACAAGGTTGCGTACCACTGGATCGGGGAGCCCGGCGACACGCAGGAGATCACCTATCGCGACCTGTACGAGCGGGTTACCAAGCTTGCCAATGGCCTCAAGAGTCTGGGAGTCGAGAAGGGCGACCGCGTCGCCATCTATCTCGGCATGATCCCGGAGTTGCCGGTTGCTCTGCTGGCATGCGCCCGCATTGGCGCAATTCACTCTGTCGTCTTTGGTGGATTCTCTGCGGATTCGCTTGCGGACCGGATCCAGGACTCTGCCTGCAAGGTCCTGATCACCGGCGACGGCGCCTGGCGCCGCGGCAACGTCGTGTCCCTCAAGGACGTAGCCGACGAGTCGGTTTCCCGCTCGCCGTCGATCGAGAAGGTCGTCGTTGTCAAGCGGACCGACAACGACGTCAACTGGACCGACAAGGACATCTGGTACCACGACCTCGTCGCCGATCAGTCGACTGAGTGCGAGCCCGAGGTGATGAATGCGGAAGATCCCCTGTTCATTCTCTACACATCGGGGACGACAGGTAAGCCCAAGGGCATCGTCCACACTCAGGGCGGGTATCTGACCGCCATCACAATGTCGCACTACTACGTTTTCGACCTCAAGGAAGATGACGTCTATTGGTGCACCGCAGACATCGGCTGGGTCACCGGTCACTCGTACATCACCTACGGTCCGCTGGCCAACGGCGCGACGAGCATCATGTACGAAGGCGCCCCCAACTTCCCCGGTCTCGACCGTATGTGGCAGATCGTTGAGGACTACAAGTGCACCATCTTCTACACAGCGCCGACCGCCATCCGCGCCTTCATGAAGTGGGGCAACGAGCACGTCGAAAAGCACGATCTGTCGTCGCTGCGGCTTCTGGGCACTGTCGGTGAGCCGATCAACCCCGAGGCCTGGATGTGGTACCACGAGTTCATCGGCGGCGGCAATTGCCCGATCGTCGATACGTGGTGGCAGACCGAGACCGGCTGCATCATGATTGCGCCGCTGCCCGGAGCCGTTGCTACCAAGCCGGGCTCTGCGACGAGGGCGCTTCCCGGGATTGGAGTGGACGTTGTCGACGAAGAAGGCAACTCGGTGCCGCTGGGTGGTGGCGGCTTCCTCGTGATGCGTCGCCCCTGGCCGTCGATGTTGCGCACGATCTACGGCGCCGACCGTCGCTACGTCGACACGTATTGGTCGCGCTTTGACAACATGTACTTCGCAGGTGATGGCGCCAAGCGTGACGATGACGGGTACCTCTGGTTGCTCGGCCGCGTTGACGACGTGATGCTGATCGCGGGTCACAACATTTCGACGACCGAGGTGGAGTCGGCGCTGGTCAGCCACCCGGCTGTGGCCGAGGCCGCCGTTGTCGGCCGTGCCGACCCGGTCACCGGGCAGGCAATCGCCGCCTTCGTGACACTGCGCGGCGATGTCGAAGGCAGCGACGAGCTGCTCGCCGAGTTGCGGAACCACGTGGCTGCGACGATTGGCCCGATCGCCAAGCCGAAGAGCATCGTCTTCACCGACGACCTGCCGAAGACCCGGTCCGGCAAGATCATGCGGCGGCTTCTGAAGGACATCTCGGAACAGCGGCAGCTGGGTGATGTGACCACCCTTGCCAACGCCGACATCGTCCAGGAGATCGCAGCCATGTCTTCCGCATCGTCGGACGACTGAGCGAAACGATTCGCTTGGAGAAGGGCGCCCCACGGGGCGCCCTTCTCGTTTCCGGTCGTCGCCGTCTTGCGGAATCCGATCACTCGTCTAAAATAGACTTAGTCTAAATAACAACTCGATATTGAGGAGACTCAAATGGGATGGACAGTGCTCCCGGAACCGGACGCAAACAAGGTTGCCGATGCTCTGCAACCAACGATGCTCGATCTCATCGACCTGCACCTGATCGGCAAGCAGGCGCACTGGACCGTTGTCGGTGAGAGCTTTCAGCCCGTGCACGAACGGCTAGATCTGCTCATCGACCAATGGCGGCTATGGAGCGACTCGGTGGCTGAGCGGATTGTCATTCTCGGTTCTCTGCCCAAGGGACGCGCCCACGATGTCGTGAATCTCGGTCAGAACGTCGAGTTTCCTGTCGACTGGCTGGACGGCAGCGATGCTATGCGTCTCGTTTCCGATCGGGTTGAGAGCGCAGCCCGTAGTGCCCGCCAACACCAGCAGGCAATCGCCGATCTGGACGTGATCAGCGATGGGCTGCTCCAAGAAATCATCGAGGGACTCGAGGAACAGCTCTGGATGCTGCGAGCCCATCTCCAGTAGCTGAGGACAGGCTGCGTGATGCGGGCCTGAAGGTCACCAGGGCCCGTATTGCCGTTCTTGCCGCGCTCCATCGGCACGATGGTCATCCGACCGCAGACGAGGTGCTCAGGTCCGTCAGAGCCTCCGGGACAGCCATCTCGCGCGCCACTGTGTTCAACGCACTCGACGACATGTGTGGGGCCGGTCTAGTGATGCGCGCCGGTGCCGGTCACGGCGCCGCTCGATACGAGACTGCTTCCGCGACCCATCATCATTTTGTCTGCATCCACTGCGGCAAGATATCCGATGTGCCCGCATCAGGGGCGCCGGACGTCTCTGCAACGGCGGCCGGCGTTGACGGCCGCATCGAGCATGTCCAGATCACCTACCGCGGAGTCTGCTCTGATTGCCTGAGCGACCGGTGATACGGCTGGAATCTCGAACGCTCAGGCTGAATAATGGGGGTATGAGTAACATCCCTGCCGAACTGAGACAACGAACCGAAGCGTGGATCGCCGCCGATCCCGACAAGAAGACTCGCGCCGAACTGAGGGCGCTGCTCGACGGTGGTGACATCGACGAGCTCAGCGAGCGGATGGCGGGATCACTGGAATTCGGTACCGCCGGGCTACGCGGTCGGGTTGAGGCCGGTTCGAACCGGATGAACCGGGCCGTCGTCATTCGCACCACCCGCGGTCTAGCCGAATACCTGCTCGAGCGGGACCCGGACTCAGATCAGCCCGTGATTGTCGGCAGGGACGCCCGACTTTCCAGCAACCGATTCCAGAAGGACACCGTTGGTGTGCTGACAGCAGCGGGGATTCTCGTGCGGTACTTTCCCGACCCGGTGCCGACACCTCTGGTCGCCTACGCAGCCCTCCAGCTTGGCGCCAGGGCCGCGGTGGTGATCACCGCCAGTCACAACCCGCCTCTCGACAATGGGTACAAGGTATACGACTCCAATGGCGCTCAGATCATCCCGCCCACCGACAAGGAGATTGCCGCCAGGGTCGATGCCTCCCCGGACGCGGTGGATGTGCCCCGGCTTTCGAAGAAGTACCGCAAAGAAGTTGCCCAACCGGTGCCTGCCGGCATGTTCGAGCGATACCTGGAAGACCTTGCAGCGATCCGTGCCGCGGGTGAGGGGCTTGCAGATCTCAAGATCGTCTACACGCCGATGCACGGCGTGGGTGGTGCCTACGTCACCGGCGCCTTGCGGGCCTTTGGGTACACCGACATCGTGCCTGTCCCGGAACAGTACGACCCGGATGGGCGCTTCCCGACCGTCTCATTTCCCAACCCCGAGGAGCCCGGAGCGCTCGATCTCGCAAATGCGCTCGCCTCGGAGGTCGACGCCGACCTCATCATCGCCAACGATCCGGACACCGATCGCCTTGCGGTCAGTCTGCCGCGCTCCGATGGATGGCGGCCGCTCACCGGCAACCAGATCGGGGTCTTGCTCGGCGACTACCTGCTCAGCACCCGGCACACCGAGAATCCACTCGTCCTCAATAGCATCGTGTCATCGCCGATGCTGGCTTCCATAGCGGCCAAATACGGCGCCCGGTTTGCGACGACGCTCACCGGCTTCAAATGGATCTGGAATGCCGCCCTGGACCTGGCGGCTGCCGGCAGGGGAGCCTTTGTCTTCGGATACGAAGAGGCACTCGGCTACAGCGTCTCGCCTCAGGTGCGTGACAAGGATGGGATCTCGGCCGCCGTCATATTCGCCGACCTGGCCGCCGGGTGTAGGAGCCGCGGTGAGACCGTCCTCGAGTACCTGTCCCGCCTCTACGAAGAGCACGGTTTCTGGGTGTCGACCCAGAAGAGCATCGTTCGGCCCGGGAGCGAGGGAGCCGATGAGATCGCGGCGGCCGTTGCCCGCCTTGCCGGCTCACCGCCCGAGCAACTGGCCGGCATCAAGGTGTCTTCGATGTCCGACTACCGCGTCGGGGCTGAGGACAGGCCGAGGTATCTGGCGGCGACGCCGCTCGTGGAACTCGACCTCGGTGATCGCGGTCGGGCGTTGGTTCGCCCGAGTGGCACCGAGCCGAAGTTGAAGATCTACGTCGATCTCGTGGCAGCCCGCGAGCCCGCGATGACTACCGACGAGCAAGAGCAGCAACTGGTTGCCGAGGCCAACGAGGTTGCCGAAGAAATCGCGGCCGGGCTGGCGATCTAGGTATCGATTCCGCAGTGTGCCGCTAGATCCACTGGTCGGTTGCGGTCAGCGAAGTGTCGGTTGCATCGCCGGTATTGACAACGCCCGCCGGTTCGAGAAGCAGAATCTCGCACTCCTCGGTAGCGATGGGGCGATGCTCGACGCCGCGGGGAACAACAAAGAACTCGCCGGGCCCGATCGAGACCGCGTCCCATCCTCGCAACTCGATCCGGAGCACACCGGAGCGAACGAGGAAGAATTCGTCGGTGTCCTCGTGGGTATGCCACACGAACTCGCCCTCGACCTTGACTGCCTTTAGATGCAGATCGTTGATCTGGCCCACGATCTTTGGTGACCAGTGCTCGTCGATTTTGGCGAACTTGTCGTCGAGATTCACGACGGAGTCGGGGGCTGCCACCGCTAGCTCTCCAGCTCGATTCCCGCTTCACGGCAGTCGACCGCCAGCGATTCGAGTGCCTCATCGGTGTCGGCCGATGCTTGCAGCAGACCCATCACCCGTGACACACCCAGCGCGGCGTAGCGGCCTAGCAGATCGACCCTGGCCGCCCCGGAGGGGGCAAGGTGCTGCCAGAAGATGTGCACCGACACCGGGAGATCTGCCGGGTCACGCCCGATCTCATCACACCGGGAGGCGATAGCCGGCAATGCCTCTGCCACATCTTGTGGTGGCATCCCGTCGAGGTTGAGCTCATCGGCATAGCGAGCCGCCAGTCGCCAGGTGACCTTTGGCCCGTTGCCACCGACCATGATGGGGACTGTCGGTTGTTGCATCGGCTGTGGGACGTTATAGGCACCGTCAATCGATGCGTACCGACCCTCATACGAGCTCCTTGGTGAGCCCAGCATCCGGGTGAGGACCTCGAGCTGGTCACGGAGGTTGTCGAGACGGGGACGGGTATCCGGGAAGCCGTAGCCGTATGCCTCCCACTCGTCTCTTTTCCAGCCTGCCCCGATGCCGAGCTCCATCCGACCGCCCGTCTGCACGTCCATCGTGGAGATCATCTTGGCGGTCATCCCCGGGTTGCGGAAACCTGCGCAGATGACGATGTGGCCGAGCCGGACACGCTGGGTGATCGCGCCGAGCGAAGCCAGTGACGTGAACGACTCGAAGGTGATCTCCTCTGTCGGATCTGGCACCGTGTGAAAGTGGTCAAAAAGCCAAACCGACTCGAACCCGAGCGTCTCTGCCTGCCGTGTCACGGCTTTGGTTCGTTCCCAGGCACGGCGCGAATCCCATCCGTCGAACTCCCCGGTCCATCCCTGAGGGACTATGACACCGACCTTCATGGTGGTCCTTTCGCTGCGTCCTCGTGTGGCTGCCAGCCCACCACGCTGGTGATGGCCACCCGAAATCAGCCTAGTGGCGTATGGGTGATCTCGATCGGTCGGTGTCGTCGGCACAGTTGAACGGATCTACCGGCGTTCGTATCACTAAGGTTGTATTACAAAGCCAGCGAAGATTGCGGCCGGTAGTCCCTGGAGACGGGGCCTTTGCGCCGTTTCCCCAGGACGGCTACTTCCGTAAGATTGCCGCGGTTGTCTATTGGCGCCGTTTACACGCGCCCAAGAAGGAGTCACCATGGATCTAACTGCACTACTCGGAGACGAGGCAGAGGCCCTTCTCACCTACAAACCGAAAATCTCGAAAGAGGCGATGTCCCTGCCCGGTCCGGATTTCATCGATCGTGTCCTTGCCAGCAGCGATCGGTCCCCTCAGGTACTCCGCAGCTTGCAGTCGTTGTACGACCACGGTCGACTCGCCGGAACTGGCTATGTGTCCATCCTGCCGGTCGATCAGGGCATCGAGCACTCGGCAGCGGCCTCGTTCGCCCCGAACCCGGCCTACTTTGATCCTGAGAACATCATCAAGCTCGCCATGGAGGGTGGCACCAACGCCGTAGCTTCGACGTTTGGCGTTCTGGCGATGATGTCTCGCAAGTACGCCCACAAGATCCCCTTCATCGTCAAGCTCAACCACAACGAGTTGCTGACCTATCCCCCGCATCCAGATCAGGTCATGTACGGCTCAGCGGATGCGGCGTTCGATCTCGGTGCGGCCGGTGTTGGCGCCACGATCTATTTCGGCTCCCAGGAGATGACCCGTCAGCTCCAGGAGACCGCTGAGGCATTTGAGCGTGCCCACCAACTTGGCATGTTTACCGTGCTGTGGTGCTACGTCCGCAACAGCGCCTTCAACAAGGACGGGGTCAACTACGAGGGGTCGGCCGACCTCACCGGTCAGGCCAACCACATCGGCTCCACGATCATGGCGGACATCGTCAAGCAGAAGCAGCCCGACTCGAACAACGGCTACGGCGTCATCGGCTTCGGCAAGACGAACCCGCTGGTATACAGCGAGCTGACCTCCGATAACCCGATCGACCTGACCCGCTGGCAGGTGGTCAATACCTACATGGGCAGGGTCGGCCTGATCAACTCCGGTGGAGCATCCGGTGGTGCCAGCGATCTTGCCGATGCAGTCCGCACCGCGGTGGTCAACAAGCGTGCAGGCGGCACGGGCATGATCTCCGGTCGCAAGGCGTTCCAGCGCCCCATGGCCGAGGGCGTCGAGCTCCTCAATGCCATCCAGGATGTATATCTGGACGCGTCGATAACCATCGCCTAGCAAGCACATTCGTCAAACTGAAGTCCCCGGGTTCCAACGGGAACCTGGGGACTTCTGCGTCCATTCACATATGCAATCCGCTACGAGTGGGTGCCTTGATCCGGCTACAGTCTGCCCCACTGAAGCCGCTTAGAAAGCTCCTTGAAGGAGGACGTCATGGCCATCGACCTACCGGAAGCCCGTTCGGTGGCGGTGAACCCCACGCAGGCCGAGATGCGCGCCTGGGTGGTGGAGCACATGCCACGAGTCACCGAGACCGAGTTCGGCAACCTCAACTACAAGACCGAGGTAAAGGCGCGCCTGGCTGCTTCGACGTTCTTCATCGCCGACGAGGAGATCTACCAGAATCGGATGTCCCGGGCCGAGTACGAGGAATGGGCGACCAGGCAGGACGCGCACATCGCAGACACAGACATGATCCTCATCGAGGGATACATCGGGCCTGATCCCTCCTTCCGTACGGCGGCCGCCCTATACGTGGAGAAGACCCAGTCGAACATCCCGGCTATGCAGCAGCAACTCTATTTCCCAAAGGACGACCAGTGGGAACGGGAGGTCACCGTCATCTACACCCCGGGTCTTCGTTGCCCCGGCAAGCCGAATGAACGGCTGATCCTCGTCGACCTCGAGAACTACGTGACCAGGGTGATCGGCTCTGACTACTTCGGCGAGTCGAAGATGGGTGGTCTGCGGATGTGGAACCACCTCGTCTACGGGCGTGGCGGTCTGGCGTTGCATTCCGGGCTGAAGACATTCCCGGACGTCGACGGTGAGGAGAAGGTTGCGCTGATCCTGGGCCTCTCCGGCACCGGCAAGACAACGACGACCTTCCGTCAACAACTCGGCTCACTACCGGTCCAGGACGATTTCAACGCTCTCATGCCAGACGGCTTCGTCTACACCTCCGAGAACGGTTGTTTTGCCAAGACCTTCGGATTGGACCCAGAGGATGAGCCGGCCATCTACGGCGGAACCACACGTCCTGATTCGTGGCTGGAGAACACCCACGTCTCACCCGGCGGCAAGGTTGATTTCTTTGATGACTCCGACACGGCGAACGGCCGCTCTACCTTCGGGCTAGAGCACATCCGACATCGCTCGCCGATCGACCTCCCCGCGGCGAACTACCTGCTCCTGCTCAACCGCAACGAGAACATCATCCCGGCGGTGGCCAAGCTGAAGCGGGAGCAGGCGGCCGCCTACTTCATGCTCGGCGAGACGAAGGGAACTTCGGCCGGTGGAGCAGTGGAAGAAGGCAAGAACCTGCGGGTGCCGGGGACCAACCCGTTCTTCTTCAACAACGACGCCATGCAGGGCAACCGGCTTCTCGAGTTGCTCGAGACGATGCCGGACCTCGATGTCTACTTGATGAACACGGGCAGGGTCGGAGGCACCGACGGTGATGAGCGTTCGCGCAAGGTGAAGATCAAGCACAGCTCGGCAGTCGTGAGGGCTATTGTCTCCGACACGATTGAATGGGAAGAGGATCCCGACTTCGGCTACTACGTAGCCAAGGAGCTGCCCGAGTTCGACGATTTTGAACTGCTTCGTCCCTACAAGCTGTACGAGAGGCAGGGCAGGCTCGACGAGTACGCCCAGATTGTGGCCCGTCTCAAAGAGGAACGCAGTGAGTATCTCAACTCGTTCCCCGGTCTCGACCAGAGCATCGTCATGGCGATCTGATTCGATGGGAGAGACCCCCGGGGCGTGACCATGCCCCGGGGGTCTTTTGCGCTCAAAACCAGCAACCTGCTCATATGCCATAGTGACTATTCGAGTGCTATTCCTCCAAGCCCAGGAAGAACTAGTTAAACGTGTCCGGCAGTTGCCGACAGCTCGGGGCATGAAAGAGAGAACACCACAGATTCAACGGATCGATGAGAAGACATTCTCCATCATCCGCAAGGGATTTGACCCCCGGGAGGTGAAGGTCTATCTCGAGGAGCTGGAGCATGCGTTCCAGGACATCGAGGGTCATTCCCGGCGGACATCCCACAAAGTGGTGGAACTCCAACGAGATCTGGCAGCAGCTCGCGCCACCGAGAAAGCTTCCCTCGATAACGCGATGCTGGCGGTCTTTGATGTCAAGGATCGCGTGATTGACCGGGCCGAGCGTCGTGCTCGTGAGATCGAAGACGAGGCAGGCAAGGTCGCTTCCTCCTTGCTCGCCAGGGCTGAAACGGCAAGGGGCCGTGAACCGGAGCTCGAGCGGCGCATTAGTGGTGTGGAGCATGAGCTGATGCGCACCCGGGCCGATGCCGAGCGGCTGCGTATGCAGCTCGAGGACGCCCATTCAGTCATCGATACTCTGGAGACAACCACCACCGTCGATATCACCACTCTTCAATCCGAGCTCGTCCACCAGCGGCAACAGAATGCAGAACTGATGTCTGCCGCCCGCGAGTTCGATTACCTTCGTCGGGAGTACGAGGACAGGCTGGCGAAGGCCCAGCAGGCTGTCATGCATGCGAGGGCAGACCTCGAGGCCATCAAGACGCAGCTGGGCTCCGCTGCCGTGCAACAGACCGACCCGGCACCTGCCGGCACCGTTGTGTACGAACGACACGACGACGTCGACGATCTCGACCTGCTGGCCGCAGCGGCGAACGAAGCGCAGATCAGCCGGGCCGTCTAGGGCCATCGCCACGAATCCGACGACCGTTGTACCGCAATGAACGCCTTTTCTCGCCGGGCACAGGCCCCTTTTGAGGCTACTTCCAACTACTGGTTGTAAAGGGTGCGGCTCTTCTGCCGATAGCTAGGTTGTGAGCGAAGAACGCAGTCCCTTTGCCCAGCGAATCGATGAGCGCAAGTTCAGTTTGAGTCGCCGGGGTTACGACAAGCGCGAGGTCCGTGACTATCTCCAGGACCTCGAGCAAGCTTTCCGCGAGTTGGAGGGCCACGCCCGCCGCACCAGCCAGCGTGTTGCCGATCTCGAGCGCGATCTCTCCGAGGCGCGAGCCTCGGAGAAGGTGTCAGTCGACAACGCCATGATGGCGGTATTCGATGCCAAGGATCGCATCCTGGAGCGCGCCAGACGCAAGGCTGATGAGATCGAAGAAGCCGCCTATTCCGATGCCTCGCGGATCAAGGCGGCCGCCATTGCCGAGGTGGGTGGTTCAGCCGGGACAGGCGCCGGAGAAATGGCTGCCGCCACCGCGCAGGCCGAGGAAATGATTGAATCCGCACGCCGGGAGGCGGAGCGGATCCGTCGCGATGCCGAGGGGGAGGCTGGTCGCGATCTCGGGGCAGAGGTCGAGGCCGTGTCGGCGCAGCTACGGATCGCACACAGCGACACCGCTGCCGCCAAGGAAGAGCTCGATGCCGCCAGAAGAAGGATCGTGCAGCTCGAGAGTGGGCTCGACGGCACTCCGTCGGCGCAGCTCGAGGAGAGGTTCGGCCAACTGGAAGCCCATCTGAATGTCGCCCGTGACGAGGGAGCCCGTCTGGAAGCGGAGCTGGCGACGCGGGACCGGCAGGTGGAGGCGCTCGAAGAAGCGGTCTCGGCTGCAGAGGCTGCGTTGGAAGAGAGCAAGAAGTACGTTGCCCGGGTCGAAGCCGATACAGCCGAGAAGGATCAAACCGTCGCACGTCTCGGCGAGGAGGTCGTCCGTCTCCAGGCTGAGCGCGATGCGCAGCCGGAGCCCGCAACATCGGACGATCTCGGTGCGTGGATGCGCGAGGCCGAGACGGCTCTCAAGGGTGTTCACGATTACGAGGAGCAGACACAGCTCGTCGCCGAGTTGATGAAGGTGAATGCCGCCCCGATCGGCGACGACGTACGCGTTGACGAGTTGCAGGCCGCGGTCGTCGTCGGTGAGGAACGACTTGCCGGAGCGCAGCACACGATTGAGGAGTTGGAGGCGAAGCTCGCCGGGGCGCCGCCGGAGGACGTTGTGGAACGTCTCGCCGAGCTGGAGCAGTCGCTGACCGCAAACGAGGAGCGGCTCGGCGAAGCGCAGCACACGATCGAGGAGTTGGAGGCGAAGGTTGCCGAGTCGTCTCAATCAGACAGCTCAGATGCCGAGTCAGAGGCAATCCTCGCCGCAGCGCGGGAAGAAGCCGAGGCGATCAAGGCCGAAGCCGAGGAAGAGGCCGAGCAGCGAGCTGCCAGGGTGATTTCGAAGGCACGCGAGGAGGCCGATCAGGTCAGACAGACCGTGACGACACTCACCGCCCAGGCCGAGGATGCTCGCTCGGCTGCACTGCGATCCAAACTCGAAGCTGAGAATCTGGCTGAAGCGCAGCGGTCGATGAGTGAGGCGGGTGAGGACATCGCCGCTTCAGCTAGGAGCCGCGCCGCCGAGATCGAGCAGGAAGCAGCGCGAGCCGCTGAGGCAGTGCGTAACCGTGCAGATGAGACACTGGAGAGAGCCAAGGCCGAAGTCGCACGGATGAGGGCTGAAGCCGAGGAGCAGGCTGCCGCGTTGATCGCAGAGGCGGAACGGAAAGCGACAACGATCATTGGCGATGCCGAGGTCAAGCAACCCGACCCGGACGATCCAAGCGACGAGTTGGCTGAGATGCTCGTAGCCGCAGAGCAGGAGTTGGCGATTTCCGAGGAGTTGCGTCGTCAACGAGCCGAGCTGGATCTTCGTGAGCAGGAACTGGCTGAGAGGGAGCGGGCATTGGCCGCCCGCCGGACCGAAGAGATGCAACGGATCACGCCGCCCGAGCCGGCGAGCGCGCTGCCACCCGAAGTCCTACCCGTCGACGAGTCGGAACGGGTCAATGTCGAAGACGGTGAAGACGCCGACGATGAAGACCCGGCCGAGCGTTTGAGTGCCTTGCTGGAAGCAGCGGCTCCGGGCCTCTTCGGGGATACGGATCCGGCGGAACCGGTTGATCCCATTGTGCCTCGCGATTTGCCCCCATCCTCAGCGTCGGTAGATCTGGACACGGTCCCAGCCGAGTCCTCCGAGCCAAGATCCCGGATGGCGTGGCCCACACCCAACCGGCTCGTCGAGGCGGAGCCTCGCCACGACTCCGAGGAGGAGGAAGAAGAGGATTCGGATGACGGCAAGAGAGAGAGCCGCTATCGGTCCCGGTCGGCACAACTGCCCCGTCTCGGAAGCGAGGCCAACGAGTCCAATATGACAACAATGGCCAACCTTCGCAACAAGAGTCGCGGTATCAACGACTAGTCGCTCTGGCTCGTTTGCGTAGGATTGTGTTGTGATCCTTGTTACTCGACATCCACCGGGAGACGCCATCGCGATGTTGCGCGATCTGGACCGTGTGGTCGTATGGGACGGCGACGGTGTGATGCCCCGGGATCAACTGGTTGCACAGGTGTCCGACGCAGTCGGCCTCTACTGCATGCTCACCGACCGCATCGACCGGGATCTGCTTGCCGCCGCTCCCGACCTGCGAGCGATATCGAACATGGCCGTAGGTGTCGACAACATCGACATGGTTGCCTGCACAGAAGCCGGGATCCCGGTAGGTCATACCCCGGGGGTACTCACCGAGGCAACCGCCGACATGGCCTTTGCTCTGTTGCTGGCGGCAGCACGTCGAGTGGGAGAAGGGATCGACCACGTCCGTTCCGATCAATGGGGCGAGTGGCAACCCGATCTGTTGCTCGGACAGGATGTATCCGGATCGACCCTGGGCATCATCGGGATGGGGAGGATCGGCACTGCCGTGGCCCGTCGCGGCGCCGGGTTCGGTATGTCGCTGGTCTATGCGAGCCCCCGTCGCAAGGCGGAGGTGGAAGAGGAATTGGGAGCGACCAGGCGCGACCTGTCCGGTGTCTTGACGGTGGCCGATCACGTAGTCGTCACCGCATCACTCAATGCAGGGACATATCACCTGATGAACGAGCAGTCGTTTCGTCTCATGAAATCGACTGCGACGTTTGTGAACATCTCGCGTGGAGCGCTGGTGGATACCGCTGCGCTGGCCAAGGCGCTCGAGAGTGGTGCCATCGCTGCCGCCGGTCTCGATGTAACCGATCCCGAGCCGATGCGGGCCGACCATCCTCTGGCCACCCTTCCCAACTGTGTCGTCACCCCGCACCTCGGCAGTGCATCACACAAGACCAGAGCCGCCATGGCCGAACTGGCAGCCCGTAACCTCATCGCCGCCCTCAATGGCAACCGCATGGAATCATGCGCCAACCCGGTGGTGTACGCCCCACCCTCCGGCTGAGGTTCCGTCACGTTGGAGCGAGGGTTCCAGCAAATACTTGCCAGGCCAGGAGCGACTTGGCGACGAGGCTGAGGATCATGTAGGCCCGCTCGCCGTACAGGTAGTCACTCCATTTCCCGATCTTCCGATACTGCAAGACCATGTTGACGGCGAAGCTGTTGAAGAATATGAACAGCGAGAAGAAGATCCCGTACACAAAGGCAGGCGGTGAGGCGTCGGTGCCGGGGCTCCAGATGTAGAAGGTGATCAGGATCCACGGGACCGCCCCCGCCAGCACCCCGAACCAGTATGAGAGCAAGGACGCGTGGCCCGGCCGCTCGTAGTGCTCGACGAGCAGACCAAACAAGATCATGGCTGCGTTCACCGCGAAGATCGCCCCCAGTGCAGCGATGTCGGAAATCCCGGGTAGCATGGCGATCAGCACCACCATCACCGATGAGCTCACCGCATATTCGATCCACCGTGCGTAGTTGCGGTCCCTTTTCAGGTTGTTCACATACCAGCCGAATATGCCCGGCGACGCGATCAGCCAGTGAGCCAGGGCCGATAGGAACACAAAGGCGGCCACACCCCAGGCGATCCGGATATCGAACAGATGGGTTAGCTCCGGCTCAGCTGCCCCGGGCGGCCCGGTGAGAAAGGTTGCCGTAACCGGCAGCGAGAAGTCGTTGGCCAGCAGCAGTATGACAAGGCCCTGGACGGCATGGAACAATCCCATGACCACGTTGAACCAGCGCAAGCGGCGGTATCTCGAATCCATTCATCGCTCCCAATTTGATGCTCTCAACACTATTCGGCACCGTTCCCCGATGTGGACGATCCCGATAGTGGTTGAGGTTCAGTGCCACCTCGCTATTGTCCCCGCGTAGCCGAACCGGCCGGTGGCAAATGGTGGAGATCTAGATGTCGTCAAGAGGGTACGACTTCATCTTCTTTGATTGTGACAGCACCTTGAGCACGATCGAGGGAATCGACGAATTGGCCCGCATGAAGGGCAAGTTTGATGAGGTCAAGGCAATGACCGACGCCGCGATGGAAGGCGAGGTATACCTGCAGACCGTCTATGACAAGCGGCTCGAGATGTTGAGCCCGACTCACGAGGAGATTGCCAGCGTCGACGGTCTCTACCGGCGGACCACGGTTGCCGACGCTGCCGATGTTATCGGGGCGCTCAAAGCGTCCGGCAAGGCAGTCTTCATCGTCTCGGGCGGGTTGCTCGCCGCCGTCCGGCCATTTGGCAAGTGGCTCGGCGTTGCCCACGATCACATCCGCGCCGTGGGCCTGGAGTACGACGAGCTCTCGGGAGAGTGGTGGGACTATCTGCAGGACCAGTGGGATCAACGAACCGATGTGCAGTACAAGGAATCGGAGGACACCCCCCTCGTGGATTCCTCAGGGAAGGGAGCGGTCGTCAGGGAGCTCCTCGCCGACCGGTTCGGGAGGTCGCTGCTCATCGGTGACGGAGTCAGTGATCTTGCAGCCCGTGGGGTCGTTGATCTCTTCGTGGGCTACACCGGCGTTGTTGCCAGACCGCACGTCGTCCGGGACTCGGATGTCTTGATCACCGGTGACTCGCTGGCGCCGCTGCTGCTCATCGCACTCACCGAAGAAGAGATCTCCGCACTATCAGGTACGGTGTACAAGACGGTTGTCGACACGGCGAACGACCGTGTGGCAGCCGGTGAGCTGACAATCCAAAAAGGCGTATCGCCATGACATTCCGAATCCTCGTAACCGACGACCTATCCCAGGAAGCCGTCGATCTTCTGGACGCACACGACGACATCGACTTTGACGTTGCCAAGGGTCTCAGCCCTGAAGATCTCGAACAGCGCATCGGAGGGTACGACGCTCTAATCGTGCGTAGTAGTGCCCGGGCGACCGCCGACGTAATCGCCGCCGCCGACAAGCTGAAGGTGATCGGCCGCGCCGGGGTCGGCGTTGACAACATCAACATCCCGGCTGCCAGCGAACGCGGCATTGTGGTAATGAACACCCCCGGCGCCAATACGGTCGCCACTGCCGAGCACACTATGGCGCTACTGCTGGCGCTTTGCCGCAACGTGCCCC
>Ga0307423_1000825_pt1 | contig 20064 bp, 16 predicted proteins | sample SalMarWE160310MG_FD_202154 | JGI IMG/M metagenome (GOLD analysis project Ga0307423, IMG submission 202154) | Salt marsh sediment microbial communities from the Plum Island Ecosystem LTER, Massachusetts, United States - WE1603-10 | ecosystem: Environmental > Aquatic > Marine > Intertidal zone >...
GTGGTGGCCTCCAAGATTCTGGCCATCCAGCTCACCAGCCGCGACAAGAACGATCCCGACCCAGTGCCCATGTGCGGAGTGCCCTTCCGGGCCCTGGATGCCTATCTGGCCAAGATGGTGGAGGCCGGCTTCAAGGTGGCGGTGTGCGACCAGGTGGAGGACCCCCGCAAGGCCAAGGGCCTGGTGCGCCGCGACATCACCCGGGTGGTCACCCCCGGCATGTTCATCGATCCCCAGCATTTACCGGCCCGCGACCACCGCTTCCTAGCCGCTCTCTGCCTCACCGGCGGCGAGGCCGGGCTGGCCAGCCTGGATCTGGCCTCGGGCGAATTCCGGGCCACGGCGCTGGAACTGGGCCCGCCTTTGATCGACGAGCTGGCCCGTTTGGAGCCGGCCGAGCTGATCGTGGCCGAGAACCAGGCCGGGCACCCAGCGCTAAGCGATCTGGGATCGGCCAACGACCTGCCGCGCAGCCTTTATCAGGGGCGCCCCCCCAGCCTGCGCCAGGCCGAGGAGCTTCTGGCCTCCCGCCTGCCCCAGGACACCGACGCCCCGCCCTCCCCGGCGCTCATGGCCGCGGCCATGGCCTGGGCCGTGGTGGTGGGCACCCAGCGTTGCGAGCCGGAGCACGTGGAGCGGCTGGAGCTTTACCGGGTGGAGGGCCATTTGGCCCTGGACGCGGCGGCCCGGCGCAATTTGGAACTGTTCCGCTCCATAGCAGGCGGCAGCCGCAAGGGCTCCCTGGTACACGCGGTGGACCAGACCAGCTCGCCCATGGGCGCCAGGCTATTGCGCGAATGGCTGGGCTTCCCCCTCATGGATCTTGTGGGCATCGAGGCCCGCCACCAGGCGGTGGACGAGTTCGCGGTTGATCCGCTTTTAGCCCAGGCCGTGGCTAAGCTGCTGGACGCCTTTCCCGACGTACCCCGTCTGGTGGGCCGGGCCAGCCTGGGCCACGCCGGCCCCCGCGAGCTGGCCGCCCTGCGCGACGCCCTTAACCTCTTGCCCAACCTGCGCGAGGAAATCGCGGGCATGGTCTCGCCGCTCATTACCCGGCAGCGCGAGCTGCTCCTGGGCCTGGAAGAGCTGGCCGCCGATCTTGCGGCCACCCTGGCCCCCAGCCCGCCGGCCAGCCTAATCGAGGGCGGAGTGATCGCCTTTGGCGTGGACAAGGATCTGGACGAGCAGCGCGAACTCATGTCCAGCGGCAAGGACTGGATCGCGGCCCTACAGCTCAGGCTGCGCAGCGACACCGGCATCCCCTCGCTCAAAGTCGGGTTTAACAAGGTGTTCGGCTACTATATCGAGGTGACCCGGACCCACCTGGACAAGGTGCCGGAAAGCTTCATCCGCAAACAGACCCTGGCCGCAGGCGAGCGCTATATCACCCCCGAGCTGAAAGAGCGCGAGGCCGCGGTGCTGGGCGCCGAGGAGCGCGCGCTCATCCTGGAGCGCGAGGCCTTCGAGGCGCTTCGGGACCGGGTGGCCGCGGCCAGCCGGCCGCTCATGGCCTGCGCCCGGGCCCTGGCCACCCTGGACGTGCTGAACGCTCTGGCCCGTCTGGCGGTGAGCCGGCGCTACGTGCGGCCACAGATGAGCGAAAACGGCTCCCTGGAGATCATAGGTGGCCGCCATCCCGTGGTGGAGCAGATGCTGCCCGAGGGCGATTTCGTGCCCAACGATTTATGGCTGGACATGAGCGAGCAGCAGGTGATGATAATCACCGGGCCCAACATGGCGGGCAAATCCACCATCCTGCGCCAGGCCGCGCTCATCGTGCTCCTGGCCCAGGCTGGCTCCTTCGTGCCGGCCGATTCCGCCGCCCTGCCCCTGGTGGACCGCATCTTCACCCGGGTGGGCGCCATGGACGACCTGGCCGGCGGGCGCTCCACCTTCATGGTGGAGATGACCGAGACCAGCCAGATCCTGCAAAAGGCCACCCCACGCTCCCTGGTGATCCTGGACGAGGTGGGGCGCGGCACCAGCACCTTTGACGGGCTTTCCATCGCCTGGGCCGTGGCCGAGCATTTGCACGATCTGGCCGGCCAGGGCGTGAAGACGCTGTTTGCCACCCACTACCATGAGCTCACCGAGTTGGCCGCCCAACTGCCGCGGGTGAAGAACTTCAACGTGGCGGTCAAGGAATACAAAGGCCATATCGTGTTTTTGCGCAAGCTCACTCCCGGCGGAGTGAGCCGCTCCTACGGCATCGCGGTGGCGCGCCTGGCCGGGGTGCCGGAGGGCGTCCTGAACCGGGCGCGGGAAATACTGAACCGGCTGGAGGACGGCTCCAAGGCCGCACCACGGCTGCCCTCGCCCGGAGATCCAGGAGGGGCCGCAGCCGCGGCTCAGATGGGCCTTTTCCAGCCCGCCTCGCACCCGGCTCTCAAGCGCCTGGCTGAATTGGATTTGAACGCCCTCACGCCCTTGGAGGCCCTCAACCTGTTGGACGAGTTGAAAAATGCCCTGGATTAAGCGCCATAGCGCCCGGGGCCTCTGGCTGGCCCTCTTTATGGTCCTGGCCCTGACCTGCCCGGTCCAGGCCCAAGACGACGGCGCGGTCTATAAGCGCGCCAAGAGCGACTATTATTGGCTAGTCAAGAACAAGGACGCCAAGGCCGTCTATCAGAACTGGCAGACCCTGGCCGACCGCTTCGCCCGTATCTACACCACTGATCCCAAAGGTCCCTACGCCTCTGGCTCGCTCTTCTGGATGGGCCGCATCCACGCCGGGGCCTGGCGCCAGTTCAAGCGCGCGACCGAGTTCAACGAGGCGCTGGACGCCTTCCAGCGGTTGATAAAGCATTTCCCCGATTCAAAGCTGAGCGACGACGCCCAATACATGATCGCCAGCCTTTATGAAGAAAAGGGCGAGCTACAGCAGGCCTATCTGGAATACTTGCGGGTGACGGTCAACCATCCCCGCGGCGACCAAGTGAAGCCCGCCAAAAAGCGCCTGGACGAGCTGGAAAAGGTTCTGGCCAGCCGCCCCCGGGAGCAGGCGGCAACGGTCAAGCCCGGCGCGGCGGACCCGGGCGCCGACCTTTCCCTGTCGGCGGTGACCGAGATCAGGCATTGGTCCACCCCCACCTACACCAGGGTGGTCTTAAGCCTGGAACGGCCGGTGCCCTACACCACCAACCTCATTAAAAAGGACCCCTCCCACCACAAGCCCCAGCGCCTGTACCTCAACTTCAAGGGCGCGCGGCTCACGCCGGGCATCGAGGACACCGTGCCCATCGGCGACGGCCTCCTGCAGCGAGCCCGCGCCGGGCAATACACCAAGGACACGGTGCGCCTGGTCCTGGACATCAAGAAGCTGGCCTCCTACAAGGTTTTCACCCTGGACAACCCTTTCCGGGTGGTGGTCGACTGCTTCGGTCCCCTGGACAAGTATGACAAGGCCAAGGCCTCTACCAAGGGGGCGCGCAAGGTGAAACGGGGCCGAGCCAAGGAAAAGCCGCCCGAAGTTGGTCTGGCCGCGGCTTTGGGGCTCACCGTGCGGCGCATCGTGCTGGACCCGGGCCACGGCGGCAAGGACCCGGGCGCAAGTTGGAAGGGGCTACACGAAAAGGATCTGGTGCTGGACATCTGCAAGCGGGCCGCGCCCAAGCTGCGCAAGCTCTTGGGAGCCGAGGTACTTCTGACCCGCACCTCTGACAGGTTTTTGCCCCTGGAGGACCGCACCGCCTATGCCAACACCCACGAGGCTGACCTCTTCGTGTCGGTGCATTTGAACGCCGCGGCCAGCCACCGGCTCTCCGGCTTGGAGACCTATTTCCTCAACCTGGCCTCGGACGAGGAGTCCATGCGGGTGGCGGCCCGGGAAAACGCCACCACCACGCGCTCCATCAGCGACCTGCAGGTGATCCTGAACGATTTGATGCTTAATTCCAAGATCAACGAATCCAACCGCCTGGCCCGCGCCCTGCACAAAACCATGCTGACCAGCGTCCGCAAGAGCTATCAGGTGCGGGACCTCAAGGTAAAGCAGGCGCCGTTTTACGTGCTGATCGGCGCGCGCATGCCCGCGGTGCTCTGCGAGCTGGGTTTCATCACCAATCCCGACGAACACCAGCGCCTGGGCTCCCCGCGCTATCGGGATTTCCTGGCCGGTTGCCTGGCCCAAGGCATCGCGGCCTATGTGAAGGAACTGCGCATGGTCCAAAGATAGGCCTGCCGCCGACCGTTAGCAGCAGCGAGGGCGCCCCTTTTAAGGGAGCGCCCTTGTCTTTGGCAAATAGGTACCGGTTTCGCCTCTGGCTACATGCCTTGGGTGAGCCGCTGGTGAAAGGCTTTCAGGGCCTGGGGGATCAGGGAGCGCACCACCGCGGCCGGCTCGATGCGCAGGCGGTCGCTCACCTCCACATAGCGCGGATAAGCGGTGGTGAGTTTTGGGGTGTCGGGCTCGAAATCCTTTTGGATGCGGTCGAAATGAAGGGCCAAATCCACCAGGGGATAGTGCTCGCAAGCCACCCCCGCCACCCAGTCCAGGCGGCGCATCAGCTCGAACCGCACCTGATCGGCCACGAACAGGAACGAATCCAGGGCCTCCACCTTGGGCTTGGCCTCCAGGTAATGGAAGCGCTCGCCCGCGCCCCAGCCACGCACCCCCAGCACCAGGTCATATAGGGCCAAGGTGGCCTCGGAGCCCAGGTCGGCCAAATCGGCCAGCACCCGGTCGGGCAGCTCAGTGAGCCTGGTTTCCGGCCCGGGCTGGTGCCCGACCCGGCGCATCCAGCGCGCAAAGGCCTGGTCCGCGGCTTTGCGCCTGCGTATGCGCTCCAGCTCGATTAACTCGCCCACGTTGCTCCTCGCCTGATCGGGCGGCCAAAGCATTCAGCCGCCTACCTTCAGTATGCCAAAAACACCCCACCCATTTCAAAGCAAGCATAATAGTTTTTGTAAACGCTTTTAGCAACCGTTTACGGGGCGGGTGCGCCTATTTCAAATAGGCGCGGCCTTCCTCGGCAGCCGGCAGGGTGACCAAAAAGCTGGAGCCTTCACCTTCGCGGTTGTGCACTTCCACCTGGCCGAAGTGCCGGGTGATGATCTTGTGCACAATGGAAAGCCCCAGCCCGCTGCCCGAATCCTTGGTGGTGAAGAAGGGATTGAAGATCTTGTGGATCACTTCCATGGAGATGCCGCCGCCAGAGTCGCTCACCTCGCCCGCCACGAATTGCTTGCCCTCGCGGGTGATGGCATAGGTGCGCAGCAGCAGCTGGCCGCCGCTTTTGCCCATGGCCTGGATGGCGTTGAGGAATAGATTCAAGAAAACGTGCTTGATCTGGCGCTCGTCGCAATAGATCTGGGGCAGGTCCTGGTTGTATTCGCGCACCACCTCAATATTGTTGTCCTCCAGTTCGCGACGCAAAAGCTCCAAGGACTGGTCCATGATCAGGCCTAAATGACGTTCCTCGTAGTGGTCGCGGGCGTCGGTGGAAAAGTCCAGCATCTCGTTGAGGGTCCGCTCCAGGCGGGTCACCTCCTCGATGATGACGTCCAGATAAGGCGTTATGGGCGATTCATCGCCCACCTTCTTGCGGATGCGCCTGGTGAAACCGCCGATGGACACCAGGGGGTTTCTGATCTCGTGGGCCACGCCCGCGGCCACCTCGCCCAGGGCGGCCAGCTTGTCCGCCTCCAAAAGGCGGTTGCGCATCTGGGCCAGCTCGTGATTGGCGTTCTCCAGGTGCTGGTATAGGCGGCTGTTCTCCACCGCCAGGCCGCCCAGGTTGGCCAGCATGGCCAGGAGCTTGATGTCCCGGTCGCTGAACCCCCGCTGGCTGCGCGCGTTGTTGGCCAAAAGCACGCCCACCACCTTGCCCTTGGCGAACATGGGCACCGTGACCAGGGGATAGGGCCCCAGGGCCTTGACCAGTTCCTTGGCCACCGAGGGATCCTCGCCTGGGTTTTCCACCTGGATGGCCTTTTTCTCGGCCACGGTGCGGGCCAGCACGCTGTCCTGGGGCTGCAGGGGAATGACCAGGTTGGCCAGGTTTTCATCATCCACCGCGATGATCTTGGGCCTCTCCTCCTTGGCCTGGTTCAGCGTCTGCAGGAGCTCCCTCAGCTGGACGCCTTCCTTGGGCTTGGACAGATCGGCCACCGCGCGCAAGCTGCCGATCTCGGAGTCAGTGCCCTCTGCCAAGAGGAACAGGACCACCCGGTCGTGGTCCAGGCCGGTGGGGTGGATCACCGCGTGCAGGAGGATCTGCACCGTCTCCTCGAAATCCACCGTGGTCATGAGCACGGTGCTGATTTCGAACATGGTGGCCAAGGCGCCCACCATCTCTTCGTTGCGCTGGGCCAGGTCCTCGATGCGCTGGAAGGTGAGCGCGTTCTCCAGGGCCGCGGAAACCATGCTGGACATGGAGGCCAGAAGCTCCTGGTCATCGGGCGCGAAACCCGGGCCCATCCCCTCGGGGTGCATGACCTTGTCGAACACGCACAGGCGTCCCTGGTAGCGGCCCTTGAAGGACAAGGGCACGCAAAGTCCCTGCTCTAACTCGGGGGCTTCGGGGACGGGCTGGCAGACCTGAACCCTGAGGCGGCTGGCGCCGGAGACTTGCTCCAGGCAGTCTTGGGCGCAGCCCTTCTCGTCCAGGCAGGCCGCGGGAACCTTGCCGTAGACCGCCTGGTAATTGAACTCCTCGCCGTTAAGCGACATTATGTGGATCAAGCCGCCGCGCGCGCCCAAAAGCTTGGCGCAGATGCCAGCCACAGTGTCCAAAAGCTGATCCACCTCGATGGTGGAGATGGCGGCGCGTCCCAGATCGGATAGCACATTCAGCTCGGCAATGCGCTTTTTGGCCTCGAAATAAAGGCGGAAGTTGCGTATGGCCCCGGCCATCTCCCGGGAGACCATCTGCAAGAGGCGCACGTCGTCGCTTTCCAGCTCGCCGGGGGCGGCGTACGACATGGCCAGCACCGCGTAGAGCCGGTTGTCGTCCATCACCGGGAACAGATCCACCCTTTCGTCCTGGCGGCAGAAGGTATCCAGGGCCTGGTCCTGGCCGAGCTTGTAGGCCTCGATGGTCTGGGGCTCACGCCTCAGCGCCACCTCGCCCACCAAACCCTGGCCGAACTGCACGGTGGCGGGTTCGCCTCCCACCTGGGGTGGCCAGAGGTTGGCCCTGGTCAGCTGGCTTTTGCGGTGCTCCTGCATGAACAGCGCGGTGAGCCGCGCGCCCATGTGGGAATTGATGACGCCTAGGATGCTGTCCAGGCGTTCGCCGATGTCCACCGAGGAGTTGGCGATCTCCACCACATGGGAGAGGATGTCGAAATGCCGTGACTGGGTCATCTGGGTCAAGCCCCCTGCTGCCCCCCACGCTGGCTTTGGGCGCGCTTGTAGATTTCCTCGTAGCGGGGCGCCGCGGTGTCCCAGGAGAAATCCTGGGCCATGCCGCGCCGCATGACCTCCTGCCATTCATCGGGCTGGGAATAGGCGACCAGCGCGCGGCTCAGGGCGCCCAACATGGCCTCCTGGCTGAACTCCGTGAACTTAAAGCCGGTGCCCTGCCCGGCCGGCCCATGGTCCAGAACGGTGTCGGCCAAGCCACCGGTGGCCCTAACCACCGGCACCGCGCCGTAGCGCAGCGCCTGCATCTGGTGCAGCCCGCAAGGCTCGTAGCGGCTGGGCATCAGCAATATGTCGGAGCCGGCCATTATCTGGTGGGCCGTATCGATCTTATAGCCGATTTTCACGGCCAGCTGCGCGGGCCGCTTGCGGGCCAGGCTTTTCAAGAGCACATGGTAGTGATCCTCGCCAAAACCCATGACCGCCACGTCAAGCCCCATGTCCAGGATATGCTCCAGAGACGGGGCCAGAAGGTCCAGGCCCTTGCGGTCCAACAGCCGCCCCACTACCGCGGCCAGGGGCCGGCGCGACCCTTCGGCAAGTCCCATGAGCCTTTGCAAGGCCCGGCGGCATTCCGCTTTGGGCGCCAGGTTTTGCGCGCTGTAGTTGGCCGCGATATGAGGATCGGTCTCCGGGTTCCAGGTTTTGTAATCCAGGCCGTTGACCACCGCGAGCAAATTCTGGCGGCGGTCGTACAGCACGCCTTCGAGGCCGCAGCCCTGTTCGGGGCCCAGGATCTCCTTGGCATAGGTCTCGCTGACCGTGGTGATCACGTCGGCGAACACCAGGCCGGCCTTGAGGAAATTGATCTTGCCGTAGAACTCCACACCCTGCGGCGTGAAGTACTCCCAGCCCAGCCCGGTGAGCGGCATGTCGTAATGCCAGAACATGCCTTGGGCGCCCAGGTTGTGGATGGTCATCACCATGCCGGCGCGGGCCAAGAGAGGCTCGTTGGCGTAAAGCGACTTGATGTAAAGCGGCACCAGGCCGGTGGTCCAGTCATTGGCGTGCACCACGTCCAAATCCCAGCCCAAGGCCAAAGCCAGCTCCAAAGCGGCGCGGCTGTAGAATATGAAGCGCTCGGCGTTGTCTTCGTAGTCCCCGAAGGAATTGCCGTACAGGCCTTCGCGGTCGAAGAGATGCTCATGGCTGATGAAATAAACCGTCACTTCCGGGCTTAATCTGTGCCTGAACACCGCGGCTTGGTGGCGGCGCCAGCTCACCGGCACATCCAAGGTGACGTCCATAAGTTCCAGAGTAGCCTCCAATTCGGCCGGCATCATGCACTTGGGGGCCACGATCTCCACCCGGTGCCCGCAGGCGCCGAGGGCAAGTGGAAGATCATGAGCCACTTCCGCCAAGCCGCCGACTCGTATGAAGGGGCAAATCTCCGGCGATAGAAACATTATGTGCATTGCCCGCATCCCTTTCCTATGGCACGGGAGCCAGGTCACATGGTTGATATCTGATGATATCACGCTGGCGGGGTTTGGTACAAAGCATCTAGAATATATGCCCGAGGCCCATTTATGATAAGTTATCACGCCGCCTCATTACAGTCGTTGACAGTGCCCTGTCCGGGCTTTAGGCTGATAAAAAAAGAGATCAACATTCGCACCCAAAGCCGGGACGCCTGATGCTCAATTGGTCCTTCCTAAAAACCGCCGCGGTTTTGGTGGCGCTCACGGTGCTGCCGCTAGTGGTTGTGAGCTTCCTGGAGACCTGGTTCGCGCCGCCCTGGACTTCCTTTACCCACTGGTCCTCGGGGATAGCGGTTTTTATCTTCACGGTGTTCTTCGCGCTTCTGGCAGCCTGGCTCTGGCACCGCCGCCTCAACCGCCAGGTCGACAAGCTGATAGAGCATTGCCACGCCCTGGCCCTGGGCGAGCAGGACGGCCTGGACCAGTGGCCCGATGCCCTGACTGACTTGGGCCGGCTGGGCGTGGCTATTCAGGTGCTGCGCGAAGCCTTGGTGGATTACTTAAGCCTTTACCGCCGCTTCTTCGAGGCGGCGCCGGACATGTTCCTTTCCTTGAGCCCGGCCGGCGGCCGCATCCTGGACGCCAACCAGGTCTTTTGCCAGACAGTGGGCCTTCTGCGCTCGGAGGTGCTGGGCCAAGCGGTGGAAGATTTCGTGGTCTTGGACCAAGGCTGGGACACGGCCGTCAGCGGTCAGGGCGGCCTGCAAAAAGGGACAGTGAGCACCAGCCAGGGCGTGTTGCAGGTGGAGGCCAGCATTTCCCTGGAGCGCGGGCCCGAGGGGCAGCCCTGGGTGCTGGGCGCCATATTGCGCGACGTGACCCAACGCGAAACCTTGCACCGGGAGCTGTTGTCAAAGTCTACGGCCCTGGAAAAGGCCTTGGAGGAGAGAAAAGACGTGGAAGAGCTCAAGGACCAGTTCCTGACCACCCTGAGCCACGAGCTGAAGACTCCTTTGGTCTCGCTCAAGGGCTTTTTGCAGCTGATCATCTCCGGACGCATGAAGCCCGGAGATCAGGAAAACTACTTGCAGACCTGCTGGCGCAACCTCTCCAAGCTCGAGACCCAGATCAACAACCTTCTGGATCTGGCCCGCTTGGCCCACGCCAAGGATCAATATGACATGACCGCGGTCGAGCTGAGCCTTTTGGTGCGCACCGAAGCGGACAACCTGCGGGCCTTGGCCAGCGAGCAAAACGTCAGCTTGGATCTGGCCCAAGTGGCGCCCTCGCCGGTAATTATAAAGGGAAACTCCGAGAAACTAATCCAGCTAGTAGACAACCTGCTATTAAATGCGGTCAAATATAACAAGGAAGGAGGCCAGGTTGAGGTGAGCCTCCAAAGAAGCGGCGCTCAAGTGGAGCTCAAGGTCACCGACTCAGGCCATGGGATCGCAAGAGAGCATATGGCTCAGATCTTCAACAAGTTCTATCGCGCCGACATGTCCGGTACCGGGCGCCTGGAAGGCTTGGGCATCGGTCTCAGTCTGGTGCAGGAAATAGTGCAATTGCATAAAGGCGACATCAGCGTGGAAAGCGAGCCCGGGGTGGGCACCTGCTTCACGGTGCTTTTGGAGGCTAGCCATTGAACCCAGCCCGCCCCTTGGTGCTTCTGGTCGAAGATGACGCGGACACCGCGGCATTGTACAAGGCCATGCTCAGCGCCGAAGAATGGGAGGTGGTGTGCTGCCAAAACGCCCAGGCTGCCCGCCACTGGTGGTTTCACTCGGATAAGTCACCGCAACTATTGATTTTGGATGTGCGGCTGCCCGATTCCAACGGGGTGGACTTGTGCCAGGAACTAATCGGCGCCTTTAAAAATGGCTCTGGCCCGGCGGTGCTCATGCTTTCGGCTCACGGCGACCCCCGCATGCCCAAGCTTTGCCGCAAGGCGGGCGCGCGGGCCTTTTTGGATAAGCTTAGGGACTTGGACCGCCTGGTGGATACAGCCAAGCAGCTTATACAGGAACAGGCCTCTCTCGTTGGTAGTCAGACCTAACACCTTTTATTACCCAAATGCCCTAATCAGTATTTTATTACCGATTTACATCGGGTATAATTGCCCTTAAATCGCCCCTTCAGTTGCCTCCCCCCCAAAATTAAAAGGCATCAAGTCAAAAAACCGGCACGGCGCCCGAAAATGCTGTCGCCATATGAATAGCATTCATACCGAAATGGTAAGCTGGTCAATGGCCTGATATATCAGGTTTTTTAATATCGCGGCATCTGGTAGGGGAATTTCGGGAAAAAAGTAATTGCGCCTCGGCTTTGTCACCCTCCCTGCCTGCCCCTGTTGGGAGAGTGCCTCAGCATGAGGCGCAATTGCATTTCTATTATGCAAGCAGCTTGCCAACTAAGCCAAAACGCCAATTTCCAATAATTTAAAAGGAATTATACGCTAAGAAACCAGCGAAAAAGCTACTTGGCACCAAAAGTCATTGCGCCTCGGCTTTGTCACCCTCCCTGCCTGCCCCTGTTGGGAGAGTGCCTCAGCATGAGGCGCAATTGCATTTCTATTATGCAAGCAGCTTGCCAATCTCCCAAGACCGTTGTTTGACTGTGGCCCGGGTCATGCTAATATCTTGCCTGACATGTGCGGCGTTGGCTCCGTCCGTCCCCTGACTTGGGCCCGAACCAGCGGAAATTTAACATGATTGAAGCTAATGACGTAGGCCACCTGATTCTCATGGCCCAGGCTATGGAGGAGCAAGTCCTCATTTTGGGCCCGCAAGGCGTGCTCCACGCCAATCCGCCCGCGGCTGAGCTTTTCGGTAAATCATCTGATAAATTGCTGGGATTACAGCCAGAACAGCTCCTGCGCCCCGCCCCGGCCTCGCCCGAAGAGGGACAATCCGGCACCATCCTGGGCCGGGTGGTGGTGCCGCGGGGCGAAGGACCCTTGGTGCGCGGCAAGGCGCTCAGCCTAAAAGGCGGCGCCCAGGTCTGGGTCCTGCAGGGCCTGGTCTCGCTGGTCGATTTGGGCTCCCTGGCCGCCGGCCTGATCCACAACCTGGCCGGCCCCTTGAGCGTCATCCGCACCTCAGCCGAGCTGCTGGAGCGCTACCAGGGCAAGGCCCTGGAAACCTTGCCGGAATTAGCCGAACTCTTCAAAAGCTGGCCTCATTCGGTGCAAAACGGTTTCCAGGTCATCGTGGAGCACGTGGACCAAATCACCGGCGCCACCCGCGACCTGTTGGCCAAGCTGCGCGGCGAAGCCGCCCGCCGCGAAGGCCCCCTGGACCTCAACGAGATACTCAAACGCGAATTGCGCTTTGCCGAAAACAACTTGGGGCTCAAGCAGCACACACGCAAGGAAATAGAGCTGACCCCGAACCTGCCTTTGGTGAAGGGCCTTTACTCCGACTACAGCCACAGCTTCCGTAACCTTCTGCGCAACGCGGTGCAGGCCATGGAAAGCGTGGAAGACAAAGCGCTCAAGGTCTCCACAGGACTTGAAGAAAGCCACATCGTGGTGCGTATCCAGGATTCGGGCAAAGGCATCCCCGTCAAGGACCAGCAGAAAGTATTCGACCCCTTTTTCACCACCCGCCCCCAGGCCAGCCAGGCTTCGGGCCTGGGCCTGTACTCCGTGCGCCAGCTACTTATGCCCTACAACGTGGCTTTCGAGGTCAAAAGCCGGCCGGGACGCACGGTTTTCACCCTCAGGGTGCCGCTGAACCGGGATCAGCTCCATGGCTGACAAGGTCTGGACCAAGCGCTGGATCTTTTTCCTGGGAGTCACCCTGATGCTGGCCCTGCCGCTAGCCATGGCCTATTTCTATCTTGGCGATCTGATGAGCCAAAGCGAGCGGAAGCGCCACCAACAGCAGGCCAATGCTCAGCTCAACCTAATGCAGGAGCAGCTATACGACACCAAATGGGACGCCTTGGCAGATACTTACGACGACACCCTGCACCTGGGCCGCTATGAGGAAGCCAGGCTGCTGCGCGACACCCTCATGTCCTACGCCTACCCGGACGGCCGCAGCTTTGTGGAAGGCATCGCCATCGTAAACCCGGACGGAAGCTTAAGGCCCAGCCGTCTGGCGGCGGTGATCGACGACCAGGGGCGGCCGCTTGGCCGGAAGCGCCTGGCTGCGTTGAAAATGGACTCGCCTTGGCTGGAGGCCCCATGGCTGCCTTCCTATGATTTTGTGGCCCGGGCGTTTTTGGACAATCGTGATCTGGATAACTGGATATCGCCGTTCATCCAGGCCCCGGGCCGCCTGGTGTTCGTGGTGGCCAGCGCCCGCCGGACCGCCGACGGCCACCTTGCGTGCGCGGTGATTTTGCAGCACTCTATAAAAAGCCTGTGGCGCAACCTGCAGGCCCCTGTCCGGGGCGAGCTGGATCTCTGGCTCATGGACCGGCGCGGCACCATGGGACTTAGTACCAGCAAGTTGGCCGCTGAGAGCGCCGCGGCCTTCAAGGCCTTGGGCCTGCTGGAGAGGCTCCTGCAAAGCGGCGCCAAGGCCGCGGGCCAGGGCCGGCTGGGCATAAGCGGTGAAATGCCGCAGCGGCTGGGAGAGGAACCCAGCCACCTGGCCTACCGCAGCCTGGCCGGAGACATGCTTTTGGGAGCGGTCACCAGGCAGTCCGCCCTGGGAGCCCAAACCGCGGCCATGCTGCGCTACCTGGGAGTCATCAGCCTGTGGGCGCTCTTGATCCTGGCTGTGGCCGGCGCTATTTTTACCGTGGCGTCATTGCGCGAGCAGGCGCGCATGGTGGAAAAGGACACCTTGCGGCGCTACGCCGGAACCGTGAGCCACCGGGTGCGCAATGATCTGGCCGCCGCGTTGGGAAACCTGGAGCTCATAAGCGTGGGGCGCCTCAGCGATCCGGCCGCCATAAAGGAGATATTGGCGAGTTCGGTGAATCCGGCCTTATGCGATATCCAGGCCACGGTGGAGGAGTTGGAGCGCCTCAGCCGGGGCGAGGTGGATTTGGCCAAGGACGGCCAACTGGGAACAGACACCATGTATGAATGCAAATGTGATAGCAAGGGGGGGTAACTTCAACATGAGCTTAATACTGATAGTGGATGACGAGCCCGCGGTCCTGCGGACCATGGGCGACTGGCTGGCCAGCGAAGGCTATGAGGTGGCCATGGCCGCCAGCGTGGCGGAGGCGCGCTCCTGGTTCGCCTCCGCGTATAAGCCGCCGGACGCGGCGCTCGTCGATATCAAGCTGCCAGACGGCAACGGTTTCGGGTTGGCTGATAATCTGTACGCTGATCACGGGTTCGATCGTGTTATATTCGTAACCGCCTTTTTTTGGGAAGAAGAGACCAGGCGCGAGTTGGTGCAGCGAGGCAAGCCCTACTTTGAAAAGCCTCTCAAGTTTCATAAGCAGGTCCTGCCCTTTTTGCGGCGCTTTTTGAATACAAAGGAGTCCTAGGCTAAATGGCCCCAGCCAGCCACATACTTCTAGTCGACGACGACGATCAGCTGCGCAAAGTTCTGGGCGAGTCCCTTTACCTGGAGGGGCACCGGGTGACCGAGGCCGATGGCCTGGACCAGGCCCTGGAGCTTCTGAAGGAGCATGTGTTCCATCTGGTGATCAGCGATCTGCGCATGCCGGCCGTGGGTCAGGGCCTGGAGCTCCTGACCCACGTGCAGGAGTATTCACCCCACACCGAAGTGATCATCATGACCGGCTTCGGCACCGTGGACACGGCGGTGGAGGCCATGCGGGCCGGCGCTTTTGATTTCCATGAAAAGCCCTTGAACCTGCAGCACATGCTTCTGACGGTGGACCGGGCCCTGGAAAAGGCTTCCCTGCACCACGCCTACGACTACCTGCGCCACGAGCAGCCATATATCTACAGTCTGGAACACATTCAGGCCGAATCAGAGGCCATGAAGGAAGTTCTGCGCCAAGTGGCCAGGGTGTCGCCCACCGACGTGACCGTGCTTTTGACCGGGGAGACCGGCGTGGGCAAAAGCCTAATCGCCGGGGCCATTCACGCCAACAGCCCCCGGCACAAGGGGACCCTGGTGACGGTCAATTGCGCCGCTCTCACCGAGACGCTTTTGGAGAGCGAGCTTTTCGGGCACGAAAAAGGAGCTTTCACCGGGGCCCACAAGGCCCGGGCCGGCCGTTTCCAGCAGGCCCATGGCGGCACCCTGTTTTTGGACGAGGTGGGCGACATGAGCCCGGCCATCCAGGCCAAGGTCCTGCGCGCCATCGAGGACAAGGTGATCCAGCGGGTGGGCGGCTCCCGTTCCATCCACGTGGACGTGCGCATACTGGCCGCCACCAACGTGGATTTGGAGCAGGCGGTGCGGGACGGCAGCTTCCGCCGGGACCTTTTCTACCGCCTCAACGTGACCCCGATCTTTATCCCGCCCTTGCGGGAACGCCGGGCGGACATCATTCCTTTGGCCAAAAAGTTCTTCACCACGGTCTGCTCCGAATCCCGGCAGCAGATGAAAGCGCTGACCCCGGCCGCCCAGGAAAAGCTGGTTGATCATAAATGGCCGGGCAACATCCGCGAACTCCGGAACGCGGTGGAGCGCGCCATCCTGTTTGCCGGCGGCGCGGAAATCACCCCCGAGGATCTGGGGCTCAGCCAGTCCAGCCCGCCGGAGCAACCCGAGCAAGCCGCTCCTCCCACTCTGGATTTGGAGGAGCTGGAGCGTTGGGCCATCCGGACTGCCTTGGAGAAAACCGATTGGGTGCAAAGCCGGGCGGCGGAGCTCCTCGGCATCACGCCCCGCGCATTGTCCTACAAACTGGACAAGGTCAATATCGATCACCCCAAACTGCAGGCGCGCCGCCGCCGCAAGCACTAGCCTCACTCTCATTTTACGCATAACTTTTCCCATTTCGTAATTACGAGCACGTAATACGTAAGTCGCCCTCCAGCTTTATTGCCTGTGAAAAATCCTGCGTCCAACCTGTGGCATAGCCATATTCAAGAAAATGCAAAGCGTTGCCAAGTTATATAATTGTCAGTTAATGCTTATATTTTTAGCTAAGACCCCTCTAGTTTTTATTGTTTTACATTTTCGAAATAGCGCTTTTGGCATTCTTCTTGCCCTATAGGCCGGCAAATGAAAAACGGGCAACAGGTATCAAAGTATCCAATAGACCCAATAAGCGGAGGGAACATCATGAAGGTTATAAAGAGCATTAAGAAGTTTGTGGCCGACGAATCCGGTATCAGCGCTGTTGAGTACGCTCTGCTGCTGGCCCTGATCGGCGCGGGCATCGCTGCCGCGGCCTTTGCGCTGGGCGGCCAGGTTCAGACCAACATTAATGGCGCCACCACCGCGCTGGCCGGCTAAGCGGACTTGACGTGCAACCAAAGGGTAGAAATATGTATCTGCCCGGGCGCAATGAAGCATTGGCAGAGTTGGGGGGGGCCCACTGGGGCCTCCTCCCAGCTCTGGCCTGCCTGCCTTGGTTGCTGAGTCAGGCCGGTGATCCCGCCGGCTTGAAAGCCATGACATTTTTCCTTATGGCCGCTCTCATGGCCAGTTCGGACGTAGCCACCCGCAAGATACCAAATCAGCTCACCGCCCTTGCCGCGATCGGCGGGCTGGGATGGGGTCTTTTGGGCGGCGGCTTCGCCGGGCTCGGCCAAGCGCTTTTGGGTGGAGCCGTGGGATTCGGCCTCATGCTGGTTTTTTACGTGCTGGGCGCGGTGGGCGCCGGCGATGTCAAGGCCTTGGGCGCGCTGAGCTGTTTTTTGGCTCCCTGGCCCGCCTTGATGCTTTTCGTGCTCATCTCGCTGGCCGGGGGCGTCTTGGCGGTCGTGCGCATGGTCGCCTCCCGCCGGGTCTTCAGCCCGGCTCCGGTTAAAACCCTGCCCTATGGTCTGGCCATCGCCAGCGGCGCCCTGATTCTGGTCCTGCAAGGAGGCCTGCCATGATGCGGAAACTGGCCAGCCTCATCAAGCGCGAGCGGGGCTCGGTAGTCGTGGAATTCGCGCTGCTTTTGCCCCTGTTCCTCACCATGATTTTCTCCATCCTTGAATTGGGCTCGGCTTGGTACTCCAAGCAGATGCTGGTCAACGCCAGCCGCGAAGGGGCCCGTAGGGGCGCGCTCTTCGAGGGCGTGGATGATTCCGAGGTCGAGGTTTTTGTGGCTAACCTGCTGAACACGGCAGGTTATCCCGGCGCGGTCACGGTAACCAGCAGCGGCGCCTCCGCTACTACCGGCGCCCTGGTCACAGTGGCGGTGCGGGGCAGTCATGAGCTGCCGGTCATTGGCAGCCTGGTACCCGGCGTGCCGTCGAGCCTGACCCTCGTCGCCACCACTGTAATGCGGCACGAGTAGGAGGTTGGGCAATGCTGCGCAAAGGAAGCTTCATATTTCTAGCCTTGGCTATCGTCCTGGCAGCCGCCGCGGCCTTCGCCGCCCATAAATGGATCCAGCGGCAAGGCGCCGTGGCCGCCGCCAGCCGCATCGCCATGACCCCGGTGGTGGTTGCCTCCCGCGATCTGCCTGCGGGCCTAGCCCTTTCCGCCGGCGATCTCAAGGTCACCCGCTGGCCTCAGGCCGGCCTGCCGCAAGGCTCTTTTAACTCGGTCAAATTGCTTACTGGACGGGTTCTGAAGACCGCAGCTAGCCAAGGCGAACCGCTTTTGAGCGGCAAGCTGGCGGCCAAGGGCCTGCGTGGAGGCTTAAGCGCCGTGCTGCCCCAGGGCTACCGGGCCATGACGGTGCACGTTGACGAGGTGATCGGCGTGGGCGGCTTTGTGCAGCCCGGCGACCTGGTTGACGTCCTGGCCACCGTGGCCAAGGGCCCCTACCAGAAAGACCCCATCACCCGCACCGTGCTGCAAGGCGTGACGGTTCTCACCGTGGGCCAAAACGTGGAGCATGACAAGGACGCCAAGAAGCCCAAGCGGGACAAGTCCAAGGTGGTCACCTTGCAGCTCACGCCCCTGCAGGCCGAGACCCTGGCTTTATCGGCAAACGAGGGCAAGCTCCTCCTGGCCCTGCGCAGCAACGCTGACCGCCGGGAAACGATCTCTCCCGGTGTGCGCCTGACTTCTTTATTGCCGGTCACCACCAATGACAAGGGTGAAACCGCGCAAGCCACGGAAAAGCGCCCAACGGTGGAGATCATCAAAGGCGTGCTCCGCCTTACGTCCGATAGTCTGGGGAACAGCAAACCATCTGGCAAGGAAAGATCTACACAAGTGGCCAAAGCTGCTGAAGGCGGCGGTGGCGGGGTTGGTGGAACTGGAGACGTCCCGTGTTATCTCAACAAGCCGTCAAAAAACTAGTCCTCGCCTGCGGGGTGATCTTGGCGTTTGCTTGCAGCGCCTTAGCCAGCGATGGCTCCGACCAGCCCTCCCTGCCTCAGGTGGAGCTTAAGATAGGCCATACGCGCCTGGTCAAGCTTCCCCGCAAGATTCAGCGGGTCAGCGTGGGCAAGCCGGAGATATGCGACGTGGTGGTGATAAACACCCACCAGCTTTATCTCAACGGCAAGAGCCCCGGCGCCACCAACATCACCTTGTGGGCCCCCGGCGACAAGCTGATCGGGATGTTCATGGTGCGGGTGGAGCGCGACCTAAGCCTTCTCAAAGAGCGCATGCACCAGATACTGCCCAACGAGCCCGTCGAGATCCGGGCACTCCAGGGCACGGTGGTGCTTTCCGGCCGGGTCTCCAGCGAGGAGGCCAAGAAGCGGGCCAAGGCCCTGGCCCTGGCCCTGGTGCCTCGCAAGGACCTGGCCGAAAACATGCACACCCAGCTCAAGATCCCCGAGTATGTCATCGATCTCTTGGAAGTGGGCGCGGTTAAGCAAGTCTCCCTCAAGGTGCGCTTCGCCGAGGTGCGGCGCGACGCCATGAAGAAGCTCAAAGTAAACCTGAGCTTCCGGGATCTGGCCGGCAACTTCTTCAACACCTTCCTGGGCGGAGTCACCGGCCCGCTGCTTCCTTCCGAGAAATGGGACCTCCCGACGATCGGGCCTGGCTTCAACCCCTTCAGCCGGCCGCCCTACGACCTTGGCATGTCCAACAAGATGACCACGGCCGGCGGCTTCACCTGGGACGGCGACCACCGCATCATGGGTTTCCTGGACGTTCTCAAGGAAAATGGCCTGGCCAAGGTCCTGGCCGAACCCAACCTGGTGGCGGCCAGCGGTCAGGAGGCCGACTTCCTGGCCGGCGGCGAGTTCCCCATCCCGGTGCCGCAAAAAGAAAACATCACCATTCATTTCAAGAAATTCGGCGTCAAGCTCAAGTTCAAGCCCACGGTGCTTTCCAACGGCAAGATTCGCTTGGAGGTGGAGCCCGAGGTCAGCGATCTGGATTTCTCCACTTCAGTAGTGATCCAGGGCTACGTGGTGCCTGGCTTGACCACCCGCAGAGCCAAGACCCAGCTGGAATTGGACAACGGCCAGAGCTTCGGCATGGCCGGCCTGTTCCGCGACGACCTGGCCCAGGTGGTTTCCAAGATTCCGCTTCTGGGCGACATCCCCATCTTGGGCGTGTTGTTCCGCAGCACCGAGTTCCAGCATAAGAAGACCGAGCTAGTGATAGCGGTCACACCAGAGATAGTCACCCCCGGCCACGGCGCTCCCAGCCTGCCCACCGACAACCTAAAGATACCCAGCGACTGGGATATCTACATGGGGAAGATGGTGGAGATGGGCGGCAAAGAGGGAGCTAAGGGTGCCGGCGTCCCGCGCTCACCCAAAGAGCTTGAAGGGAGGTTCGGCCATGAGCTTCCGTTTTAAAACGAAGCTTAGAAGGTTCCTGCGTGAGGAACGTGGCGCGGTCGCCGTGGCGGTCGCAGTGCTTTTAACCGGCCTGGTGGGACTCACCGGCGCCGCCACTGACCTGGGCATTGTGTACACGGCCCGGGGGCAGTTGCAAAACGCGGCCGATTCAGCCGCCTTGGCCGCGGCCAAGAACATGATTTCCCAGGATCCGGTGACCTTGGACGCCGTCACCACGCCGGAGGCGGCCAGGGCCACGGCTCATGAGTTCAGTCAAGCCAACACCGCCCTGGGCGCAAGCCTTACCCTCCTCGACCCCGACTACACCATCGGCTGGTGGGATCTGAACGCCCAGGCCTTCACCCGCACCGGCGAGAGCGCCGACCCCAACGATATAAACGCGGTGGAGGTCACCCTGCGCAAGGATGATCTGGCCAACAACCCGGTGACCACCATGTTCGCCGGCATCGTGGGCGTGAGCAAGGTCGAGGTGACCGCCAAATCGCTGGCCTTTGTGGGCTATCCCGGCGCGATCCCCA
>Ga0307423_1000826_pt1 | contig 20053 bp, 10 predicted proteins | sample SalMarWE160310MG_FD_202154 | JGI IMG/M metagenome (GOLD analysis project Ga0307423, IMG submission 202154) | Salt marsh sediment microbial communities from the Plum Island Ecosystem LTER, Massachusetts, United States - WE1603-10 | ecosystem: Environmental > Aquatic > Marine > Intertidal zone >...
CGGTCAGGAAGTTGCTTCACTGGTTAATGAAGTTAAAGAAGTTGGAACATATGAAGTAAAATTTGATGCACGAAATCTCGCATCAGGAGTATATTTGTACAAAATGATTGCTGGTGATTTCTCTTCTATTAAAAAGCTGAATGTTCTTAAGTAATTAAGCATCAAATTTTGGATAAGGCGTGTTTCGGTGCACGTCTTATCTCTTATTATAATGGCGAAATCTGGTTTCTGGTATTTATCTTTGTTGGATAATTGCTTATCATTTAATGTCTGATTATAGGATGGATTATCTAAATTAACGCAAATCCATTTTGTTTTATTTTAACAAGTAAAAATGAGCTAATTAAACTTAACCAATAACTTAAAAGAAAATGTAATTATGAAAAAAGTTATACTAATTCTCTTGGCGTTTGTGTTTACTTCACAATTGAATGCTTACGAAAAATTGTCGCTGGTCGAAAGATTCACAAATGCATCTTGTGTCCCTTGTGCCCAGCTAAACAATGCTTGGTACAATGCAACCACCCAGAGTTATGTTAATTCAGGCCTTATTTCTCACATTATTTATAATGTGTGGTGGCCCGGGGCTGGTGACCCGATGTATTTGCTCAATCAAACCGATAATACAGCGCGAACAAATTATTACGGTTGCAATTCAGTGCCCTGGATTGAGATTAATGCCAATCATATTTCTAATACACAGGGTGCTTTCCAAAGTGCAGTCGCGAGTGGTAATGCTCAATTTGCACCCTTTAATATTGTTATTTCTCAAGGAATTATTTCAAATAATCTCATAGAGGTTGTAGTTAAAATAATTAGGGATCCTACAGACCTTACCACATTTGGTGATGTTAAATTACGAGTAGCGTTGACTGAAAAAACTGTTTCATACACATATCCTCCCGGTGGTAATGGCGAAACAGAGTTCTACAGCGTCTGTCGTAAGATGTTGCCAAACGCAGGGGGCAGCACATTTACGATTCCAGCTCCGGGGGATTCCACAATGATTACTGTACAATATGTTCCAACAACTGAATTTTTACAGGCAGTTAATATGGATAGCCTGAGGGTGGTGGCTTTTATACAAGATGATAACACACAGGAAATATATCAGTCAACTATGCATGATATAAACCAAAATTATATGGCAACGATGAGTACCCAGGATGAGTATTATTTTGGAGCTTCTACCGGGACAGCCAATTATACAGCCTATGTTAAAAACATAGGATTGTTCCCTGATACCTATAATATTAGTTTGGAATTTGATGGTCCTGCCGGATGGTCACAAACTTTTACTACGATTAATGGAACATTCAATTTGGGCGAAACTGATACAGTAACTTTAAATCCCGGCGATTCAACAGATATTCAGGTAAGTGTTAGTCCTAATGGAATTAATGGATACGGTCGAACAACAGCTCAATTTATCTCGAATTGGGGATCTTATGATAAAGCTGAATTCAGATTTACAACATTTGGGTTGGATATTCTTGAAGTTGACGACGATGGAGGTGAAAATTATCAGGATTACTTCCTAAATGAATTGATGAGTATTAGCTCTGATTATGGGATTATTACAAGCGATTTTATTCCTGCCAATGCAGACAGTTTAAATACCTACAATATTATTATTTGGAATACCGGTGTTACCGAACCAGGAATCTCAACGGATGAATTGAATGCTCTGGCTGCATTTCTTGATAACGGCGGCAGATTGTATTTAAATGGAGTTGATATTGCATACCAGATGGCGGATCCTTCAAGTCCTTATTATTCAACAGAGACGATGAACTTTTTCACAAACTATTTGCATTCAAGCTATATTTTGAGAGAGCATTCTGCGACTATAGCTACTGGCATAGCTGGAGATCCTATTACAAATGGTTTGGGAAACCTGACACTTGTTGGTGGAACCGGCGCAAATACAATAGATCATTCTGCAGGTCATTATCCAAATCAGATAGCTGCTGAAGGGATGTATAGTGCAGATATCCTTTACTTCTGGTTAAAGCCGGATGAACATCCGGGAATAAGAGCGAATCATGGAGCATCGGGCAAGGTAGTATTTACAACTTTTGGTTTTGAGACAATATCTCAGGAAGAAAAAAGAACATTATTTGCCGAGAGAATTGTTGAGTGGTTAAGTAATCCGGTGAGCGTAGAAGATGATCAATCGGGGTTGCCACCTGCTTCATTTAATTTATATCAAAACTTCCCGAATCCATTTAACCCTGTTACAACTATTAAATATCAAGTATCGAATACTTCGCCTATATTAATAAAAGTATACGATATAATCGGCAGGGAAGTATCAGTTCTCGTAAATGAAGTAAAAGAGCCCGGAACATATCAAGTATCTTTTGACTCAAAAAATCTGGCATCGGGAATATATTTTTACAAAATGGTTGCCGGCGATTTTACATCTGTCAAAAAGATGAATTTATTGAAGTAACAAGCATTGAATAAGTTGCGTACTTTTACGCATCTTATTCATTTTTAATAAAGCGATCATTTTTTAAGGAGAGTAAGTAAAATGAAAAAGTTGTTAACAATTTTAATCTTAAGCGGTTTTATATTTTTAACTAATGCTTACGACAAGCTCTCGCTAGTTGAAAGATTTACAAATTGTTCTTGTGGTCCCTGTGCCACTTTAAACAACTCCTGGTATAATGCGACTACTGCAGATCTGATTAACACCGGTCAAATTACACATATAGTTTACAATGTTTACTGGCCGTCTCCCGGTGAATGCGATCCAATGCACTTGCTGAATAAAATCGATAACGATTTTCGTACAAATTATTATGGATGTAATTCAGTTCCGTGGATAGAAATCAATGGGGCTAATGTTGCAACTACTCAAGCAGCATTTATGAATGCAGTAAACAACGGTAATGCAGAATATTCTCCTTTTAAAATTGTCCTTACACCTGAAAGATTACAAAATGATGTAATAGATGTGCATGTTAAAATTATTCGCGATCCTGGTGATGTTACAACTTTCGATAACGTGCGCTTAAGAATTGCTCTAACGGAAAGAGAAGTATATTCTGTTAGTCCATCCTGCTGCACAAACGGAGAACAATATTTTTTCAGTGTCTGCCGGAAGATGCTTCCTGATGGATATGGAAGTTCATTTGTTGTACCATCTCCGGGTGATTCAGTTGAAATGAATTTTCAATATGTACCTACAACTGAATTTATGCAGGAAGTTAATCTTGACAGTATTAGAGTTGTTGCCTTTATCCAGGACCATCTTACTCAGGAAATGTATCAATCAGTGATGGAAAATATTGTTTCTGTAGACCGTGTTAATGCAGCATTCAATGCAGATGAGACACTTGGTGCATCGCCTTTAACTGTGAATTTCTCCGATTACTCTACCGCAGCTTCCGGAAATAATATTGTATCGTGGGAATGGGATTTTGATAATGATGGGACAATCGATTCTTATGATGAGAACCCAAGCTGGACTTACACAGATGAGCAATCTTATTCGGTTTCATTAACTGTTAGTGATGGCACTACACAGCATACCCGAGTTGTGAATGACTACATAACTGTATTAGGAAAAAGCTCCGATATTCTTGTTGTAAATGGTATTGCTTATGCTCCATATACAACACAATTGGAAGACCTTTATAACAGTTCTGCCTGTTTTGGTAATCACCAGGTAGATGTATGGGATTTGTTTGGTAAATCTCAGAATGTTAATTACAGCGCTAATCCAAATATTCAACAAGTAGTTTTACTTGATAGGAAGATTCCAAATTCGATTTTAAAACTCTACCATAAAGTAATCTGGATGGGAAACAGCTATGGCGGAGATGAAATATTTTTTGACCCCCAGCAAGTTTTAAATTACATAACTCAAGGGGGCAACATCTTGCTTGCAACCAGGGAAGGGGTTGACTTCTTCGATGCTGATTTAAATAACTATTGTGGCATTACATCATTTTCCGGGTTGTCTACTGTTCCACAATTAATAGCTCTCGATGATAGTCTTGTTAATATTAGTGCTGTGGGAACCAATGATAGAAATCAATTCGTAGTGCTCGATGCAGGGTCGGAAGCTGTTCCGATATTTGATGATAATGTAGGAACAAACTACGTAGCTGGATTTAGGATTCAAAAAGCTGATCAGGGAGGCTTTATATATATTGCAGGTCGTCCTTATCGTTTTGACAACGCAGCAATGTATCAGGATTATAATTATATGCTTGATAACTGGCTGAACTTTTCGAGTGTAACTGTACAATCTCCTAACGGCGGTGAAGTTTGGATAGTTGGAGAGACTGAAGATATAACCTGGGCCGCTGTTAATATTAATGATGTAAACATAGAATTAAGTACGGATAATGGTGCAAACTGGTCAACAATTGTTGCATCAACTCCAAACACAGGAACTTACTCCTGGAATGTAACTGCACAGGATTCATCGGACGAATGTATGATAAGAATTACTAATGTTGACGATGGAACCGTTTATGATGTTAGCGATGATGTGTTTACAATAGATATATTATCGAGCCTGGAGGAAAAACTTCCCGGCATTCCATCCGAATTTGGTTTAACTCAGAACTACCCAAATCCATTTAATCCTGTTACATTTATTAAGTACGAGGTACCCAAAACTTCACCGGTATTAATAAAAATATATGATATAACCGGCAGGGAAGTAGCAGTTCTTGTAAATGAAGTAAGGGAACCGGGAATATATCAGGTATCTTTTGACTCAAAAAATCTAGCGTCGGGTGTATATTTTTACAAAATGGTTGCTGGAGATTTTACATCTGTTAAAAAGATGAATTTGTTGAAGTAACAAAAATTTAATTTTCTAAAGGAAGCAACTAATAAATAAATTAATTAATCACTAAAAGATGAGGTAATTATGAAAAACAAACTACGCTACTTTGTTGCAGTATTCATTGCGATGGTTTCTTTACTTACTTTTTCTCAGGACTTGTTTGCTCAAACACAGAGAAATCCTGTGTTGGAAGAATTCACAGGTACTTGGTGCCCTTGGTGTCCTTGCGGTCATACAATTATGGAACAAATTCTTGCCAGCATGCCTAATGCTATTTTGATAGGTTATCATGGTCCAGCTAATGGAAGTGATCCATTTTCTTTTTTTTCAGGTAATTCAGTTATAGGAATGTTCGGAGTCCCTTATTGGCCTAGTGGAACGGTTGATCGAACAGGTCCTCCTAATGATCGCGGTACCTGGCAAAGCTGGATGAATACAAGGTATAGTGTTCCAGCAACTGTATCTATAGATGTAGAGCGAAGCTTTAATAAAACGACAAGAGAATTTGACGCAACCATCGATTTTAAAGCTCTGACTGATTTAAATGGACAATATAATTTCACTGTTATTCTTTTAGAAAGTGGTATTGTCTGGGCTCAATCTGGAAATGGTTCTTGCCCAGGAGCTACGAATTATGTACACAAACATGTTGTCAGGGATATGATGAACGGAACCACCGGTCAGGAAATTATTAATGGTAGCTGGAATACGAATCAAGTCATTACTAAAACCCTGACTCATACGGTGCCTTTACCTGGGGGATCGGGTCCCGATATGGTTTGGGACAGCTGCGATGTAGTTGTGATTGTAAGTGAGGTTAGCTCTGCAATTTATAACTCGGAAATTCAACAAGCAGTTGAATTGGAATTGGTGTCACCCGATTACCTTGCAACCATCTCTTCTTTGAGCCCGGATGTAATTATTGAAAACAACGGTACAGGAAATTTTTCTGCTACTGTATACAATCAAGGATTAATGGATGATTCATATTACGTAGATGTAACAATGACTGCTCCTAATGGATGGACGGGTGAATATACAACACCTAATGGAACTTTTCCGTTTGGAACGCAGGATTTGGTTGCTGTTTCGGCAGGAGATTCATTACCTGTAGATCTGTCTTTTTCACCTAATTTTATTAATGGATCCGGGGAAGCAACTATCAGATTTACATCGATGAATGAACCAAACATATTTGTTGAAAAGACTTTTAGGATGGTGACAATCACTGGAGTTAAAGGACTTATTATAGATGCAAGCGGAGAAGGATATGCGGATCTTTTATTAGATCCTGTTGAGCAGGTGTTTGAATATCCTCTCGGTATTGTTACAAGGGAAGCTTTATATCCTGGAATTGATCTTACTAATTTCGCACTGGTTTGCTGGTCAACAGGAAACGCTTATCCGGTTTTAACTGAAGACGAAGTTGATGCATTGATGCCATTCCTTGATAATGGCGGACGCTTGTTAATTAATGGGCAAAATATAGGAGAAGACATATTTGGTGCTTCCGGGCAAAGCCAGTTTGCACAGGATTTTTATCATAACTATCTCCATGCAGATTATGTAGATGATGTTGGTCTTACCTTCTTCTTCAGGGGTATTGATGGTGATCCGATCAGCGGGAGCCATCTGTTTGGCTTTTCACTTTCTGATCTTTACACTCGAAGTCCGGATCAATTTATACCTTATGATGCATCTGCAGCAACATTGTTTACATTCGGCACTTATAGTCAATACAATTCGATAAGAGCTGATGATGGCGTTAACAGGGTAGTCTACTTTGGCCTTGGTTTGGAACAAGTTTCTGTAGATACGACTAGAGACGGCCTTATTACTCGGGCAGTCAATTGGTTAATGAATGACTTTGTGGTTAGTACCCCCAATGAAAATATTTCGCCCGTTTCGTTTAATCTTAGTCAGAACTATCCGAATCCTTTTAATCCCACTACAACAATAACCTACTCTATTCCAAAAGAATCACAGGTAAATTTAAAAATTTATGATGTGATGGGTAGAGAAGTTGCTGTACTGGTAAATGGAAAACAGCAAGCAGGAGCTTACGAAGTTAAGTTTGATGCAGCCTCGCTGGCATCGGGAACTTATTTCTACAAATTAACTGCAGGTGACTTTATATCAGTAAAGAAGATGGCTCTGCTCAAGTAAGTATCTAATGATTAGAAAAGGTACATCGTAGAGATGTACCTTTTCTTTAAAAATTTTATTTTTGTGAAGTTAATTAATACTTAAGGTGTAAATATGAAATTTTTGGCAAAAAATGTTCTGGCTACAATTTTATTTTTCTTAACCCCGCTGGTATTTGCACAGGACATACAAGTAATAACGTATGGGACAACTAAATACGAACCGGTCGGTACCATGGAAATAATCTTTGATTTCGAAGTGGTGAATATTTCTCAACTGGAGCAGGTAGTTTTTGAAGTAAGAACAATAAATAATTTACCACAGAACTGGACCTCATCATTGTGTTTTGGACAAAATTGTTTTCCTCCGGATATGGATAGTGTTGCAACCAACCCTCCGTTTCCAGAACCACCGCTTCAACCGGGGGACACATTAATTACCTCTTTGCATGTAGTTACGGACCAGTCTTCAATTGCAACCGCTTATGTTCAAATACAGATTGGGACATTCCGACATCCTGATGATAGAATCATACTTAATTTTACTGGCACAACAGATCCGGCAGTTAGTGTAAATGAGAAGACTGAGCTAAACACATATTATCTTTCTCAAAATTATCCGAATCCTTTCAACCCATCAACAAAAATCAATTATAAAGTTGGTGAACCCGGATTGGTTCAATTAAAAGTTTATAATGTTCTTGGAGTTGAGGTTGCTAATCTTGTAAATGAATATAAGAATGCCGGTGACTACTCTACAGATTTTAATGCACTCAACTTATCGTCCGGCGTATATTTCTATTCATTAACGGTTAACAATTTCATTCAAACCCGAAAAATGATTCTGGAGAAATAAATGAAAATTCTGACAACTCTTCTTTTGCTTTTTTTTATTTCTGCGTCACTACATTCACAGGATCAATCAAAAGGTATCCGAAAGGGTCCTAACTTTAAAGCCGAAAATCTTGATGGTGATTTAGTTGAATTGAATGCTGAATTAGGTGATGGTCCTGTATTGCTGAGCTTTTGGGCTACCTGGTGTAAACCGTGCATCGAGGAATTGAAGGAGTACAAAAAGATATACGAAGATTATAAAGATAAAGGCTTTAAGATGTACGCAATATCAACCGATGATGAAAGGACCGTAGCAAAGGTTAAACCTTTTGTAAAATCTAAAAATTTTATGTTCCCGGTGTTGCTTGACACTAATTCTGATATTGCCCGGTTGTATTATGCGCAATCAGTTCCGTACTCGGTTATCCTTGACAAAAAGGGATTAATAATCTATTCCCATCTCGGATATATGAGAGGTGATGAAGTTAAAGTAAAAGAAATTATCTCATCGGAAATTAATAAATAAGAATCTTCCCCGGATTAATTTCCGGGGATTTACATTTTTTACATTATTTTCATATACTGATGATTTTCCTAAAGCAGTATTCTAATCGTTATGTAGCTGTTAATCAATTGTTCCCCAAAAGTAAAAATCGCATGAAAAATCCCATTTATTTTTTGTACATAATAATATTAACACTATTACTCCTTATAATAAACCAGCCGATTAATGCACAGACAGAATCTCCCTGGCTTACCTGGCCACAGGGATTAGGATTTTCAAACCAGCTTGAATATTCTTATAACATTGATACCAAACAGGAAATTTTTGAAAACTGGTTGAATCTCGATTATACACTTGGAATGTTTTCTTCAGGATTAAGATTAGATGTGTTTCAACCAAATGATCCCGATCCTTCAATCAGTCGTGGAAAAGATAAATTTGCTGAGATAGATTATATATATTTTAAAGCTGATATTGGTGAAAAGAATGAAGGAATTTCAGTTACCGGAGGAAACTTTTACACTTTATTTGGAAGAGGAATGGTACTCAAGAGTTATGAAGACAGAGCGATCAGGATAGATAATAATTTCTTAGGATTAAAAGTAACTGGTAAATATGATGGTTTTGTATTAACAGGACTTTCCGGTATGGCTGCAAATTCTAATAATGAAAGAAAGGATATACTTCATGCTTTGGATCTTGAGTACCGTGGATGGCGACCCTTGAAAGTTGGAGCCACGGTGGCTTCAAATCTTTCACCTTCTGAAGAAGCAGCTCGGACTACTCTTGCATCTTTAAGATTACTTCCAAGTTTTTGGAACATCGATATGTATGCAGAATACACGGCCAAGTTTAATGAGGATATAAAGCAGAGTATTTTTAATGGCTCAGAATCAATTGTTGGTCAGGGATTTTACGGTAACTTAAATTTTTATTTTGGTTCTCTTTCGCTGCTGGGTGAATATAAATATTATGATAACATAGCTTTCACTTCTCAGGATGGAACTATCTTTTATAATACTCCGCCCTCTGTTAGGCTTGAGTACACTTACATTTTACCAAACAGACACCCCTCTCCTTTAAACCAGGCAGACGAGCAAGGATTTCAGCTGGCAGTTGGTTACAATTTAAGTGATGATACCTATCTGACCGCTGCATATACACAGACGAAAACTCTTCCCCCAAGTTCATACTATCAAAGGGTTAGTCAAATTAATATTCCGGTCTCCACACAACTGAAAGAATTTTATGTTAGTGGGCAGCAAAACTGGAGTGAAGATTTAACTACAATTGCTGCCTTAGCGTATAACGAAGAGTTGGCAACGAACACAAAAAATATTACTCCTATTCTTGAAAACAGATTTTATTTTGGAGAAGTTAATACAATAAAGATTATAATAGAGCACCAGCATGCCACAGACAGAACAACAACAGAACAATATTATTCAGATGTTCTTTCAGTCGAATATTTAAGATCACCGGGATTCAGCGTTGCTGTTGTTTCTGAACTTCAAACTAAAGAACCTGAACCGGGGAGAACAGTTAGAAAATTCTGGGGTTTTATTCAGACGGGCTACAAATTTGGAGGACATACAGATATTAGTTTACTTGTAGGAACACGGCAGGCAGGTAACATTTGTATAGGTGGAGTATGCAGATATGAACCGGCGTTTCAAGGTGTAGAACTGAAACTTTTAACAAGATTGTAAAAAATGCTGAATAAAATCCTTAAAAATTGTTGTTATAGCATAATTATTGTATGTATAGATATTTTTAAAATAGGTTGACTTTATTCATAATTTTTACCACGTTGTAGTAACAAAATATATTTTTTACAAAAAACGGAGGTTTATGATACCATTTTACGCTTTTCTTAACACAAGTGTGTCTTTCTCATTTATCAAATCACGGGTTGCAATGAATTCCTGCTAAGGTTATCAAATGGCAGAATTCATCAGATAATATAACAATCAAAAATAACAGCGTCGTTAAAAGAAGTCTGTAAATTGTATTATTATCGAAAATTCAAGACATACAATAATTAACTAAAACTAATTCAATAATCATCATCCACTAATTTAGGAGAGAGATAATGAATAGAATAACGACTGTTCTCCTTTTACTTCTGTTATTACCGACATTAACTCTTGCCGGTACTACAGGAAAATTGAAAGGCAAGGTAACCGACAATGGAACGGGTGAGGTTCTGGTTGGAGCAAATGTAATTGTTCAGGGCACCTCCTTTGGAGCTGCTACCGATATCAACGGTGATTACACTATTACTAATCTCGATGCCGGTGTATATACAGTGAAATGTTCATATATCGGCTATCAAGCATTCACCGTCTCGAATGTCCGTATAAATGCGGACCTTACCACGGAGTTAAACTTTCAACTGACTGCTGAAGGTGTACAGGTAGGCACTGTTGAAGTTGTAGCTTTGAAACCCCTATTAAATAAAAGTAATACTAATGCCCAAAGAATAACAACGGCTGATGATATTGCAGCGCTTCCTGTAAGGGGCATTGAAAATATTTTGGCTCTTACTCCGGGCGTTGTTTTACAGGATAAATCAATTTACGTCCGTGGTGGTCGTCAGGATGAAGTAGGTTATTATGTTGAAGGAACAAATGTTACTAACCCCTATTTAGGCGGCACCAGTTTAAATTTTTCACAGGATGCTTTGGAAGAAGTTTCAGTACAGGCAGGCGGATATACTGCAGAATTTGGTGGTGCAAATGCTGGTATTATTCGCGGACAAATTAAATCAGGCACACCTAACTGGAAAGCAAGTGTAGAATATATTACAGATAATATTGGATTTCAGGGAAGTGATCAACGCTTTAGCGGCGATAAGAATTGGTTAGGATCTTACTGGTATGGTTATACAGATTTTATTGCTACAGTAAGCGGACCCATTTTTACCCCTAAGGTAAAATTCTTTGGACTATTTGAAAATAATTTTCTAAATGATCAGGGACCACAACCTTATCCGGGTATTAACCTTGGTGTAGTCTCCGATCCGAATGTTACACCCTTCACTGAAGTTGATGTTACTTATCCTGCCGGAGCAGTATTCAAAAATTCCTTACAATTATATTCTGGAACCGGTTCACTAACTTTTGATTTTAACCCGCTGCTTTTCAGACTGGTTGGTTCTTATTCCAGTACTGATACCTGGGAAGGGAATGGTTATGTTGATGCAGCGAATGGTCAGGCCGGTTATTCAGGTAACATTTTGAGAATACTTGATTTAGATAGGATCGGAAAGATAGATCAGACAAGTGGTGTGTTTAACCTTAAGATGACTCATATTTTAAATTCGAACACATATTATGAACTGAATGGTGGCTATGCCTTTGATACTGACCACAGATACGATCCTTATCTAAAGGATGATTTTATAGGTTATGGTGACAGTGTTGCTAATGCAAATGTTGGCTGGACCTGGGTAAGACGGGAAGGTGAACCAACAGGTCAATATCGTACACCCTCACCATATCAGGTGTATACTTTTTCTTTCAACGCTCCGGGTGATGTAATATCACCGTACCTAAGGTCAAAAAGCGAAAATCTTAATTTTAGTGCTGCCTTCTCATCACAAGTAACTAAGGAACATTCAATTAAAGTTGGTGGCGAATTACAGACATATACAATTCGCAATTTTGGAATTACAAACAGAAATGTAACTCCAATTGCAGGTCGTCTGAATGATCCTAATAGAACCCAGTCTTATAGAGAGATTATGACCAGTTTAGGAGTTAATAACTACGGATACGATTTGGAGGGTAATGTTTATGATGGAGAAGATAACTATGATACAGGACAGATTGGACCAAAACAACCTTTATTTGGTGGCGCATATATCCAGGATAAAATGGAATTTCAAAACCTGATTATTAATGCTGGATTACGGTATGATTATATTAATACGGATAACATATCTTTTATTGATCCACTACATCCTGAAGAATCAATTGATTTTAATACACAGGAAGTTAAACCGGAAGGTTTGGTAGAAACCCCGGCCTTTAGTTCAGTAAGTCCGCGTTTAGGTTTTTCTTTCCCGATTACTGATGTAACAGTATTCCATGCTCAGTATGGTAAGTTTGTTCAACAAACCAGGTTGAGAGATATTTATCTAGGTATGTATGCTATATCTTTTAATTTGCAGGGCAAGTTCTTTATCGGTACCCCTGTTGGCTATAATGTAAGACCAACAAGAACAACACAGTATGAAATCGGATTTACACAGCAAATTGGTGATTTTGCTTCATTCGATATCACAGGCTATTACAAAGACATACAGGATCAAGTTGTCTATCGTCAGCAGAAGACGGGTTCAGCAGGCAATCCATCTCCATATCCTGCATATGCTTTATTAACAAATGGTGATTTCGCTACTACTAAAGGTGTTGAACTCTCCTTCAATATGCGTCGTGTGGAGAGATTTCTTATTAACGCTTCACTTTCATTCCAGGATGCCCGTGGAACCGGATCATATCCTAACGGACAAGCTGGTATAGTTGGTGCACCACTTGATGGAGTTACTGTATTTGAACCGCAATATGTTACACCTCTTGACTATAACAAACCTTTTACCGGAAATCTTAATATCGATTATCGCTTTGGTAAAGATGATGGTGGTCCAATACTTCAGGAATTAGGTGCATCAATACTGTTTCTTTTTGGAAGTGGTCATCCTTATACTACCGGCGAAGGAAAAGGAAATACACAGGGAAGTCTTGAAGGAGATGCACGTTTCAGGGCACCTACGGAACCATTGAATTCATCTTTAACACCTTCAACATTCCAGGTTGATCTGAGAGTTGACAAAACAGTTAATCTGTTTGATGTATTAAATATGAATCTCTATGTATACGTTATTAACCTTTTTGATACTAAAATTGTTAAGAATGTATTTCTCAGAACAGGTTCCCCAACAGATGATGGCTATTTAAGCCAATATGACCTTGGCGGACAATTGGCAGAACAAAACGGACCTGATTTTGTTGCGTTATACAATGCAATCAATATTGATTATTTCCAGGCTTATCAAAGAGCTGGCGGACAAAACCAGGGCGCATCCGGATCTTCATTTTTATGGGGCCCGCCCCGTCAGATCAGGTTTGGAATTAGATTGGAGTATTAATCGTGATTTTAATAATAATAACTCTATTAACAGAAAAGGAGTTTAAAAGCATATGAGATTAAGAACAATTAATTATTTTGTTGTTTTTGTGGTGAGCCTGCTTTTTATTTCTCAATCGGTTGTTAATGCCGAGGGTAATGAAAAGGGGAAAAAATCACTGCAAAAAGTTCAGCAACAGGTTCCTGTTTCGTACCTGGACATAAATAACATATTTACCGTTTTGAGAAACAATGGAATCTCGGATATAGATGTAAATCAGCAGAATTCAGGACTGGTTTTTCCTAAAGGAAGCGGTAAAACTGCTGCTTTTACTTCAGGTTTACTCTGGGGTGCAAGAATACCCGGTGACCCTCAGGTAAGAGTTGGCGGTACTGCTTATGCTACAGGACTTCAGCCCGGAGCTATACTGGCAGATGGAACGGCTGATGACCCAACTTTGGAAAAGTACAGGATTTACAGGGTTAGACCGGATATTTATCCGGGTGGACCCGAAGTAGACCTTACTAACGATGCAACGTATGAACTTACCTCTGCCTCAGCTATTCGTGCTCAATATGAAACGGATTGGACAGAGTGGCCGGCCGATCTAGGAGCACCATTTAATGATGTTGATGAAAATGGTGTTTATGATCCAACAGTAGATATTCCCGGAGTCCCAGGCGCTGATCAAACTCTTTGGTGCATAACAAATGATCTGAACCCAACTAATACAGCCGATTTGTATGGTGCTTCTCCCATGGGTATTGAAGCACAAATTACTTATTGGGCTTATAATCAAACGGGCGCACTTGGAAATATGTTTTTTAGAAAATATTTATTGGTTAATAAAGGAGCCCAGCAAGACACAATAACGGATATGTATGTCTCAATGTGGTCTGATATTGATGATGGAAATGCAGGCGATGACTTTGTTGGTGTCGATACGGTTCTTAGTTTGCAATATTGTTATAATGCAAGCCCAACAGATGCAACATATTCACCGCTTCCACCACCTGCAATTGGTTTTGACTTTTTCCAGGGTCCTTTGGTAAACGGTGTTGCAGGTGAAGATAGAAATAAAAATGGTATAGACGATGCCATGGATTATGGTATTTTCAAAGGACAGGTAGTAGGACCTGGTAAGATTAACCTGCCAATGACTGCCGCTTATTATTTTGCAAATGGTGATCCTAATATTGGTGATCCGCCACAGGGAGATTTGGATGGCTCGACTCAATTCTACAATTTCTTCCAGGGTAAGTTTGGTTTATCCGGTGCGACTTTTACAGACCTCAGTACAGGAGACCCTACAACTTACGCTCTGAACGGAGATCCATTATCTGGTACGGGTTGGTTGGATGGAGTACAGCTTCCACCTGGTGACAGACGACAGGGAAGTTCTTCCGGTCCATTTACTCTTGCACCCGGTGATACTCAGGAAGTTGTTGTGGCTGAAATTTGTGCCGGCGCCCTTCCGAGTGTTAATAATATCGCTGCAATCGGACTTTTAAAATATTATGATGGTTTGGCACAAGTAGCTTACGATAACTTCTTCGAGCTACCTCCAAATCCTGCTTTACCTAACGTGGATGTTGTTGAACTTCCTAATCAGATCAATCTTGATTGGGGAGAAAATGTGGAGAGCATAAGTGAAACTGAAGGTTATGATATTATATTCAATGAGGAAAATTATAAGTTCCAGGGATACAATGTTTACCAGCTTCCAAGTCAGAGTGCCTCTAAAGAGGAAGGAAGACTGATAGCTACTTTTGATGTACAGGATAATTTTCTGGTTATCATTGGTAAAGACTTCGACGCTACTACAGGCCAGATAGTATTGAGACCTCAGCAATTGGGCAACAATACAGGTATAAGTCGTTATTTAGAGATAACTACTGATATTTTTACTGGCACACCTCTTATTAATGGGATAAAATATTATTTTGCTGTTACAGCATACGCAGTTTTACAAAGTTATGATAAAGATGTACCAATTGATGAGTTCCCATTAATTACAAATGTTGAAAATGTTATCAGCATTTTAACTGTTGTTCCTCGTAGTCAAAATCCTGAAGAAATGTACACACCAATTGGAGAGTTTACTGATATAACTCACGAAGGAACCGGAGACGGTGGACCAATACCTTATGTTGTTAATCCAATTGCATTAACAGGAGATGAATACGAGATTAATTTCACTCAGCGTCAGGAAATCAGAGATCCGAACGGTGATTGGGTACCCGCAAGCACTGTTATGAGGAAATCAGGTTTTGATGGTCCGGACACACTTACTGGTTCATCCATTGACATTGCTGCTGTTTACGGACCACAGGCAGGCACATTGGAACTGCAATTTTCCTTAGACCTGGTATCTGTTGATTACGATTGGGCAGATGGTATCACGCTAACATTCCCTGCAGGAGTAACAATTCTTAGTGTGCCGGCTTTTGAGGCTGGTAATGGATCGATTTCTCCAGAGGTTGTTGGAAATGTAATTAATATGGGTCTCGTCAATCATGAGTACACTCAGGATGGTGCGTTTACCGGTGGTGAAGAATGGAGCGTAATCGTGCAAGCGAGTGTTCCTCTCTCAGTTGACTGGATTATTTATGATGACGGATATGGCGGCGGCCCTGTTGATGCATCAGGTACAACATCCGTAACTAGTGTCGGTAATGCATCAAGATTAGCTAAATACTGGAACTTACTGAATGTAACAACTAGTGAGTTAAAACTTGAAAATCAGGGTCTTCTTCAAGGTACTATTCCATTTCCTCCACGCGATGATATTCCCGCAAATCAATTGGTAAACGTTCCACCAAGTTTACAGCCTATTGTTGATGGTTTCAGGATAGGCGTAGATGGAGGATATGCTGCCCCTACAACTATATTTAGTTTAGAATTAAATGGTGCAAATTTAAGAATTAACAGAAGTAGCGCAGACTATCAAATGACTGATTTTACGTATTTTGGTTACGCAGATGGTTTTGCAGCAACCTCATTACCTTTATATGGAGGTATTGGGGGTACCACTGTTATCGAGGATCTACAACAGGATTATGAGCTGAGATGGACTGGTGAAACAGGTGATACTACAATAAATGGAAAAACTGTTGTTATAACAATATCCGGTGGTTCCATCGCGACCCTCATTGGTGCCAGCAATTATGATTTGGGAGATCATCCCTTAAATCCGAATCCCGGTTCAACTGATCCATTCACTATAAGAATTCCTTTTGAGGTTTGGAATATTGATACTGACGAACAGGTAAACTTGCTGGTTTATGATAGAAATGCTGCTGCAGAAAATGACCCCTCTGTAGATGGTTTTAGGGTTTGGAATACACAAGATAGAATGTATACATGGACGGTTAATAACTCATATACTCCTACTGTCATAGATCCTAATTCACAGGAAGTTGCTGATAATGCAACCTGGAATTGGGTATTCTTTCACTCCTACTTTACAACGGACGATGTTATAAAAGTTAGTTATGCCAATCCAATGCAGGTAGGTATTGATAAGTATACCTTTAGTCCAGGAGCAGCCACTTTCGCAAATACAGATAAAGCAAAGGATGAAATAAATAAAATAAATGTGTTCCCGAATCCATATTATGGAGTAAACTCCGAGGAGCTGAATAAGTATAACAGGTTTGTGACATTTAGTCACTTACCAACTAAAGCAACAATTAGAATCTTTAATCTTGCAGGTGTTCTTGTAAAAACCATTGAAAAAGATAACATGGATCAATTCCAGAGATGGGATCTTGCAAATCAGAATGGATTACCCGTTGCAAGCGGATTATATATAGCATATATCGATATGCCGGATCTTGGATCGACCAAAATTCTGAAGGTGGCAATAATTCAAGAAGAACAAATTCTAGATAGATTCTAAATAAAATCAAGTTTAATAGGAGTAAAAATGAAAAAATTAATTAGTTTATTAACAGTAGTTTTTGCCCTCCTGCTTATGCTTGATGTTGCATATGCCGGAGGTGGAAACAGGACAGGAACGGCTGGAGCGGCAGAGCTTCTTATCCCTGTAGGTCCCCGCGGAATTGCTATGGGTGAGGCCAATGTTGCAACATCTTTTGGTTTAGAAGCATTATTCTGGAACCCTGCAGGTGTAGCAAAAATGGAAAACTCTTCACAAGTAATGTTCTCACATATGTCTTATATAGCAGATATAGGTGTTGAATATGGTGCCGTTGCAGCAAATTTTGAAGGATTTGGTGTTGTGGCTTTAAGTGTTAAAGGTTTGTCTGTTGGTGATATACCAGTAACGACCACACAAAGTCCCGATGGTACAGGTGCTACCTTCTCTCCACAGATGCTTGTAGCCGGATTGTGCTATTCGCGTCAATTAACTGACAGAATTTCGGTTGGATTAACCGGTAATTTCATAAGCGAAACAATGGGAGATGCTTCTGCTAGCGGTGTGGCATTCGATGTTGGTGTCATTTACGATAATCTCGCAGATTTAAATGGCCTAAGCCTCGGAGTTGTGTTGAAGAATATCGGTACCCAAATGACATATTCGGGACCGGGTCTTCTTACTCTTGCTGAGGATCAGGGACTCAATCGTCCTCCACAATATTATAGAATTTCTGCTGCAGCTTTCGAGTTACCTTCTAACTTCCAGTTAGCAGCGGGTTACAGACCGGTTCTGGATGAGATGAATTCTCTGCAGTTCAGCGGTATTTACCAGAACAACAACTTTTCTGGTGATGAGGCGAAACTAGGTGCGGAATATGGTTATAATAACATGTTCTTTATTCGAGGTGGTTATCAGTTTGCGATGCAGGAATCTGATAATTACATCTACGGTTTCACCGCAGGTGCTGGTATAAATTATGATATCGAAGGATTCGGTATTAGGATAGATTATGCCTTCAGAGACACTAAGTACTTTGACGGCAGCCACATATTTGCTCTGACATTAGGATTCTAATTCCTTAGAATTGAGCAAGTAAAAATTCGTATCCGTGCGGTTCAATGAACTGCACGGATTTTTTTGTTTAATCCACTGATATTTCCGATTATAGTATCAAGATTTCAGTGACGGGGATTATCCTCTTTATTAGAAGATATTTTTCTTTTTCTTTCGTTGATTGAATGAAACGAGAAAGGTGTTAAATATATGTTCGAAGCCAATCTGCCAGCAACAAAAGCTATTGTTGCTGCCACCGCACCTACCAGATTCATGTAATGAACAAAAATAATAAGTGAGAGAACGATTGTTAAAAATTCGGTTACCGTTCCTATTGTAATTGGCTTGGTATTTTTGGTGGCGACTAATACACCTCTTTGAATACTTATTAAAACAGTTAAAGCCGGGAAGAAAAACATAATCATAAGTGGCAGCCTGGCAAAATCTGTAAGTGAAATGGATAACCCGGATACGGTTTTAAACCAAAAATCAGCCAGAGGGGTAAAGGCAAACAGACCTAATAACGAAACCAGAATTCCTGCAAGAATCAATGCAAAATTAAAAAGAATATTAAACCCTTCTTTCTTTTCTCCAATAAGTGCAATCATAACTTCCTGATAAGATAGACCAAGCGCTCTGAAGACAAACACAAAAGATGTAACTACGGGTAGAACAGCAAGTGATTCTAAAGCCAACTTACTTTGTCCTACAAAAAATGTAACTAATGGCTGCACACCCAATCCGATCAATGAAGTTAAAGCTAAAGGATAGTAAAATTTTGATATCTCCTTATAAGTAAGTGATGGTTGAGTAGAATCCACAGTCAACTTTATTTTTTTTATTATCCCTTTTACCATAATTCTGCTTGCTGCTGCTTCCATTGTTACACCAATTGAAAGTGATGCTGCACCGATGACAACACCATCAAAATCTCCCCAGATGTATAGCCCTAACGCAGACAAAGACATTGCAGACAGTCTGGTAATTGTTCCATAAGCGACCCTCCTTGTGAGGTTATTTCTAATTAATAGTCCCTGGTAAAAACGTCGGTAGCCAATTGCCCCTGGCCAGGGAATTAAAATTATTGTGGCAATATGGGTTAGTTGAGAAACTTCTGCTGGTAATCCAATCAAATCTTCGGTAATAAAATAGAATAGATTCGGTATTACAAGTATTATCATTAAAAGTGTAAGTAATCCGTTAGCAGTGTATGTATAGTTTCTTAGTTTTTTAAAAGAATGCTCGTCTCTCACAAGGGCAACTGAGGCACTCATAATCATAATTATAGGTGCCTCAATTATTAAGGCCAGTGAATATGCTACACCGTATGCTGCGAGATTAAATTTTGGTTCGGGCGATCTTGCTATTAACGCTGCGAGGTATGGTCCCTCGACGGACATCATTAACCACGTAGCGGCAAGAGGTAACCAGAAGTAAAATATTTTTTTGTATGTAAGTTGAGTTGAAGAGTCAGACATTCAGTAAATTATTTTTATCTGAACCAAAATTAATGATATTATGTCAAACATCTTTTAGAGTTAATTGGGTTGAGATAAATTTAAACACTAAACTGCACCCCGTAGAGAGGACACATAAAAGTTGTTAAATTTGTAACAATAAAAGAGGTGTCCAAATGGAAATAAGGAAACGAAGGAAATTTACTGATGAGTATAAACAAGACGTTGTCCGAATC
>Ga0307423_1000827_pt1 | contig 20035 bp, 14 predicted proteins | sample SalMarWE160310MG_FD_202154 | JGI IMG/M metagenome (GOLD analysis project Ga0307423, IMG submission 202154) | Salt marsh sediment microbial communities from the Plum Island Ecosystem LTER, Massachusetts, United States - WE1603-10 | ecosystem: Environmental > Aquatic > Marine > Intertidal zone >...
CACGGTCCACCCTCCCGCCGATCTCTCCCATCACGCGCGGCGTGAAATCAGGGGCCGTGGCCGCGTAAACATTTCCACCTGAGACACCGAGAAGCGTACTTCCATCGAGCGGATCCCAGATTAGCGCGCCAACCGGGACCTGCAAAGTCACGGGATCATCACCTGCTCGCGCCACAACCACGACCCACTTCTGGTCGACGATGTCCGACCAGGCTGCCCATCCATCTTGAGAGATGGCGACACCCGAGGGCTCGGGCATTGGCGAGTCGTACCGTTGCTGTCCATCGCTCGAAATCGCCCCATTAGGGTAGCCATAGAAGGCGTTACCCTCCGGGAGCCAATCGATCCCCCACGAGATTTCATCCCAGATCTTGCTGGGAGTCGCTTCGCCAGAGAGCAGCAGAAATGTACCCTCACCCAAGGGGCAACCATCGCACACCTGGCTCGAGAACAGCACCGAATTGGTGACCGGAGAGAAGGCGTCGTAGGAGTAATAGCAGCCTTTGAAGATGGTCACTATCGTGGCATCAGCGACGGCAACCGAGCGGATATCCTGCGTGCTGCAGCCTTCATCGGCCCCAGAGTAAAGATAATGACCAGCATCGAGCCAACCCAGGAACTGGAAGTGCGACTTCAGATCCCCTGGCTGGCGGATCACACCGCCATCGCTGACGTTCACTGCCCAGGCGCCATCGGCCCGGGTGTACCCAGCCAGCGCCCCACCGACCGGCGGGACCCAGCTTCCTCCGAACTGCAGGATGTACTCGCCATCAGGTGACCAGCTGGGGTACAGCGCCTGGGCCAAGCTGTCGGTCAGGCGTGTGATTTCCTGGCGCTGTGTGTTATAGGTGTAGAGATCCGCCGTCGGTCCATCCATGGCGCCGGTGAAAGCCAGCAAGTGCCCGCCTGCCGGCTGCCAGGCCAGGTTGTCGTAGTTGGTGATGGCGTGGAAGGCCAGGCCCACCTGGCTGGCGATGTTGGACGAGTCCGGTCGATCGGAGAGGTGGGCGACGGTCTCAGTCTCGCCGCCTGGAAGGCGGATGAGCACCAGGTTCGCCCCGCTGTCGTTGGTGATGATCTGGGCCAACGAATCCCCGGCGGAGGAAATCGCCCGGTGCGGGTCCTGATAGGGTGTGACGAACCCGCTCTCGGAAAGTTGCTTCGGAGCAGACCCATCCGGGTTGGTGAGCCAGATGCCCCCCTCGCCGACGAACAATACATATGGGCCATTGGGGTTCAGCGCAGTGGCTGGTGCGGGCGTGGCGGTAGGGCCAGCGGTCGCGGACGGGACGGTGGTGGGAAGGAGAGGGCTGGCAGTCGGGATCGCGCGTGAGCCTTTATCGGTGGGAATATCGCCAGGTGTTGGAGCTTGCGCGCAGGCGGCCAGGATAATCAGCAGCCCAGCGATGGATCCAATTCGAGATAGTTTCATGAAAAGGCTGAGCTCATCCTCTGGTTCTATTGCGAACCGTCATCGCTCTGTGCCTGGCCTGCTGCAATGAAGGAAGCGAAGGCCTGGTAGGCTTCGCCCATCTCGGTCAGCGCGGCGCGGTTCGCGGTGGCGATGTCGTCCGAGCTAACGCCCTGTGACCCCAGCACCGCCTCTGCATCAGCTACCGCTTCTGAGGCCAGTACACCGTTTGATGACACAGCCTGGAGGAAATCCTCCTGGGAGTACGCCATTAGAGATTCCTGGAGCGCCTGGGTCAGACCTGCTTCGGCTTCCGTGGCTTTTTCCCAGGCGGCTTCGAATCCAGCCGGCACCGGAATTTGCTGTGCAGCGATCACGCGGTCATCCATCACGCCCGGCATGGTCATCAACGGCAGGAAAGCCGCCTGGTTGTCGGATGAGGTGATGCTTGCCAGGTCGATCTTGGCCATCAGCTGCGCCGTGCCCTCGATAAAGACCATCGTCTTGTAGTAGGTTTCGACGTCAGCGGACAGGCCGGATACGCTGGGCTCGTAAGTTGCATTCACCGTGTTGTCAAGCTGCTTTTCTCCATCTGAGGTTGGTGATGATTCTTGGTAAACGGCTTTTGTCCCGATTGGTTCTTCCAATGAGTGTGGTCTGCCGCAAGCAGACAGCAGAAGTGCACAAAGGAATATCATTTTTATGTTCTTCATGCCCTATTCTCCCTTTGTCTCCCGCAGCCAGAGCGTTGTATCGGAACTATGATAGGAGGCCATATCCGTATACTGGCTTTGACCCTCCCATTTTGCAGTGTCGCCAGCATCCAACCCCTCCAGGCGCCAATCATGGAGGCCGAGTCCACCCTGCTGGTCCTGTTTCTCCAGATAGGAAAGGTTGACAGTACCCACCCACCACTCACGCCTCTGGGCAGGGTCAACTTCCTGGCAGTTAGATGAACCATCGCCATCTTTCCTTTCGGTAGCTATGCAAATCTTGACGGCCTGCCCACCACCATCGTAGCGCTCAAGCTTCCAGTCAGTAAGTTTCTTCCCATCGAAGATCGGGTATAGACGGGTCACCTCAAAAGTCGACGGATTTGAATTGGAATATTCATATTTCGTGCACCATTCATCGCCTACGTTAGGCTTGGTGAGAATTTCAAACTTTATCGGTGTATCGAAGGTTTCGGTGCCTGGCTGCTGGAGGTATTTTATCGGTCCGCTCCCTTGCAGGAAGGGCTTGTCGTCGAATACCCAGTGTAGTGGGATCTCGGCCCGGACAACAGCCTGCACTCGACAATCCGTACGGTTATCCTCGATAGCTGTCGAAGAGATGACGAGTTTTAGTTTGCAGCCTTGAGCCGCGTCTATCGCATTCAATAGATTCTTGGCTTTCTCTTCTCCCAGCTTTACGAAAAGGCGAACGGTGAACTCTTTGTAGAAGCCGTCGGGCGGATTCTGGAGTTTACGTACCAGATCTTGAACCGCGCCCGCCTGAGGCGAGGGGCAATCCTCTGGCTGCAGGAACTCGATCGCCCGATCGAGCATTTTATTCCAAAGCTCTTCCTTTAAGCCTTCATCAAGACTTCCATAGCCAGAGGTGTCGAACAACACACGGAAATCTGCCAGGACCAGGACTTCAAAATCGACGGCATCCTTGGCTTGCTTGATCCTTTCTAGAAGGCTGCCTACCTCCACCCCCGCGTAATCTAAGGGCGCAAGGTCATCATCCTGTGCAGCTTTCCGCGCAGCATCGTTCTGTTCTGCATTCCTGGATGGGCTGTCCGTTGGATGCTCCGAGGAAAAACCCAAGAGCTCTAGAGCCTTCCCCAACCCCGAGCCGAACGATTGGGTCCAGCTTACAGAGATCGAATTCCCGCCTCCGCTCTGGTGCAGCGGGCTTGCCACCTTTGTCCCGCTGCTGAAGATTTTCTGAGCCGTGGGTGTAGTGTCTTGGCTGAAGGATTTGATGTAGAACTCCTCACCATTCAGTTCGTATCCGAAGGCAATCTCCTGGAGTCCGGGGTCTGACAGTTGGTTCGCCAATACATCGTCGGAGAGCTCAATAGTTAACTTCGCAGGTATCTCAAAGTAAATCCCCTCCGGTTGAATACTTACAGCCGCACTCCACCCTCCTGAGAAAGGGTAGCCTTGAATATCTGCAACGGGCGTCAGGACGAAACTGGTTGTGAAAGAAAGCGCACCCGGAGGAACTTCCAGTGTATAGACCACATCATTCTTTCCCGTTACCGAAAGGTTCCCCCCTTCAGGACCGATGTACGCGAGGGAAGAAACAGACACAGGCATTAAACTTGCGGGATCGAAATTCTCAGAATCCAACGCTGAAAGATCCAACGTTGAAGGATCGAATGTCGACGGGTCAAAGGTGTTGGGATCAAACCCCGGGATATTCAGGCCTAGATTGCTATAATCGGGTTGTTCAATGGTTGCCACGACGCTATAGGGGTTCGGAACTACGGGTGGTGTGGTAACGCTTGCATTCAGCGCTTTCACTTCGGTTTCTCCGGTCAGCGGGGTGAGCCGGTAATTGAGCTCCATGTCCGATGGAGCCAAGAAGGCTTCGTAGCTGGTCGCATCCGCGCCTAGTTCGGCTAGCACGAACCACTCACTGTCGCCGAACTGGTTTTCGACTCGGTAGCCGCTAGCGCCTTCCACTGGATCCCAAGCCAGGTTGACGCTGATAGCCGAGGTGGCGACGGCCGAAAACGGACCTGAGTGCTCCGGCGCCGATGATTCTCCCTGGGAGATATTTTGCCCTTGTCCGACGACCGTGCCCGTTTTCGCCCCACTACAAGCCCCAAGCAGGCCCGCCAGAGAGAACAACCCACAGAACACGATCATACGAATGGTACGAATCCGCACGGACCGTCCCCAGGAGTACGACTGGTTCGAATCCCGGTTGGTTAGCATACTTCACACTCCTTTGGCGGAATTCGGGAGCAGATCCTGGCATCTCTCAAAAGCCATCGGGGGGCACTGGACTGCCGGTGAAGGCGCCAAGGGTTCACTCTCGGTTGAATATTCCACGGGGCAGAGAGAGCTACCCGATGCCTCCCTCTGCCCCACTCAAAATTCACAATCTACTACCCAACATTCTGCGTCCTCTTGCCAAATCCGTCTTACGGCAGGATACCCACCACCTGGAACGTATCCAGGATGTGCTGTGCCACGTCGAAGTCAGCCGATGAGACCATCTGCACCTCGACCAGGATCAGGTAGGCGCCCGGGTCATCGATTGGCACGCCGGTCAACACCAGGTAGGAAGCGCCGCCGGGGCCGCCGCAGTTTACGAACAGGTCGTACTTGCCGCGGTAGAGCGCATCGCTGTAGTCGTAGCGATCGTCGAGCTTGCACGAGCCGGTAAAGTTCGGGCGAATCAGGTCCAGCAGCTGCTGGTAGCCGCCCAGTTTCGCCAGGTCATCCGAGACGTTGAAGATCAACCCGGGTGTCGCCCAGCTGTTGACAAACCCGTCCAGGCTGGGCGCGGCGTAGATCGAAGCGCCGATGACCTCCCCACTGTCTACCCATGGGCTGCCGTCGACCTCGGCCCACTCGGCCGGGATCTCAACCTGGATAGCGCTGTAGGTATCGGTGGCGATCACATAGCCGCTGTAGGAGCCGGTTTGGGTGCTGCCCGTATCCGTAGGCGAATCCTGACCCTGGGGATTGAAAAGCGCTGCCGTTGCGAGTTCGCGGCCGTTGAGCTGCCCGGCGAGAACCTCGCCCGACGACCAGCGCAGCACTTCCATCGAAAGCGTGTCAGTTGGATTGTGCGTGCGCAGGATGTCGCAGTAGGCCGACATCGTGCCGTCCTGGCCGAGTAGCACACCTTCGAGCAGCGTGATGATGTCACCAGGCTGCAGGCCGGCTTTGTCAGCGACAGAACCGGAGGCGACAGAGGCAACCCAGATGCCGGCGATCGAGCCGTCGTCACTGATCACCGCCTGGCCGTTGACGCCAATCGAGTTGACGTTCTGCCCGGCTTTTAATTGGTCGAGTACGCTGTTCACCTCGTCCTGCTTGATGGCGAAGAACTGGCCAGTCGAACTGGAACTGGCATAGTTCACTCCGACGACACGCCCATCAGAATCGATCAGGGGACCACCGGAGTTGCCGGGATTGATCGTAGCGTCATGTTCGAGTACGTCCGTCACAGAGGCCCAGCTGGTCGCGCCCGAAGTTCGGGCTTTAGAGACGATGCCCTTCGTGAGTGTGAACTCGGGGTCACCGAGCGGAAAGCCGGCGGCATAAACCTCAAGACCAACGTCCACCGCTCCACTGTGCCAGGTCAGGAATGGATACCCATCACCGTCGATATCGATCAACGCCAGGTCCGAGCACTCGGAAACGCCCAGGATGCGGGCGTTATGCGCCGTCGAGTCACCGCCGACCCAGACCTTGAGCAGGCCGGCGCCGGTCACGACGTGATTGTTGGTGATAGCCAGTCCGGAGGGATCGATGATAAAGCCCGAACCACGGCCAGCCCCGCTCAGGACCAGCCCCACCGCCGGATCGAGGAAGGTGCCCTCGGCCTGGATCTGGATCGTGGCGCTCTTGACATCCGCCAGGGTGCTCACCCCACCAGAGGGAATTGAGCCTGCGCTCGGCAGCGTCGGAAGCTCGGCAACTGCTGCAGTAGTTGGTGTTGCTGCGACTTCTGTTGCAGCTCCGCCACCACAGCCGGCAAGCATAACTGCCAATACCAGCGGAAATGAAGCTACGCGGAACAACTTGTGAAATGCCATCTCGTTTTCCTCCACAGGATCATGATCTTTTTCGATCTAAGATACCTTGCAGGTCCAGCTGGACCCTTTTCTCCGGCGATGTTGTAGAGCGCATACGAAAAGAAAGCCGCCCTCCACAGCGGGAGACCGGCTCTGGTTTTTCGCCAGAGCGATGCTGCTACAAATTTCGTCTTCGAACGGAACAGGCCCGGAGATGAACCTAACTTTATAATTCGGCTAATTGTAGGCAATTTGGCAGTTTTGCATAGGGTTAGTGAGGTTATTCCTGAGACCCTCCACTGAGAAATCCAGGCTTCCCGGAGCAGAAAAGCTAGTATATCTTCGCTGTGAATGAATTGGCTGTACCTGAAAATATGCGACCTAGTTCTTCCCGTTGGGTCCAATTTCGATATACTGCCCGATCACCTGGCGCAGCTCCTCAACGGTGAACGGTTTTGCCAGGAAGCCATTCGCCCCGGCTGAGATTGCCGCGTCACGATCGGACTGCTGCGCCTTGGCGCTGACGATGTGGATCGGAACCCCATCCTTCTCGGAATGCTCCCGCAGCCAACGGAGTAGCGATAGGCCATCCATGTCCGGCATCATCACGTCCAGCAGGATCAGATCCGGGCTAACTTCGCTGTACAGGTTCAGCGCTTCCATCGCGTCATAGGCGAGATGTACACGCACACCGATTCGCTCGAGCGCCTCCTTGACGACGTTCGCATACGCGCGTTCGTCGTCGACCAGCAAAATAACTGGAGCTGACATAAGTTCCCCTTCCGATAAATGATAAGGACCGTATAAACAGATAACGTATTTTCCCCGTTCGCGCTACGTCTGCACGATGGGTAATCTCTCCTAATTTCCGTGCGGCTCCCTCTTCGAGAACGTCATGCATACGGCGAGGTTCAAACGCACAGTCACATGATCCAGTCACTGCTGTAGAAGCAGCGGCTGGATCGCGAACTTGAAAAGGTCCGACGGGCCTGGGTCACCCTTCACCTGGGTGAGTCCGGTCACGGATGCCCGACGGTGGATTTCTCCGTATTGTAGGTCAGGGAACGGAATACGACGCGAGCTCGATCGACTCGTTCACCGGCGTGGATTCAATAGTGCCCGTGAAGCTGTCCTTGACCCAGCCAATCCCTTCGGCGAACCAGACGACTTCCTCCGAAGTGAACGTGACTGGCATGCCAGATTCTCCGAATTGGATCATCAAGTCGAGCTGGATTGTGCGCTCGATGCGCAGCGCATCAAAGGTGCCCGCTGCGACGGTAACAGATTCGATTCCGATTGCACGGTTTTCCGCCGTGGCGGTTCCCTCGGCGCTGCTCTCAAGACCGCCCTGCAGGACTGCATTTCCGGAAATCTCAAAGCTTTGGGACCATTCATCGCCCGGCGCCAGATCGGCAGGCAGGGTGAGGCCGGTCATGCCGGTCGTCTCGAACTCAACCTGCAGGGCATCGGTCGTCACCTGGGCGGCACCCATCCCGCTGTAATCCAGCAGCGCCAGGCCTTCCGGGCCACAGGACCATTCCTGAGTTCGCACCAATCCATCAAAATCGCCCCGGAGGGTGAAGCCATCAGAACGCATATTCGTAATCGAATCGGTGAAGCTATACGGCCCTACTGCGCTGTCCGCGCTGGTATAGGTCCAACTTGCGCCGTCGACAGCCGGGAAGTACGGATGGTTGCAGCGATGCAGAGGGGCCGCATTGGACGTCGGCATGGGCTCTCCATCCGCTTCGCTGGTCTCCACTTCAGGTGGCGAGAAGGCCACTGTATCCGTTGCGGCAAGGGGACCAATCTCGGTAGCCGGTTCAGCGCCGGGCGAGCAGGCTACCAGGGCGAGCAACACCCCTACAATCCATAGCGGACCAAATAAACGCCATTCATTCTTTCGCATGAGCATGTACCCTTCGAGCAGGATTTTCGATCATTGAAGTACAGCATCAACCGAGGTCTGCCTTTATGCCACACTTCGGAAGAATTGTCTACAGTTTTTGTCTAATTCAGCTCAGGGTTTTTTTGAATCACGACTGCAGGCAGAGTCCCGACCCGCCAGGTGCTGACTGGGAAATTTAATCCTGGCCTGATATTTCCTGAAGACGATTGCTGGAGGCCGAGCCCGGCGGTCATCTCCCCCTTCGGGCTATGTTGACCCGGCCCATGCTTCCTTCAGACGACGAACGATCAAACGTCGGCCGAGGTTGTCCATTTCTGCAGCATCGCTCGCACCGATCGCCGCATTTCGATCGAGAAGCCTGCGCTGAACTTTCGCCGGTACATCCGAACTCCGACTGAATCCGGTCCGGAGGCTGCCGGCAGATCAGATCCACTATTTGCTGGTTGGAACATGCGTTCAAAATCCTCGCCTGACAAGCGCCGGTAGCGATCCTGAAAGACGATGAACTCGGGTTCAAAACGGCGTGTTTGTTCCCGCTGTCGCTCCTCCTCCGTCGGATAGCCGATGCAGAGCATCCCGATCGGGATCGCGTAGGGAGGGAGATTGAACATCTCCTTATGATTCTCATAATTCTCGAGGATGTCACCGATGTAGCATGAACCGAGGCCTAGCGACTCTGCTGCCAGCACAGCGGTTTGGGCTGCGATCAGCGCATCACAGCATGCCAGCATCAGGTCGCCTTCCGCCGGCCTGACCATCTCCTCGCCCCCTTTCAGCAGGTGTGTCTCCACCCCGGCGAACTTGAAATAGTCGTACCAGCGCTGGTAATCAGCCAGGAAGACCAGCACGAGAGGCGCTTCGGCGATGAAGGGCTGATTGTCGCAGGTCTCCACCAGGCGCTCCTTCATTGACTGATCATGAACCTCGAGAATGGAATAGAGCATCATGTTTCCCGCTGTTGGAGCTCGCATGGCCGCTGTAAGAATTTGCTCGCGTACGTCAGGCGGGATCGGGCGTGATTCATAGGCTCGTATGGACTTTCGCTTCATGATGAGGTCAATCACCGGATTCATGCGTCGAGGGCTCCTGTACGGCAAGATTTATGGCATCGGATGGCTGTTAACTGTCAGCCATGACCAAAGGATACGCCAGGCAGCACTTATTGGATAGCCAGCCCCGCCTTGAACCTGGCGGAGACCTTCAGATCAATCAATGATTGAAATGGTTAGCTCGTGGGAGCGATGGATGTAAGTTCTGGCCTGGGGCGAACAAAACCAGCCTGGCTGGCTTTGAATGTAGTACACAAGGCAGTGAACAATTGTCGCGTTTGAATCCTGGTGCGCTTCAGTGCCCATCGAAAAATGAAAGGCAACCGTAAAGTTGGGTGCCGGCTATACGAGCTATGCTTGAAGGGAATAGGTGTGAGCCCAGGAGGGATCTTCTTGCGCGACTGGGTCGGGCAGGTCGTATCGAAAGTCCTGATCGAAAAACGCCTCGCTCGCGGCAGCATGGCCGAGGTCTATCTTGGCCGCCATATGACCCTCAACCAGCCGATGGTGGTCAAGATCCTTTATGCGCATCTGGCCGAGGATCGCGATCTTATAGCCAGATTCCGGACCGAAGCTCAGGCGGTTGCCACGCTCCACCACCCAAACATCGTGCGGGTCTTCGATTTCGACAGCCTCAACGGGCGTCCGTATATCATCATGGAGCTTATCGAAGGGATTGCACTGGACCAATACCTTGCCAGCCTGCCTGCGGCTGGCCGGCGCATGCCCTATGCTTCAACCGCGCTCATCATCCACAAGCTTGCCCAGGCACTTGACTACGCACATGGCGAGGGTGTGCTTCACCGCGACATCAAGCCAGCTAATGTCATGCTTCGCAACGGTGAAACAAAGATATTGCCAGGAGAGCCTCTTCCCAGGGACGTTGAACCGGTTCTGACGGATTTCGGATTAGCCCGACTGACATTCGCCCCAGAGCACACCGCTCCTGGCACGGTCATGGGTACCCCGGCTTATATGTCTCCAGAACAAGTCGAGGGCGGTGCGGTTGATGAACGCAGCGATATCTACGCCCTGGGCGTCCTTGCTTATGAGATGCTGGCTGGCCGGCGCCCCTTCGAATCGAAGGAAGATTCCGCCGCCTCAACGATGTACATGCAGGTCCATACTCCGCCCACACCGCTGCGGGGTGCCGGGAAATCGCTGCAATCTGTCCTCGATCGCGCCCTGGCAAAAAAGCCGGAGCTGCGTTATCCACGGGCCGGGATGCTGGCGGCTGAGCTTGTCGATGCGATCCGGCGCGATTCCGAACCACCCCGCTGGTATGCTCGCTTCCAGGTTCCACTGCGAGTCTTCGGATCGGCGCTGGCGGTGCTGGCGCTGACGACCGGGACAATGCTCGGCTTGCGTGGAGACCGGACCGCAGAAGCAGAACCGGAATACACTCCCCGCCCGACGATATTCGCCACGCAGGCGCCGGCGCTCGTTGTACGGAGCTTCACACCCACACCCACCCCGCTCCCCACTCCGACCCCGCTCCCAACCCTCGACCTGGATCCACGCGCCGGACTCGACTTGAACTCCCCCGATACCGTTGATTCGTTCGATACCAAGAGCTCCTGGCCCGATCACCACACGGACAGTAATTTTGAATACCTGGTAGGGAACGGCGTACTGCGAATGACAGATTCAATACCAGAGGAGCGCTACACCTGGTGGGCGGTCAGCTGGCGCCAATCCGGAAATTTATACGCGGAAGTCCAGGCTACCAACGGTGATTGCCTGGGAAAGGATTCGGTCGGGCTCGCAATTCGTGTCGATCCCGAAACCGGCAAAGGCGGATACTCCTTCGAGGTTTCGTGCGATGGTGCCTGGCGTTTACGACGCCACCACATCGACGGCAGCCCGCGCATCCTGGTTGACTGGTCTGAAGCAAGTGTCATTCAGCGCGGGGCGGGCGCGGTCAACCATCTTGGTTTCCTGGCTTACCGGGATCGCTTCGTGCTGTTTGTCAACAATCAGCAAGTCGGGACCGTGATCGACCCCCAATACACCTACTCCTTTGGGGCATTCGCGCTCTACGTCCGCGCTTCCCTCACCTACTCGCTCCAGGCGACGTTCGACAACTTCTCAGCCTGGAACATCCGCTCGGTGCCTTGGGAATAGCAGAAACGGATTCGATCGTCCGCTTACAGGGTGACAATTCACAGCTTGACGGGTCACGGCGTACGAGATATGCGCCGCTCGCCTGTTCCAGGGTGCCGGATCCTTCACAGGTTCTACATATCTTCATCATCATTTATTAATCACTTCACATTACAATCCCTACTTGATAGACCTGTCCTATGAACAGGTTCGAGATATGAATTGTGCTCCGGTTCCGGAGGATGACTCTGGATCTGCCGGCACCCAAAAGGAGTGGTAGTGATGAGAAAACGGTCGATCTGGATTACGGTTGCGGTGACGGTTCTGGTTGTAGCGCTGCTGGCCGTCGCAGGTTTTTCGCTTTTCAGGCTGGGCTACAACCAGGGGCTCGCTCAGTCCACCGGAGGCCTGATGCTGCGCGGCTTTGAAGGCCGTCTTGGTGGGGAACGCATGCAGCCCTTCGCCGAACGCATGGCGCCTGAATTCAACCATCCCGGAATAACTATGTATGACATGCATGCCCGCTCGTTCGGCCACTTCACGGCTTTCGGCTGGCTGCCGGGGCTGCTGCTCCTGGTAGGCATCGCCGCATTGGTCGTGATTGCCGTGAACAGCTTCTCTCGCCGGAATCAATCTGTCGGCGAGGATCCGGCCTCTTCGGCGGAGATCGAAAAGCCTGCACCCCGTCGTCGCACGAAGAAGGATGAATAGTAGAACCCGCTGAGTCCGGGCAGCCCCAGGACGCTCGGGTTCAATGCAGACTTGCTCTTTCCATTAAATACTGTGCAGAGGATATGACCTCTGCACAGTTATATTTACCTCAAAGAAACGCACTAATTGCGGACGTTTCCGCTCAGTTAGCAGGAATTTTTATCGATAACCAGCAACCTATGGAGTTTGTAGGGCGTTTTGATCGACGAATCTCCCGCTGCGAAGATCCGCCAGCGCCTGCCGGATTTCATCTTCGGTGTTCATTACGAAAGGTCCATAAGGGACAATCGGCTCATGGAACGGCTCACCGGCGATGAACATGAACCGCGCCGGTGAATCATCCAATGCCCGAGCCTTAAACCGGTCTCCGGAAACGAAGGTAACCATCCGAACCGCTGCTACTGGTTCATCCTCTTCGTGGGGCTCCCCCATCAGCGCCTTTCCTTCAAAAAGGTAAGCCATAACGGTATGGCCCTCGGGGACTTCGTGGGTAAATTCTGCGCCGGGCTCGAGGGTGACATCCATGTAGAGCGGGCTGGCGGCGATCTCCGTCACCGGGCCTCGCTCACCGGCGAAGGCACCCGCCACGATCCGCACGCTGGCGCCTTCGTGGTTCACCCGTGGTATCTGGCTTTCCTTTACTTCCTGGTAACGCGGAGGGCTCATCTTTTGCGCCGCCGGCAGGTTGACCCAGAGTTGAAAACCGTCGACCCGCCCGTTCGGACCACGCTTGGGCATCTCCTCGTGCATGATGCCGCGCCCGCTCGTCATCCACTGCACGTCACCTGGACCTATGACTCCCATGTTTCCCAGGCTGTCACGATGGCGTGTGTTCCCTTCCAGCATATAGGTGACGGTCTCGATCCCACGATGTGGGTGCATCGGAAAACCTACGATCGGACCTTCGATCGGATCATTGAAAGCAAAGTGATCAAACAGCAGGAACGGATCATGGCGGTTCGCCCTGGTTGGGCCGAACGACCGCCGCAGTAGCACACCCGCACCCTCAATCACAAAATCAGGCTCAATAATTTGCTCAATTGCACGCGCCTTTGGCATCTTCATTAACCCTCAAATCCCAATGATTACCATGCCTATAAACTCATTTCATACCGGCAACGAACGCCGAGAAATCCCGTTCGACATTCGGATGAATTATATCGTCTTTAGAGATCATGCGCCTTGCATGGCACAGGCCAGGCTTGCGCTTTGCACTCGCACAAGTACATTATTTATAAAGAAATAACATAGGGCCGGAATTTCGGTCGGGAGGAAGTCATGACCGCAATCGATACCGTCGCCGAATTGATGGAGGTAGCTGCCATCACTGCCCCCAAGACACGTGGTCAGGATTTCGTCGTCGTCAAGACGGTCGCTGGCAGGGAGCTCAAACAGCTTGGCGAAGGGATGAAAGAATACGCCGAGCGGGTCGGAATCCCGGGCTTCGCCCGCGATGGCGGTAATGTGCTCAATTCGGAAGCCGTGGTGCTGATCGGGATCAAGGACGCGGATGTCGCTGACCTAAACTGCGGCGCTTGCGGTGACGATGCCTGCATCATGATCAACACTCATGAGGGTGAATTTAAGGGACCGCAGTGCGCGCTGCGCGTGCTCGACATGGGCATTGCCCTGGGCTCCGCGGTAAAGACGGCCGGGATGATGAACATCGATAACCGCATTATGTACCGGGCCGGCGTGGTGGCGCGTGAGCTTGAGCTGATTGATGCCGACTTTGTGATGGGCATTCCACTTTCGGTGACGGGTAAGAGCATCTATTTCGATCGTAAGAGCTGAAGCCGAGCTGCAAACGCTAGTACCCCCTCGCTATGGCGCTCGTGTGATGCGGACACAACAATGGGGGTACGATGAAGATTCCAAACCGTCCGGCGAATGGTGGCAGGTCGGCAGGGTGGGCACGCCTGCGGCGGCTTGCACTGCGCACCCTGATCATGTTTCCGCTTGTGATCGGAGTGGCGCTCTTCGCTGCCCTGCTTACGGCCCAGGCGCTCTACAGGGAAGAACTCGATGATTTCAGCAGCGGCATCACCGCAGTCTTGGTCGAATACGGTGTGCTCTCTCCGGCTGATCCCCCTGCTCCTGCGTCCCATTCATCGTCGGTACCGCTGAACCTGATCCCGCGTCAGACGCTGGCCGGTTTTATCACCCCTGGATTATCAACCCAAGATGTGGCTGCAACGCGAACCGCGTTCCGGTCCGCCACGCCGAGCTTGACTGGCCTCCCAACCCAGACGCCAGTTTCAACCGCTACCGAGACAACGACCCCAACGCCAACCGATACCGCCACGCCAACCTTCACCGCAACCCCGACCGGGACGCTCACGCCATCCGTTACACCAACCCGGACGCCCTATCCGACCTGGACCGCCCTGCCCACCAAAACTCCGACACGCACTCCCAGCCGCACCCGGACGCCTACACCAACCCGGACCTACACACCGAGTCTCTCGCCAACCGTGACCAACACCTGGGATCCCTCCATCCCGACCTATACCGTCGCCCCCACAAACACGGTCGCCCCAACGAATACAACAGCGCCTACGGCAACCGAGACACCGATCAACAGCAGCTGTAACTACAGCCTCAACACGGCATACGAGAGCCAGGTAGCCCAGCTGATCAATGATGAGCGGCAGACGCGTGGCTTGTACGCATACCACGTGCAAAGTCAGCTGCGGGCAGCCGCCCGCGTGCAGGCGGCAGACATGGCCTGCAACCACTTCGCCGGCCACACCGGCTCGGACGGCTCTTCCGTGCGCGACCGGGTGGAAGCTCAGGGCTACTCCTGGTCCTGGATTGGCGAAAACTACATGATCTCGCAGAACCCACAGTCAGCTTTCAATTGGTGGATGAACAGCGCCCCGCACACTGCGAACATCCTCAGCCCGAACTACACCGAGTTCGGCGTCGGCTACGTCTACAGCAGCGAGAGCGATTACGGCGGGTACTTCGTCGTAGTGTTTGCCCGGCCCTGATCGACCCCTGCTGGCTTATTTCAGCGATTTTTCTAGAATCCTCGTATGGATTGTGATTCCTGTCACAGAGAAGTCCATCGAGCCGTTATATTGGTAAACCGGGATCCCAGACCCGGTCCCGGATCGATAGGCCCAACCGTTGAGCTAATCGGCAACCAGCTCAGCAAGGCGGTTTCTCCAACCAGCGCAGGAGGCTCGAGAATCATGAACCGCATTTCGATTTGTGCAGCGATCGCACTGGCCTTCTTCATCGCCTCCTGCAACATGCCCACTCACTCTGCCTCTGAAGACAGATCGAACGGCAGTGCATTTCCGAAGGGTGAAGAAATGCTGCCGAACCCAGTTGAAGCAGACAGCCAACAAGCTGCGCCAAAGATCAGCAAACCCTCCAGCCTCAGTGCTGACCTGCTCGATCCGGCGGATCTAATCTACCTGGGCGCGTTCCGACTGCCGGGTGAGAGCGGCGGTTCGAGTTGGGAATACAGCGGCTACGCGATGGCCTATTATCCGCTCGGAGATCCGGATGGCCCGGATGACGGGTTCCCGGGTTCGCTCTTCGCCGTCGGCCACGATCACCAGCAGTACGTCTCTGAAATCAGCATCCCACAGCCAGTGATTTCATCCGGAAAAAACCCCCAAGAGCTGAACACCGCAGCGACCATCCAACCTTTTGCTGATATTACCGACGGCCGCTTCGGCTATCTCGAGATACCGCGCGCCGGGCTCGAAATCCTGCCTCCACAGGGAGAACAGGATGAATGGAAGCTCTATTTCAGTTGGGGACAGCATTTCGAAGACGCCTGGAATCCAACCCATGGCTGGAGCTCGCTCAACCTCTCGGCACCGGATCCCGCCGGACCCTGGCACGTTAACGGCTTCAGCAATTACGTTACCAATGACTACCTGTTTGAGATCCCCCAGGCGTGGGCAGCCACCTACACACCGGGTCTTCGCCTGGCGACCGGCCGCTTTCGCGACGGCGTCTGGGGCGGCCTCGGACCGAGCTTGATCGCCATCGGTCCCTGGTTGGACGGAAATCCACCAGCGCAGGGCAGTTCGCTCGATCATGCCGTTCCACTGCTGCTCTACGGCCGCCAGCTGCCCGGGAATCTCGAGATCGACATCTCTGGAATCGAGCCGATGACAACGTTCAGCGAGCCTGACGAGTGGTCAGGGGGTGCCTGGCTCACCGCCGGCGAGTCATCAGCGGTGATCTTCGTGGGCACAAAAGCAATGGGGAATTCCTGGTACGGGTTCTCGAACGGCGTCGTTTATCCAACCAGCGGCGATCCGTCTGAGGTCTACCCCGATGTGCCGCCATGGCCGCATGATCAACGCGGCTGGTGGTCGGATGATATCTCAGCCCAGATCCTTTTCTACGACCCGGCCGACCTTGCAGCTGTAGCAACGGGCGACCTGGAATCCTGGAAGCCCCAACCATATGCCTTACTCCCAATCGATGAGCTGCTCTTCGATCCTGGTTTTAATTACGAGAATTACAAACGCTACCTTCTCGGTGCAGCTGCCTTCGACCGGGAGAATGGACTGCTTTACCTGGTCGAGCGCCGGGCGGACGGCGATAAGAGCGTGATCCACGTTTTCAGGATCGGTGCCGATTGAATTCACGCTTCACCTGGCTTATGCTGTAGACGTGCGTTCACTTTCCTTCTCATCACTTGCGGAGCAGGCTGCCGATGCAGATCACACACGTCGAGGTCACACCGGTCGAACTGGGACTTGCGCGTCCGCTGCGCTTGGCAAACGGTCCAACCCTTGAACAAGTGACGGCCATTTTCGTACGCTTCGAAACCCAGGCCGGCGTGAGCGCCTGGGGCTGCACGGTAGCCCACCCCGGCCTAAACGGCACAGACCCGGCTGCAGCCCTCGAAGCATGTCGCCGGGGGGCGGAAATGGTGCCAGATTTGCATCCGACCCAGATCGAGTATTCCCTCGAGCGCCTGGCAATGGAGATGGGGGATGCACCCTCGGCATTATGCGCGTTCGACCTGGCCTACCACGACCTGCTGGGCTATGTTAGCGGGTTGCCGCTCTTCAGGCTGTTAGGTGGCTACCGCATCCGTATTCCGACCTCGGCCACTCTCGCCCTTGACTCGCTTGCCGTGACTGTTGAGCGGGCGCGTGAGCTTGTCACCCGAGGGTTTCGCATCCTCAAGCTCAAAGGAGGATTGGACGCACAGGAAGATGTTGCGAAGATCAAAGCGCTCCACCGCACCCTGCCTGATATCAAGCTTCGCCTCGACCCGGACGGCGGCTATGACGTCCGCCAGGCTCTCAGCGTTGCAGAGCAACTGCAGGGCCAAATCGAAATGCTGGAACAGCCGGTTCCCGCCTCTGACCTGGGTGCCCTGGGGGAGGTCACCCGGCAGTCGGCCGTGCCGATCCTGGCTGATCAATGTGTGGATGATCCCGGCGGAGCACTGTCGGTCGCAGCAAACAAGCTTGCCGATGGAATCTGCATTAAGGTTGCGACTTGCGGTGGAATCCGGCCGGCTGGCCAGATGAACAACCTGGCCAGGATAGCAGGTCTGCAAACGATGATCAGCTGTGTGATAGAACCGGCGATGCTGATTGCAGCGGGGTTAGGTGTCGCCTTGAGCAGCCCGAATGTCAGCTACTGCGACCTGGACGGTCATCTCGAACTGCTGAACGATCCCTCCATACCCGGCTTTGCGCTGGAAGAGGGCGAACTCATTGCCTGCGAAACGCCCGGCCTTGGCTGTCGCTTCGACCTGGGAAACTAGCAGCAAACCATCCCCACTTTGGAATCGATCCATCCAGACGGGCTGGTTCCGCGCTTCCACCTAAACACTTTCATGTCCCCTGATCCAGAAAGTTCCGGTTGCGGTTCGCGTGGAGCGGCACGGTGGCGTGCCCTTGCAGGATCATGGTTTGACCGTTACTTCAGTCCCAGCCAGTTGACCCCTTCTTGATTATTCTCGTTGCCCCCGAAATGCGGCCGCAAAATCCATCCCGGTCGGCTCCTGGAAGACGCGCAAGTCGAAAACGCCGATGGAGGCGAGCAGATGATCGAAGATGTCAGCCTGGATCTGCTCGTATTTCGCCCATTCGGTTGTCTTCGTGAAGGCGTAGACTTCAATTGGTACCCCGGTCGGACCCGGCTCAAGCTGGCGGACGAGGAAATCAAGCCCCTTCTGGTGGATGTCCTTGTGATTGTGGAGGTAGGCTTCGATGTAGGCTCTGAACGTGCCGATGTTCGTCAGCTGGCGTCCGTCCAACGGGCTGTCGAGCACGATGCCCTTCTCCCGATTTTCACGCTTGATCTCTTCTGTTCTCTGGTCCAGATAGGGCTGGAGAATATCGACTTTACGGAAGCGGTCGATCATCTCCTGATCACAGAAGCGAATGCTCCCCAGGTCGATGTAGATGGCGCGTTTGATGCGCCTCCCCCCGCTTTCCTGCATGCCGCGCCAGTTCTTGTAGGCGACCTCGTTCACCTTGTAGGTAGGAATGACGCTGATCGTCTTATCCCAATTCTGGATTTTAATCGTATGCAGCGTTATGTTGATCACATCGCCGTCCGCACCGTAGCTCGGGACCTCGATCCAGTCACCTTCCTTGATCAGATCCTGCGTGCTGATCTGAATGCTGGCGAGGAAAGAGAGGATGGTGTCGTGGAAAATCAGCAGCAGCACCGCCGTCAGCGCTCCCAGGCCGGTCAGGAGTACCGTTGGTGACTGGCCGGTAAAGAGCGAGATGCTGAGAATGATCGCCGCGATTAATACCAGGATTTTAACAATGTCCAGGTAGCCCTGAATGCTGGCACCCTTAAAGGAAGCGCTGCTCTCATAGATCATGTTGATCGCATCCATCAGCGCGTTGAACGTGACAGCGACAATCCACAGGATCAAGAAGAGCAAGCCCTTCTCCACCCAGGGTTGATATTCTCCGGTCATGTCGGCCAGCGCGTAAAGGATGAGGAGCGGAACGAGCCAGGCTATGCGGTAAGGCCGCAATGCTTTCAGGACGATGTCATCCACCTGAGTCTTTGTCCGCCGGGCAATCGCTACCAGCCCCCGGGCGATGACCAGGCGCGCAATCAGGAAGGCCGCCAGGCTCAATACAAGCGTGATCGCAAGCGCAAAAAGCGGATTAGCAAGAATCCAGCTCTGCAGGTCAAATGTACCCATTGATACCTCCGAGAGCATGTGAGGAGCGAGTGTCCGAACAAACCCGGAGCGGCGTGTGCATAGGCCCCCATCACGATGAATACCCCGCAAACAGATAAGCTGGGCTAGTTCTGAAGCTCAGAATATAACCCAAATGGTCCGAATTTGCGAATTTAATCCTGCGATCAGCTCTCTCTCAGGATCGAAGGTGCCAACCCGTCGGATCTGATCCGGGTTCACGCCTTCATACCCTTTTGCCCCCCCATTGACGGATGGGAGAACAGGAATCCTGATCCTTATGTAAAGTAAGCCTCCCCCAAAAGATGGAAGGTGCTCGTAAGGCTGGAAACTCAAAATCTTTGGCATACTTAACTCAAGAAGCAGTCCTCGAACCAATTTATCGAGAAACCGAATTTATCAAAAGGATGAAATCGAAGATGATGCGAATGGCAAGTAAGCCCCAACAGCAATTGAATGACCTTCTTCACCGCATACAGTTAGGCTTCCGTTTGCTGCTCCCCACGCTGACGGTCGCCTCGATGCTTGTCGCGCCTGTGAGGGTAGGAGCTGCGGCTCCCAGCTGCTCACCGGATCCGACGAATAAAAACGATACGATCACCTGCGGCCCCGGGGATGACAGCCTGGACGCGCTCGGTGGCGCCGATAAAGTGTACGGTGAGGGCGGGGATGATACGCTCTCCGGCGGCAACGGCAACGACCAGCTAACCGGTGGCATCGGAGACGATGTGCTCTCCGGCGGTGGTGGAAGCGATAAATTGTACGGCGACGAAGGGGCTGATCAGCTCAATGGAGATGCCGGCAACGATACGCTCTATGGCGGCAGCGGGAATGATATTCTCGACGGCGGCGCGAACAACGACACGCTCTATGGCGAGGATGGCCAGGACCAGCTCATTGGTGGCGACGGCAAGGATACCCTGCACGGCGGCGAGGGCGATGACACCCT